>Ga0247838_1004827_pt1 | contig 14091 bp, 25 predicted proteins | sample LaCruzMarch2015__5_FD_189097 | JGI IMG/M metagenome (GOLD analysis project Ga0247838, IMG submission 189097) | Freshwater microbial communities from meromictic Lake La Cruz, Castile-La Mancha, Spain - LaCruzMarch2015_15m | ecosystem: Environmental > Aquatic > Freshwater > Lake | place: Spain... | reverse complement strand
ATCGATATCCCAACCATTATCCTCTGTAAAAAATTCTTCAGCTTTTTCGTCTACCCACTCTATGAATGGTCTATCATCTTTACTATCTTTTCTATGATAACCCCACCAATAGATTAACATATATTTGTTTTTCATTTTATTTTCTTTTCTGTTTGTTTAAATTGTTCTACATTATAAAAAGAATATCCCTCATTTAGATTATTATTTTTAATATATTCCCAAGCATTATCCTCATTTGAAAATACATTGTCTAAATAATAGGTGTTCATATTATCTTGATATAATATTTTGTAATATTTTTTCATATTAAATTATCTCTTATATATTTTTGGGTTAATACATTAATAAAACCTTTAATGTGTTTTACATTTTTATAAATTTGTCCATAATGAGAACAAATTTCTTTTTTACTTGGTAATTGATTTTTATAATTTTTTACATTCATAATGTCTTAAATACTTTACGCATTTCTGATGTACATAAAGTCTCCATATGAGCTTCGTAGTCACCATCGTTATTTGTATTATCATAAATAAAAACTAAATCAATAGACTTTAAATGATTTTCTAAAGCTACTTTTAACTCAGCTTTAGTTTTATGATATATTTTCCAATTATCTGGCTTTTCCATATTCGTCCCATGTTTGTATTATTTCTCCATACTCTCTATTATTCGTATCTTCTTTAATGTTTTCTTCTAACATACGAATTCCATATTCTTCTTCGCAATAATCAGTGTGAATATAAGAACCCATATCTTTCTCGCTGTTACATTGAGAAAAAAATTCATCTTTTTTACTTTTCCATAATTCTTTATCTACAATTTCTAATTCAAATGTAGTTGGAATTATGACTTGTAGTTTAACTTTTACTTTCATATTTTCTTCTTTCTGTTATATTCCATAAATAAATATAACGCTGTAACCATTCTATTTGTTTTTTAGTAAGATCATTACGCCATAATTCAGCGTCAGCAGAAGCAAGAGGTTGTAAATTATTCTTATCTCCCCAACGATTATATATAGTTGATAATGTATCTAAACTAATCATTTTTCTTCTTTCTTTTTGATAACCATTCCATTACGATTTCTTTTAAGTAAAATTGGTAATGGTATAGTTCGTCAAAATATTCTTTATCTTTCTGTCTTATTTTATTACTATTAATTAATTCGTTCAGTTTATCTACAGTAATAAGTTTCATTTTTTCTTTTTCTTGTAATTTAAAAAATCAATTACATTACGTCTTTCAAAAAAATGTTCGAATAACTTTCTTGATTCTTCTAAAAATTTTTTAGGTGTAACAACTTTATAAATTTGAACTATCTCTTTATGAGGATTAAAGGCAGGATCTTTTTCGTTTCGTGTATAAAATTTCTTTGCTAAAAAAAATCTTTTAAAGGGACCGATAAAACGAATTGTATTAATCGTGCTACCGACCCCTAAAAAATAATCTGATTTACTCTCCTTGCTCATCTATTAAAACTACATTTCCTACTATTTTAGTTTGTTCTATACGAGTGCGACTAGTAGTTCCTGGATTTTCTTTTTCGTACCAAAACCAATAATCTTGATATGCTTTAGTTGCTTTAGTATTTACTGGAAGTTTTTCCATTAAACCTTCTTCGTTAACCCACATCGTATAGTTTTTACCATCATATCGAGCTTGAGACATTTCTATTAAACCACCTACTACTCCTTGTAGATGTTCTAAAGTTTCAATAGGTTTTTTTAAATTAGTTTCTATATGAAGTCCTGATGACCATATAAAAATATGTTTATAGTTTTTATCACTCATAAACTAATCCCTATATATGTTATAAGCAATATATATTGTAAGAACTAAATTTACAAGTATTACTAAATCAAACGTTTGCATGTATTAACTCTCCTATTACTTTATTTTCTCCATTTGGAAAACCAGATAACTTATCATAAAGTTTTTCTGGATCATAGCCACATTGAATAGCTGCTTCTTGTATATCGTCTAAACGATACAAGTCATTAGCTATTACTCTTACCATACCCTCTTTTGGTACGATTGGTATTACTTTTATAGACATATTTCTCCTTTCTATGTTTACGAGAGAAAAACCGTCAGGATTTTTCTCTCTATATTAATTTATTATAATATTTATCAATTTAAAACAATATCTTCGATTTCTTTTTCGCCTAAAGTATCATAAATATTATTATCAATATCTAACTGATATAATTCGCCGTTATCGTGCTCGAATAAAACTCTTGTTCTATCTTTATATATTCTAGCATAAAAAACTATAGGCCAATTAGTTTCTTGATCATACTCGTCAAAGTTATGTTCTTTAAAGTGACGTGGCCAATTATTTTTTATAGCAATTTCATTTGCTTTAATTAATTCATCACGCTTTATTATTTTTACTATCATTGTTATCCTTTCGTAAATTAATTATAATTTCTTTTAATAAATAGTAATACATCTTGTTCTCACTAAAATTATATAATTTGGTAATCAGGATCAACGGTTCTTTGACTCCACTATCACGCAAAGCTCTAAATGAAAAATATGCACTATGATTATTCATTATCGTAATATAGTATCTTACACTTTCACATTTACTTCTAAACACTTTTATACCAAAATTTGCATTAGGTTTTCGAAGTGGTTTTAATTGTCTTTCTTCTTTCTTAAATGTTCTAATTCCAAAAAGATTATTCGCCTCTACCGCAAATCGACTAGTACCATAATCACTTTCTACGATAGCTTGAGCGATGATCATTTCGTCAGGTATTCTTTGATTTTTAGGAATAAATTGATTATGATAATCTATACATCTTTGAAGCTCAACAATAAATTCTCTATTGTTTTTATACTGAAAGGCGGGTTCTTTTAAAGTCGCTGAAAAGTTTAAATAAATAAAAATAGTCAGCCATAGTAGTATATGGATATAGACTAAACCGTGTGAATAAAGAGCTTTAAATGAGCTTTTTTTCATAGAATTTCGTATTATTTTAAATATTAGAATTTTTAAGTATACAACTAATGTATAGTAAATTCAGTTTCAAAGTTCTCTACATATTTAGGAACTTCTTTTAGATAAGGTACAATTTCTAAATCTATAAACTCAAAGTTTTTCATTTTAGCTTTGAGAAAATTAAACATTCTATAACTCCTAGGAAAGAATGGATCATTATCAAATTGAGCAAATTCTAATTTAAGTATTTCTTTAGGATTTTTCTTTTCATAATAACTTATTTCCACCCAATAATTACGTGTAGGTGTTGAATGAAAATCATTTAATAATTTTTCTATCTCGTCTTTAATATCAAACATATGCATAACACTATAAGTATTATTTTTTAAATTAACAGTTAGAAATTAATTTTTTTATTTTTGGATTATCTTGTAATAATGTAATAAAACCATTAGTTAATTGATTAACTAATAATTCTTCTTCCTTTTCTTTATCAAATAAAAATCCGCCATCTGCACTTAATCCTCTTTCAAAAAGAATTGCGTGAAAACATTCGTGAAGTAATGTATTAAATTTTTCTAAATCTGAAATTGTATTTGAAATTGTAATTTTTTTAGTTTCATGATCGAACTCTCCGTAGTCTTCAGTGGACGTAATCTTCACGTCCACTGTAAAATACCCTACTTTAATTTGAGATATATCCTCTAGCATTCGCATTTACCTGAGTATTTAGTCCAATATCGTTGGCTTTTGCTGAGCCACGACTAAAAGCTACTCTATCTCTAACACTAAATCTACTAGATTTTGTTGTTAATCTTATTCCATTATCTTCTAGCCATTTTACTACTGCTTTTTCTTCGTTTTGATAAGATAAAGGTAAATTATTTGGATTATCAATTCCAGTATATTCTACTGGTTTATTTGATTCTAAATATTTATCCTTTAATCTTCGAGATAAGCGGCTAGCACAACCTTGGCTAAAAGCATGTTTCATTTTATTTACTTCATTTCTATTACCTGGAACATTTTCAAATTCTTTATCTGCTAAACGTTCAATTGTTTCGATAAAATAATCTGACATATGTTTAGCGACTATTCGATTTGATTCTCGGCCAACGAAATAAGTCACTTTTACTTTTTTATATAACTCATCTAATTTAGATGAACTATAGGTAGTACAATAATAAAGTTGAGCAGTTGAGTTTCGTATCCAACCTTTCCATACGTCACGTTCAACTTCGTAACTTTCTTTATTGATAGGTTCTATATTCTCATTATTCTTAATCTCACCAAGAGAAAGATTATGAGCTTGTAAAAGTTTTTGAGCCATATCTGCAGCAAACATTGCTTCGTTCTCAGAAGCACCTTTATCTTTAGATACCGCCAAAAGCTTTTGTATCTTTTTTATTATTTCTTCTTTTGACATTTCTACCTTTCTTGTTAACTTACTTATAGTATATTTTATTCTAATTTCTTTTGCGACAATATTATTTTTATTGTGTTCCAATCTTTAGCGAGTGCACGTTTTTCAAATTCTTCTTTAGATATTCCTATTGCTAAATCGTTTCCATCACTACTATTAAATAAATAAACTTCTCTATCCTTTTTAACTAAAATAAAAACTTTACCACCATAAATACTATAAGCTCTATGCCAAGCTAATTGTTCTACACTTATTTTTAATTTAATTTTAGTGTTATCTCGTTTAGGTGTTTTAAGATACTTACCCTCAATCCAACCTGATACACCATTAACACAATAATGAACGTCAGGGATTCCACGTTCTATTTGTGTTTCAATACGTTGAATAAAAAAATTATTTAATTTATTTCTTATTTGTTTCCAAAGTAGTTTTTCCATTAATATCAACACATAAATGAGACATATTTCTAAATTTTTTAATTCCTAAAGTTTCAAAATAGTTATATAGTTCATCATCAATTTTTCTACAATGTACTTCACCATCTGCGGAAATAGGATGATATGTTAACCAATTTGTAATTATAAAATAACCTTTAAAATTTTTTATCATATTATCTAAAAATGGTTTAAAATCTTCTTCTAATATATGTTCTATTGATTCAACCATAATAATAGTATCATAATTATTTAAATTTAAATTTACATCTGTTATTGATTTGTTAATTAAATTAATTTTAGTTTGATCAAACTTGTTATTAAAATATTTATTAGCTGTTTCTTTATAAAATTCATGAGCAAAATCAGATACTTCTATACTTGTTATATTTGTATTCATATAAGCTAAAGCACAAGATAATTCTCCTCTTCCTCCTCCAATTTCTAAAACATTTTTAGGAATTCTTTTTTTATTTTTTTCTAAAAAATTAATTTGATCGTATACGGTATATGATCCACTATAATTTCTTCCGATGATTTCTTTTATATCTGGAAAATAATTTAATATTTCTTTTGAATAATCTATATCATGAGCATAACAAAGTGCGGCAAAAGCATCTCCAAACTTTAATATATTATTTTTCCACTCATGTATTCCGTCAGACCTATAAAAAAAATCTTTATTATATAATTTTTTATAATTAATCATTAAATTTACACACAGGGATTGACTTCATCTTATGTAAATTCTTAATTCTAAGTTCTAAATATTTAGTGTAGTTTTTATCAGAAGGATCTTTCATTGCTATTTCTAATTCTTTATAGCTCATTCCTAATTGATCAACGTCAGTTCTACCATCTGACCATAAGCCATCTGTTGGATCTGCCATAATAATATCTTCTAATATTTTTAATTCTTTACCCATTTTCCATACATCTGTTTTTAAACAATCACCAATTGGAGAAATATCAACGCCTCCATCTCCATACTTAGTAAAGAATCCTACACCAAAATCTTCTATTTTATTTCCAGTACCTACTACTATTCCATTTGTAGATGCAGATATTTGATAAAGACACATCATTCTTAATCTAGCTCTTGAATTAGCAAATCCTAATTGAGATGTGAATTTTAAATCAGTTAAACTATTTTCAAAAGCATTAAAACTATAAGTTAAATCTACTTCTACATCATAAACATTTTTAAATTTATTAATAAGCCAATTTTTATGTGCTATAGATAAATCATGTTGTTCTGGTCTTTGATGTATTGGCATACAAACAACTAAAGTTTTTAGTCCAGTCATTGCTGATATTGTACTTACAACAGAAGAATCAATACCACCTGAAATACCTACAACTAAACAATTAGCTGGATTAGGCATTTCAACTACATAATTAAAAATCCAATTCTTAATGTATTCTATTCTATCTATTGGTTGCATATTCCTATAGGTATATATTTAACATCGTCTTTAAGTTTTAAATACCTAAATGGATCAATGATTACTGAATCTTTATAAAAATAAAAATGATGAAATGCTTCATGTTTAGTTCCTATAAAAAATAGTTGTGCTCTATCATTCCATCCATATTCTTTTGCAGTTGCTTCTACATTACCATCAATGTATGGATCCCATATTTTAGCTGTAATATTTTTTTCTTCTAAAATATTTTTAAGTAATAATGATGGACTTCCTAAAGTTAAATTTGTTTCAGGTTTAAAAGATTTACCTAAAATATTTATTTCTAAGTTATTTTGATTTTCTAAAATTAATTTAACAAGCCATTCTGTTTGATGCTCTCGTTGTTTCATAATCATATCATACCAATTAAAAGATAAATTTAATTTATTTGCAAGATATGATAGAGCTATATTATCTCTAGGATGACAACCACCGCCATCTCCCATTCCTCCTTGTAGATATCTATTACTTACAATTCTTTTTGTGCAAAGAGATAGAGCTTTAGACACTTCGTCTATGTTAGTATTAGGAAGATAATGACATGTCTCCATAACTGTATTAATCATAGAAATTTTAGTTGAGATAAACGTATTATAAACTACTTTAATTAACTCAGCATTTTCCAAAGTAGTTTTGAAGAAAGGACTATTATTTATAGTCTTATAAAATTCTTCAGCTTTCTTTGCTGCTTCTTCGTCTTCAACACCAAATAATATAATTTCACTATTTAAAAAATCTTCAATAGTAGTTCCCATTGCTATAAAGAATGGATTATAACAAAGTTTAACATAATTATTTAATACTGGTATTATTTCTCTACGAATAGTTCCCGGTAGAACAGTTGAAATTATAATAACTACAATTTCTTTTCTATGAACCATAGCTTCTATTGCTAAATCTCTTAATCCATTTCTTAAATGTTCGTAATTAAAATCAGCTCTTTCTTGAGGTATTCTTGTAATACCTTCGTACTTTTCTTCGTGAGGCGTTTGAATTGGAACAAAGATTATATCACAATCTTTAACTATATTGCTTATATTTTTTATTTGAATATTAGATTTATTAAGTAGTTCTTGTGCTCCTTCTTCTCTATAATTGAGGGTTTTTGTTCTTATTCCTTTTAATGTAATTGGACTAATATCAGTACCACAAACGTTATGTCCTTTTTCTTCTATCGCAAGAGCTACTGGAAGCCCTAACTTTCCTAATCCTAAAAATCCTATATTCATTATTTAGCAGTGCCCCAACTATCTCCTTTCTCAATATCTATTTTAAGAGGCACTTTAATATCTACACAGTTTTTCATTATTTGTATAGCTTCTTCAAAACATTTTTGTTTAGACTTATCAACAGAAAAATCAAGTTCATCGTGTATAGTTAATTTTAAATCTATTTCATTTAAAAGACCTGATTCATATATTTTAAGCATTGCTGCTTTAGTAATATCTGCAGATGAACCTTGTATTAATGCATTTAATGCAGTATGAGTATAAGCTCTTTTAAGTTCAGTATCTGGATATCTTTCCATTGCTTCTATTTTAGAATAAGCTAAACTTTGAAAACTATCTTTAGGTTCCCATTTATCAAATCTTCTTTTACGTCCTAATAAAGTTTTAATATATCCTCTTGTACTTGCAACATGTGCTACTTGTTTAGATAATTCTTTAACAAAAGGTACTCTACTGTGATATTTATTAAATAATTCATAAGCTGAATCATCATCTAGTCCTAATTCTCTTGCTAATTTTTTATTACCCATTCCATAAAATAAACCTAAATTAATAGTCTTAGCTTGTTTTCTTTCTATACTAGCCATTTTAGCAACCATATCATGAAAGTCAGTATCATTATTATTTACAAATTCTTCTTGTACTTTTATTGCTGAATCCATATTTTTAATTACAGCATAATGAACTAACACTCTAGGTTCTTGTTGAGAATAATCAGCACAACACCAATCTTGATTTTCTTCTGGAATAAATAAACTTCTGATCAACGGTCCAAGCTCAGGGTCTCTTGCCGGCACTTGTTGTAGATTAGGATTACTAGAGCTAAATCTACCTGTAACTGTACCCATAGAATTAAATTGACAATGAATACGACCACCAATTGCTTTTTCTAGTATCATATTCTTTATAAATGTATTTCTAATTTTATCCAACTTTCTAATATCTAAAATTGTTTTAGATATTTTATCACGCTGTTGCTCAAGCCAATCTTGAGTAAAAGACGCAGTTCCTTTTTCTGTAAAATTATATTTAATTTGATTTTTATCATATGCTTCTTTTAATGACGCATTTGCCCAAACATTTACGTTATGTCCTCCTGCTTTATTTAGCTGATCTTGAAGCACGAATTGTTTTTTTTCTAATTCATTATAGAGTTGTTCAGCTTTTTTAAGATCAATTCTTACTCCACGTTTTCTTATTTCAAATAAACATGGTATTAATCTCATTTCAATATTAACTATATTTTCTATATCTTCAGTTTTTATTTTAGGTAATTGCTTTTGAAATATTTGAAGTGTTAACAAAGCATCTTCTTTAGCATATTCTCTTACACTATTTGCGTGTAACTTCCATAAATTATCTTTTACTTTTGCTTTTTTACCAAAGTTAAATTGTATAGCTTGTTGTAATTCAGCTTCATATTTAGACTTTTTTAAATAATATTGACTTAATGATTCAAGTGAGTATTTTAGCTTGTTTTCATCTAATAAATGCTCTATAACCATTATATCGTATATAGAATGGTACTTAGTAAAGGCCAGTCTTGAATCGTGTGAATTTAGCCATTCCATGTCATATAAAGCATTGGCAAATACGAGCTTTTTATTTAATTTAAGCAATTTATCAATAAAATCAATAACTTGATCATTATTAAGATTTCCACCGCCTTCGTGTCCTATTGGAAAATATTCATTATAACCACTATCTGTAGCTATAGATATACCTACTAATTTACCGTCTTTTCTAAAACCGCCTGGTCCTAAAGATTTAAGATTAGGATCATAGGTCTCAGTATCAATTGCTATAATATTTGATTTTTCTAATTCAGAGAACTTGAACATTTTCCTAATATAATTTCTTTATTAATATAAGTCCAAGATTTACCGCCGTTATCCATCCAAAAGTTTCCAACTGTTTCGAAGTCAACATATTTTTCAAAAGTTATAATTCCTTCTGCTGAAGTGTTTAATAAAAGTTTTACACAATGAATACAAGGACTAACGGTTGTATAAACAAATTTTATTTCATGTACATTTCTACACTGAAGTAATGCATTTTGTTCAGCATGAATAGCTTTACAAATATCTAAACCTTCACCTGATTTTAAATGAGCACCAGGACATGGCTTATCTATACAATGTTCAGTGTGAGCAGGTCCTCCATTATAACCTGTCGCTAGAACATGTCCTCTTTCATTTATTAAAATACAACCTACTTTTCTTCTCGCACACGTTCCTCTTTCAGAAACAAGATTAGCCATTTTTAAAAAATACCAATCTTTTGGAATTCTATAATTATCCATTTTTAATTATTTGTAACTTATCAGAAAGTGTAAGTCCATCTTCTTTTCCTATTTTTATATCAGCAGCTTGATATAAAGTTTCTACTATTCTCATAGGATTTAATTTATATTTTTCTATAAGATCATTAAAAGAAAAATCACATTCGTAGTTTTGAATTCCTGCTCTTACAATATCAGCGTCTTTTGAATTTGTATCGTATAGATGACGACTTCCAGCATTAATATGTAATTTTCCTAATTTACATATTATACCTAAATTATTTAAATAACAAGCAATTACGAAACTAATTGCACTAAAATTAAAACTATCATAGGGAAGACCTAACCATACATCGTTACTTCTCATTGTAGTAATACAATGTAAATATAAATTATTTTCTCTAGGTCTTAAAAAAAATTGCATAGCTACAGTACATGGAATATCTTTACTTGATCTAGGATTCTCTCTCCATATAGTAAGTACCGCTTGTCTTGAATCTTTATCTTTTTTAAGTGTATCTACAATATAACTTATTTGAGTTATAATTTTAGGACCATATGCTCCAAAGAATGTTACACCATCATCACTAAATCTTTTAATATTTTTCATGTACTTAGAAATAGTTAAAAGATCATTTCTACCATCTAGTATCCATGCTGCTTCACCAAACATAAAACTATAATTTAAATTTCTTTCTCGAATACTTATGATAGGTAAATTCATATCTACTTGAAAAGTATGATTTAATTTTTCGTAAATTTTTAATTGACGAGGCGCACATTCATAGTCAAATTCTCTTATTAATTCAACTATAAAATTTTTATAATCTTGATCTATTTGATTCATATACTATTTACAAAAGCTGTTTCTTCTATTTTTTGTACTACTCTTTCTAAATCATGGCCTTCTTTAAACATATCATAACGAACAAAATCTTTACGATTTTTTAAAGGACATAATAAAGATAAAAAACTATTTTCATGTGGATGTTTATCTTCCCAACAATTTAAATATATTTCTATTACTTTATCAATATCATTATATTCTTCGTGTCTAATTTTTTTATTATTATTATGATTTTCTTTTACTTTTTTAATATCATCAGGTATACACCAAACGTATATTGCACCTTCTCGACTTAAATATTTCCAAAGATTATAAGCATCGTAAGAAGGTTCACCTCTATAAATATAAGAATAACATTGTTCAGATGGCCAATGTCTATCTATAATTACTAATTTACCTTTTTCTTTCATTTTAACAGCAAGTCTTGCAGCTGCTGTATGCCATAACTCCATATTCTTATGTACTCTTAAATGAATATAATAAGATTCGGAATATAATTCTTTAAACTTTTTAGCAAGAGTAGTTTTACCAACTCCATCTGGTCCTTCTAATATTATTATTCTAGCAAGCATTTAAAAAATTCTTTAGTCCTTTCTTTCGTCCAAAACTTTTTCTTTAATATATAAGCTTGACTACTTATTAATTCTTTCAATTCGTCATTACTACCGTTTTCTATAATTTTTAAATCAATATTTAATCCTAAAATTTTAGCTTCTTCCGGATGTGCATATATAATATTACCAGCATCGTTTGCTATTTTATATCTAACTCTCCACCAACCACTTCCTTTCATAGTATGATAATGTGGAGGACTAATCATTCCCCATACTTTTTTATATTCTTCAAATAATTCATGTTCTTTTAAACGCACTTGTTTTTCTTTTACATTTCCAAATCGTTTAACATTCCAATTAAATACTTGTTTAGTAAACCAACTATTTTTACTTACTAAACTTGCAAGTATCCATGCTCTTTCTTTTTCATTATTTTCTTTTAAAAATAAATTATTATTATCAGTATGATTTAAATATGTATCAGTATAAGGTGTAGGATCCCAATTAATAATTTTATTTGCTTTCATTCCTAATTCGTCATAATTACCGCCATCATAAGCTGGTACTAATAAAGTATGTGGCCATTTATCAAATGCAAATGTATCAACTAAATCTTCAATTTCTTTTTTAAAAGGTTGTGCTTCGTCCCAATAAACTTTACCAACAGGGTTTCCAGCTTGACTTACTTTTTTCCATATTCTCCAATGGCCTCTACTAAACGTTCCAAATCCTTGAACTGAATCTTTAGTTTGCCAATCATCTATTGAAATAATAGCATCAGGTCTTTTAATTATAGTATATGCTGCTCCATACCAATATCTTGCTGATAAACTGTTAGGACCAAATACGAATACAAATACTTTATCATACATTGAAACATCTTCTCCCGGGATGATCGCTTTATGAGTTACATCGTGTCCTAATTCTTTTAGAACAGTAGGAAGTATTCTTGCAGAAGTCGCTATATTTAATGGACTACGTGCAGTACCAATTGATAACGCATTAAATCCTGTTACTAAAATTTTCATTTATTTCTCTTTCTTCTTCTATAATTTTTTCTATATTAGGTGCTTTCCAATCTTTAGGTTTTACAACGTCAAATTTAGTTCCACGTTTTCCTGTTTTATCTTTAGCTCTAATCTTACTCATATTAGCTTTTTGTACTTCGTTCCAAGCTTTTTCAAATGGTAAATTAAATAACCAAGCTGTTCCTAAAGCTATATAAACTATGTCGACTAAAGCATCTAAAGCTCCAGCTGCATCTTTTTTAGTTATAGCATTAGTATATTCAGCTAATTCTTCCATTAAAAAAGCAGTTCTAAAATTAATAAGTTCATTATTATCAGGTATATCAACTTTTTCATTTTTTTCAAAGCCATATTTTTTATGGAAGTTGTCTATATCTTTTAATATATCTGTCATAATAATCTTTCTTGTTCAGGTGGTTTTCTAAAATCAACCACTTGATGTAATTCTTTATTTTCTTTTTTATTTTCTATACTACTTTTAATTATCCTTGCTACATATTCAGCTACAGGTGGCATAACACTTCTCGCAATTTGTGAACCTATTGTAGAAGCTGGTCCTTCCCATATATAATCATGAGGATAACCTGCCATATAAGCTAGTTCTTTATGTCCAAATAATCTATCTTCTGTAGGGTGTATATAAAAACCTCCAGCTATAACTGGTATGTGTTCATCACTTTTTAATCTCCATTTCATAAATTGAGGTCTACCTTTTACTCCGCCTCTCATTCCACCACGTTTCCAAGTTTCTGGTGGATTAAATCTTTCCCATGTTACTCTTAAACTTTCTCCTTGTTTACAATGTTTTAAATAAGGAATTTCGTTTTTTCCTAACTTCATTAAATGTCCAATATCTTTTTTATGTTCTAATTTAAAATTTTTAAGAACTTCACCAGCTGTTGGTAATGGAGAAAAGTTTAATGGTTTAACACTTAAATGATATTTAGTTGCTATAAAGAAAAATCTTTTACGACTATGATTTAATCCAGTATAACCACCATCAATTAATAAATGAGTGGTGTAATAACCTAATTCATTAGCTTCTTTAGTTAATTGTTGAATCATTTCATATCCACCATTCTTACTATAAACTCTAGGAACTGATTCAAGTACGATAGCTTTAGGTTTTAAATCTTTTAATAAACTAAAAGCATTTCTCCAACACGCTATTCTAGGGTCGTCTTTCCAAGCCATCGCACCTTTTTGAGTTGATCCTAAATTAGACCAAGGAGCACATGGAGGATTACAATAAATAAAATCTACTTTATTTTTAAACTTATCTTTAGGCCAATTTTCTTCTCCTTCGTAATATTCTATATTTGGAAAATTAGCTTGAAAAGTTTTTTTATAAACTCCAGGTTTCATTTCAAAATGTGCTAAGATATCAAAATGTTTTTTAACGCCTAAAGCAAATCCACCTGCGAATATGTATGCTCCTAATGCTTTCATTAATGTATTGTATAACTATACTTCGTTTCAGGTTGTAGTATGAACAAATTCTTTTTAGCTCTAGTTACAGCAACATAAAATACTCTATGTTCATCGTCAGGTTCTGTATTCAATTTCTTCCAAGTTTTATATGATATATCACTTATTACAACTACATTATCACTTTCTCCACCTTTAATTGCGTGTATAGTAGATAATCTAATTCTTGCTTTATTTTTAAATATATCTCCAGATTTAACTAAAGATTCAAACATTAATATATCTTCTGGATCAAGTCCATGAATAACTTCTTGCCATTCTCCCTCTGCTAATAACCCACAATTTTCTTTTAAATATTGTAAAGTAAATTCTAAATTTGTATCTATATCTTTTAAAGTTTTAAATCCACGTTTAATTCCTATATTACTTCTTAAACAAGAATACAATTTTT
>Ga0247838_1004815_pt1 | contig 14119 bp, 9 predicted proteins | sample LaCruzMarch2015__5_FD_189097 | JGI IMG/M metagenome (GOLD analysis project Ga0247838, IMG submission 189097) | Freshwater microbial communities from meromictic Lake La Cruz, Castile-La Mancha, Spain - LaCruzMarch2015_15m | ecosystem: Environmental > Aquatic > Freshwater > Lake | place: Spain... | reverse complement strand
CTACAATAGCCTCAAGTACCAGACGACTTTCTTCTGGCATTCTTTTGATCGCTTGTTGTAGTTGTTCTGGAAGCATCCGCAAAATTAAAATTTTCTCAGGAGTTTAATCGTGCTGAATAGTTACAATTATCTTATTTGAGCACCTTCGTTTGATCTATGTAATCATCTGGAATTTGAATAAATTTGCCCTTTTGCCAATATTGTATACCAATCAGAAGGCATGGCTACCACAAAATTCTTTACCAACGAGGGCGAAAACACACTGCTCAATAAAATTGAGAGCATTTTCAGGCATAGAAAAATTCATTTTTTTGATGCACTGGTGGGCTTTTTCCGGGCGTCAGGCTATTTCTTGATTCGTGATTATATACAGCAAGCAAATAAAATCCGTATTCTTATTGGGATTGATGTAGGTCAGTTGGAAAGTGTGTATGCCGCAAAAGGCCTGGAAATGATATCTAAAACGGACGACATTCGCAGGGATTTTTTAAGTCAGGCCTTCGAAGATATCCAAAACGCGAAGTACGAAAAACGGGTAGAAGACGGCATTAAGGCCTTTTTGAATGATTTGGTGGAGCAAAAAATTGAAATCCGCGCACATCCAAGCCAGCGCATACACGCAAAAATCTATATTTTTAGAGAGGAGGTCAAACACACGAATGGTTACGGCTTTGTCATTACTGGTTCGAGTAATTTGACCGAACCCGGACTCGCAGGCAACTTTGAGTTCAACGTAGAACTCCGCGACGACGTGGACGTGGATTTTGCAGAAGAAACCTTTGAAAAATGCTGGCTCGAAAGCGATCCTATTGAGCCCCAGGTGGCGCAGGAGCTTACCCAAAAAACCTTTCTGAACGACACATTCACGCCTTTCGAAATTTACATCAAATTCCTGATCGAGTTCTTCGGCGAGGCCATTGACTATGATTCAGACGACCCCTTCGATTTGCCCGAAGGCTTCAAACGCCTGACCTACCAAATTGAAGCCGTCAACGATGGTTTTAAAAAATTGCGGGAGCACAACGGATTTTTCCTTTCCGATGTCGTGGGTTTAGGCAAAACAGTTGTCGCGATAATGATTGCAAAAAAATTCTATCTGGCCAACGGATCACACACCCACACCTTAATCATTACACCTCCGGCTATCAAAAAAAGTTGGGAGGAAACCGTGGAAAAATTCCGACTCCGCAACATCCGCATCGAAACCAACGGCAGCCTACACAAAATACACAACCCTGAAACGTATGATCTCGTCATCGTAGATGAGGCCCACAAATTCCGCTCTGACACGGCTATCGGATTTGATCTCCTGCAAAAAATTTGCAAAACGCCGCCCCGACAATTGGGCCACTTAGTCACCGAAGACAACCGACGGAAAAAAGTCATTCTGGTTTCTGCCACCCCTTTGAACAACCGCCCCGAAGATCTCCGAAACCAGATCTATTTGTTCATGGATGCCAAAAATTCGAGCCTTGATTCCTTGCCGAATTTGCAGCGGTTCTTCGCCCCAATCATTGAAGAATATAGGCAATTGAAACACCTTAACGACCTCGTTATAGTCAAAAGCAAGGTAAATGAGCTCTACGAAAAAGTCCGCAACAACGTGGTTGAGCCGCTCACTGTACGCCGTACCCGTACCGACATCGAAAAAACTGATTCATATAGAAAAGACGCACATGGTCAAGGCATCGTGTTCCCAGAAATCGAAGCACCGCGTAGCATTTTTTATCCCCTTGATCCTGCTCTCGATTCCTTGTACGACAACACGGTTGCGCTGCTTGACAAAAATTTGACCTATGCCCGCTATCAAGCGATTGCCAATTTGACCAAGCCTGAACACCAGGACGTATTCCAAAAAGCGGAACTTATTTCCCAGCAATTGGCCAAAATCATGAAAACCCTGCTACTCAAACGATTGGATAGCAGTTTTGAGGCATTCCGCAGCACGGTACAGCATTTCCACGACGCCAATGCCGCCATGATCAAAATGTTTGAAAACGACCGGGTTTACATTGTCCCCGAACTGCGCGGCAAGGTGTCCGACTACATCAACTCCGACAACGAAGAGGAGTTGGAAGAACTCGTTTTCAAGCTCATAGAAACCTCTGACAAAGTGCTGATTTGCAACGCTGCCGATTTTAAAGACGACTTTCTTCCCAAACTCCAAGCCGACCAAACCATTTTGGGCAATTTGCTTCAACAATGGAAAGCCGTAAACCAAGACCCTAAACTGGATGAATTTGTTTATCGGCTTAAAACTGAACTTTTGGACAAAAGAATCAACCCTGAACAAAAACTCGTCGTGTTTTCGGAGGCCGCCGTCACTGCCAATTATTTGCAGAAACAATTGGTTCAATACCCTGAATTCAAAACCCTGGTGGTCACGGCCAAAAACCGCAAAGAATTGCAGCCCGTCATCAAAGCCAATTTCGATGCCAATGCGCCTGAAGCCCAAAAACGCAACGATTTTAACATCATTATTGCCACCGACGTGCTCGCGGAAGGCGTCAACCTACACCAGGCCAACATCATCGTCAATTACGACACCCCCTGGAACTCCACCCGACTCATGCAACGCATCGGGCGCGTCAACCGTATTGGCTCGCGGGCAGGGCGGATTTTTATCTACAATTTTTACCCGACGGCTAAGGTGGACAACGACATTGACCTGAAAAAACGGGCTTTTATCAAACTTCAATCCTTCCACGCGGCCCTCGGCGAAGACAGCCAAATCTATTCAGATCTGGAAGAAGTGCAGACTTTTGGGCTGTTCAAACCGGAAAGAGAGGAACGCGACCGCCGCCTCGAATTTTTGGATGCACTCCGTAAATTCAGGACTGAAAACGAGGAATGGTTCAAAAAGATAAAGGACATGCCCAAACGCGCCCGCACGGGACGCACCAACGCCACCGAAAAAAATAAAACCCTCGCTTACATTCGCACCAAAAAACGCCACAGCTTTTTCTTACTCGATAGTGATCAGGATCCTCAAGCCCTCAATTTCATCGAAGCTGCCGACCGTTTCAAGGCATTGGCAGACGAAAAAGCCATTCCACTGATCGCCAAGCACCATGAACACGTAGAACGCGCAGCAGCAGCCCACCTGCGCGAAGCGGTGACCGTCGCCGTCGAAGCCCAGGCTGCCGACACCAGCGGCAGCCCCGCCGAAAAACGAGTCGTAAAACACCTCTCCGCCCTTGTACCCGCGACTTTCGTCAATGATGCCGAACGCGAAGAACTTCGAAGGGGCGTGGAACTAGTGCGTCTTGGCCGTTATAGCCAACTGGTGCGCGTGCTCGACCGGCATTTCAAAGACAAAACGGCCCGAAACGGCATCGCCTTGCTCGGCGAGACCCTCGGCATCCTGCGGCAATACGAAAAACCCGGCAACGAAGACCCCGATCCTGCATTTGACAAAATCCCGAAAACGGCACAAAAACCCCAAATCATTCTTTCTGAAAGTTTCGACGCCTAAACCATGGACTTCAGTTTCCTCGATAAAAAATACGATTCCGAAAAATGGAAAGAACTAATCCGAGCCCTCTTTGGTGGCGATGCGGATTTGTTTGCCCTAAAAACGGAATTTGCCCTTGACCACGAACGCATTCAGTCGTTCACTCAATTTGGCAATGTGCGGCTGGCCGACGGCTCGGAATTGGCCTTGTTTGAAATTTACCTCCAACCCAATACAACTAAATTGGCCATCAACCGTGTGGCCTTGCGTGAAATCGTATCCAACATCAATAAAAATGCCTCGCTCACTGGTGCACTCGCAGTATACGTGGATGACAACGTGGGCAAATGGCGCTTTAGTTTCATCGCTAAAACCAGCCAATACGCTGTGTCGGGCACACTCGAAACCCTTGAAACGGATCCGAAGCGGTTTACTTATGTGTTTGGGGAAGGGGAGAAAGTGCTAACTGCCCAGCAACGGTTCAAAAAACTGGCTGGCACGATACACAAACGCTTAGAAGACATTTTCGAAGCATTTTCAGTGGAAAAAGTTTCGGATGAATTTTTCATTCAATACAAAGAACAGTATCGCCAATTCTGCGAATACCTGTACGATTATAAGCCAGCGAAAGCCATTTTTTCTAACCAGCCAAAACTGATGCGGGATTTCGCCAGGAAACTCATGGGCAGGCTCGTTTTCCTTTATTTTTTGCAGAAAAAACGCTGGCTCGGTGGCACAATTGGTTCAGGAAATTGGGAAGACGGCGCGAGCGATTTTATCCGCCAGTTGTTTGAAAAATCGGCAGACAAAAACCGCTTTTATTCTCAAACCCTCGTTCCGCTTTTTTTCCACACACTAAACGCAAATGAAAAAGAAAGACCTGGATTTGCATACCAGGCACCCTGGGGTAAGGTAAAGGTTCCTTTTTTGAACGGCGGGCTTTTTGAAGAAGACCAGGAAGGGGTTGAGCAGTTTGATTTCCCTGAGCAGTTGTTTCAAAACCTCCTAAATTTGTACGATCGCTACAATTTCACGGTGGATGAAAATAGCCCAAACGACCATGAAGTGGGCATTGACCCCGAAATGTTGGGGCATATTTTTGAAAACCTTTTGGAAGAAAACCGCGAAAAAAAAGGCGCTTTTTATACACCCAAAGAAATCGTCCACTATCTCTGTCAGGAAAGTCTTTGGCAATATTTGAAAACCAAATTACTTGGTTCGACTAAGCCTACCAACGTCATTTGGAGCGATAGCCGCGACTCAGATGAACATGAGCTTGAGCATTTTGTCCGAAAAAAAGAACGCGGTCCCAAAGACGGCTTCATTTATAAAAATGCCCACGCCATAGAAGCCGCCCTGCGCGATGTCCGAATTTGTGATCCAGCCATTGGTTCAGGCGCGTTTCCGATGGGGCTTTTGTACGAGGTTTTTCATTGCCACGTCGAACTTGACCTTACCAAGGAATTGGGCAAGCTCAAAAGGGACATCATCGAGCATTGTATTTACGGCGTAGATATTGACAAAGGGGCCGTAGACATCGCACAACTTCGCTTCTGGCTCGCGCTCGTAGTAGATGAAAAGACACCTCAACCCTTGCCCAACCTTGATTACAAAATCATGCAGGGCGACTCATTGTTAGAGCGGTTTGAAGCGACAGACCTTTCGAAATTGATGTCAGAAGAAGACCATTCAATTGATAAAGGCCCGCGGCCTGGTTCCGATTTGTTTCAAGGAGTGGAAGAATCTTCCCCTGTTTTCAATCCGAAAGAAAAAATTGCCATTCGTAAACTACTGCACGATTATTATATCGCTCAAAGCAAGGAAATAAAAAAAGACTTGCTCCTTAAGATCAATAAATTTGTCATTGATAAAGTAGATTATATCATCTTCAAGGAAAAACAAAAGTTACTTATTGAAAAGAGCGACATACAGACCGAGATAAAACGCCAACTTGAATTTAAAAGAGACGCTGCCAACCTCCGAAAAAACCTCGGAAGAAAGGAAGAAGAAATTGTTACATTCGAACAACGACGCGAACGATTACATGAATGCCTTGTAACGCCAGAAAAGCCCTTCTTCCTCTGGCACCTCTATTTTGATGAAGTGCTGCGCGAGCACGGCGGCTTCGACATCATCATCGGCAACCCGCCCTACGTACAGATCCAAGGACTGCAAGACGACTACAAAAAATGGCTCGAACTGGAAGGTTATGACACTTTTGACAAAGGCTCCGACCTCTACGCCCTGTTTTATGAGCGCGGTTGGAAGATGCTCAAATCGGGCGGGCATTTGGCCTTTATCACTTCGAACAAATGGATGCGGGCCAATTATGGCGAGAGATTACGCAGCTTTTTCATCAAAAAAACCAACCCTTTGAAACTGCTCGACTTCGGCATGGCACAAAACTTCGCCTCGGCCTTGACCTACACGAGCATCATGATTTTTCAAAAAAGCCAGGCCGACCAGCAAATCGAAATCTGCCGCGCCCAAACGGATTATCAAAGAGGTACGAACGTCCACCAATATTTTCAAAGCCACCGAACCAATATCCCCGATCTTGACGTAGGCTCCTGGGTAGCCTACACGCCCGACGAATACAGAATCAAAAAATTAGTGGAAGCGCAAGGCGTACCACTATTGAAAAAAGATTATTATTGGGAAAAGAGAATCAATATAAATCGTGGAGTTTTAACAGGCTTTAACGATGCCTTCATAGTCAATACCAAAGACAAAGAAGCCATTCTTGCCCGCGAGCGTGAACTCACTGGCGGCAGCACGCCCAGCGAACAGCTTTTCAAAAAAATGCTGCGTGGTGAAGATGTTAGGGCATGGGCACCGCAGTGGAATGACTGGTGGTTGATTGGCACATTCCCTTCGATCTCTTTAAAGATTGAAGATTATTCTGGTATTTACGAATATTTAAGCGGGATGCGCGAAAAACTTGAGCCGCGTCCTCGAAGTCACACCGGTGATTGGACTGGGAGAAAATCCGGCGCGTATGAATGGTTTGAAACCCAAGACAGCATCTCCTATTGGCAAGACTTCTCCAAACCAAAAATCATCTATCCGAACATGACGAAGTATTTGCCGTTCGCATATGATGTGGGCGAGGGATACTTTTCTAATGACAAATCATTCATTTTGACTGGCGAGAACCTTGGTTACTTGGCTTGTGTGTTCAATTCCAAGTTGTTCAAGTTTTGTTTTCGGCAAAATTTCCCGGAATTGCTGGGCGAGACTTACGAAGTACGGAAAGTCTTTTTTGAAAAAATCCCCATTAAAGTGCCGAGCTCGGCGGAGTTGGCGGTGTTCGAGCCGCTGGCTGGCTGGCTGGCGTTGCTGCACCACATCGCCCGTACGGAAAAAGACACGCCGCTCGAAATCAAACAATGGGCAGAGTTTTTTGAATATCTGGCAAATGGGCTGGTGTACGAACTCTATTTCGGCGAGGCGATGCGTTTGGCTGGGCGCGAATTGATGCGCCATTTGCCCGTGCTGCCCGCCGTGTCCATCGGGCCGGATAAACGCGCTGCTGCCCTCGAAACTATTGGTGAAATTTTCGCGCTGCTGTCCGAACGGACGCATCCTGTGGCGACCAATCTATATTACATGACCGCCATCCCGGACATTCAAATCATCGAAAACCTCAAAACCGACGTGAAAGCATGAAGCGCATCACTGCGATAGAACTGCACAATTTTTTGGCTTTTTACGGCACCGACAACAAAATCAACCTGCCTAAAGGCGAGAATCTGCTTTTGTACGGCGAAAACGGGAGTGGGAAAAGTTCGCTTTGTCGGGCTTTGGAGGTATTTTTTGAGGCGCGGCTTCACCCCCAATTTGATGTGCATCAACGCAATATTTGGGCAACACCGACCGACGAGCCGACAAATTTGATGGTGACTTTTGATAAGGCCTTGCGCCCGACGATTCCAATCTCGCCACCTGCCCAACCGCCTGCTTCTTCGACAAGGCCGCCAATACCTATAATAAAAGGCAACGTACCATCCTTACCCACGTTACCACAAAGTTTGGATGTAAAAACCGCGTCCAGTACGACTTGGGTTGAAGAGTCACGGCTGGCGAGCGGTTTTTTGACTTATCGGGACATTTTGAAAACGCACTTTTTAGAAGAAAATCGAGCGAATTTATTCGATTTGGTGGTGAACGAGATTTTGCAGGGTTATAAAAACCCCACCAGCGGCAAGATTTTGAGCGAAGAATGGAAGGCGTTCGAGCAACAATGGGATGACTTTTTAAAAGAGGATTGGGGCGATCCGCTTTCGACCAGATCCGATGAATTTGGAGAAGAGAAAAAAGTTATGGACATCATCGATGATGAATTGAGGCGTCTTGGAGAAATTTCAGAAAAATTTGATGATTCTATTGAATCTATTTTGAAAAATCTGAATCCCAAAGTCAACGAATTTTTGACTCTTTTTGATCAAAACATTAGTGTGCAATTGGTCATTGGGAACCATCTTGACTATTTGGGCAATCCCGTAAAAGGCACAATGTTGTCTTACCACAACGTAGATGACGACATTGATTTATTAAAAGAATTGCTAGATCGAGCTATTGATGACGATGTACAAAAAGGCGTAAAAAACCTGCTTCAAAACTTGACATTGAAGAAACCTTTACTAACTGCTGAGGTGTTATATTTCGGGCGTTTAATCCCATCGCATCAAACTTTTTTGAACGAGGCACGACTTACGGCTTTGGCGATTTGCATTTTTTTGGCTGCCCTTCGCCTTAAACCCGATCCAAAAGACGGCTGCAAAGTGCTTTTTTTGGATGATGTATTGATTGGCTTGGATTCGGGGAATCGGTTACCATTGTTGAAACTATTGAAAACGCATTTCATTGATTTTCAAGTTATGGTTTCTACTCACGACCGAGCTTGGTTTGAAGTTGCGCGCGAGCATTTGTCTAAAAATGATTGGAAATGGACTGCGTTTTTTACAGAAGTTAAAAATGAACAAGCCCCGATTTTTGAACATCCTCTGATCATAGACCCCGCGCTTGATTATCTTGGAAAAGCAAAGGTATATTTCCGCAAAAAAGACTATCCAGCAAGCGCCAATTTTCAACGAAAATGGTGCGAGCAGTTTTTGAAAAGGTACTTGCAGGAAAACTATCGCCTCGAAATTTTGGGCGATGAACAGGCCAACGAAATCACGAAACTGAACACACTTTTTGGCAAACTGGAAAAATTTTATAACGATTGCAAAATTGAATTACCCCCAAGCATCAAGTCGGAATTCCACCTCCACCGCGACACGGTCATGAACCCATTTTCGCACGACGATTTGCACAGCCCGGTGTACAAACAGGAATTGGAACGAGGGTTTAGACTGATCGAGGAGTTGAAAAAACTGAAGCCCCTAAAAAAATCGGTAATTGCCTACCGAGGTGATGTCATCGAATATGTTGAGCCGAGGTTGGATTACAGTTGCCGCTTTCAAATCACAACCGAGCCTCTTTCTATGGTCAATCACGGAGGGGATATTTCAATATTAGGGAGAGGAGACGTGCTGGATTTCACAGAGAATGGGATAACAAACCTGGCTCAGCCTAAAGGCATGAAAGATTTAGAAATCAATGAGTTTTGTAGAAAGATTTCATACCACCTCACTAATGAAAATAAAGGCTTCGTTACCAACCCTGACCAATTTCAATCTCTGGTTCTGTACCCTCAGAAAATTACATTGAGACAAATTATTGACGGTTAGAATTTAATTTAACGGGCCACCGAAACCAATCGGCAGCCCGTCGAATCTACCCTCTGGGCGGATACGGATCCTTCCCATAGCTCCAGCCTTCACGGATCTGGCCATTTGGCCGGTGGATGCGGAGTTCCGAGCCTTGGTTGCGGGCGTGTTCGCGCGCAATCTTGATGGCTTCGGCTTGGGTGTCAACTAAGCGCGTTGCGCGTTCATTGCCAGTGCCTTTTACAGCCCAACCATCTCCCCGGGGGACGACGTGATAATTTTTCTTACTCATCGTAAAAAATTTATCGGTTAAACAATCGCCCATTCTTCGGGTGAGCATTCCTCGATGCACTGCTTTGCCAAACGAAAAAGAAGTTTTACGTTTGTGCCATCAAGTTTCAGATCCTCCAAGATAAAGAAACAGGTGAGCCGGTGTCAGTGCATGACCACCGGCTTTTTCATTGGACAAAATTAAGGGAATCTTGTTGACAGTTTAAAATTTTTTTTCAAAAAAAACTACACCCAGCAGATAATGCGTTATATTTGTAGCGCAAAATCATGAACCAAGCACCTTCCCATGTCAAATCTTGCACTCCGTCTCAAATCTGCCCGTGTAATGAACGGGCTAACCCTCGAGTTGCTCGCCTCCAAAATGGACAACATGGTGAGCAAACAAGCCTTGCAACAATATGAAAGCGGTGCCCGCAACCCCGGCCTCGACGTGCTGCGCGAATTGGCGAAGGCATTGAATGTGCGTCCCGATTATTTTTTGCGCGAACATTTTTTGCCTTTGGGCGACTTCAAATTTCGAAAACAGAGCAAACTGGGACAAAAATGGCAGGATGCATTCACCGAAAAAGTGCGGGATGCGCTGGAAAAATATTTTGAACTGGAGGAAATCCTGAATGCGCAACAGTCCTTTAAAAACCCGTTGAAACGTCCGGGGGTTTCGTCCGAAGAAGAAGCGGAAGCAGCCGCCCAAGCATTTCGGGATGCGTTTTCGCTCGGCTCCGACCCCATCTACAATGTGTTGGAAATGCTCGAATCCATCGGGGTAAAAGTGATCGTTTTGGACGAATTGTCTGAATTTGATGGGGTTTCGACTGTGATTGAAGACAATATTCCGGTAATTGTCGTCAATAAAAAATTGGTTGAATCGGCCATTGAAGGCGAAAAGCCCAAGCATGACCGCCTGCGATTCACTGCATTGCACGAACTGGCGCACCTTGTCTTGAAAATAGAAGATTGCGAAGCAAAACAGGAGGAAAGACTCTGCCATTCCTTTGCCGGAGCCTTTTTGTTGCCCGAAAGTCGTATCAATGAGCACTTTGGCAGCATGCACCGAAACCGCATTTATCTCCAGGAACTCATCAATGTGAAACAAACCTACGGCATATCGATTCGCGCCATATTGATGCGCTTGCGGCGTTTCGACCGCATCAGCGATTATGATTTGAGGACCTTTTTTGCCACGCTCAATCGAACTTACGGAGCAAAAAATGAGCCTGGCGATTGCCCGAGCATTGAAAAACCATTTCGATTTGAGCAACTGCTATATCGCGCCCTTGCGGAAGAGTTAATTTCTATTTCAAAAGCTTCCGAACTCCGGGGAATGCCCCTCTCCGAGTTTCGGGATGAACTCTCCAAGATTGCTAAATGACCCTTATGGCGGACTTGTTTCCGGTGATGGTCTGGTTCGTCGCACCGCAGGAAATTTAGGTGTTGACGTGCGCGGTTTGTTGTGGCTTTTTGACGAATTTGTGTCAAAGAATTTGATTTTACCCTTGGAAGCGGCTGAAAAACTGGAATTTCTTGTGGTCGAGAAAGGAAGCAGGCTACCCAATGAAGAATATAACGCTCGGTTGAAAAAATGGAGAAGCGGCTGAACACCCCCTACCCCAACGGCACCAACTCAATCTGCGTAATCTCCGGCCATATACCCACCCGACCGGAAAAGCCCAAAAAGCCGAAACCGCGGTTTACGTTCAAATAACGCTCCTGCTCTGAATACATGCCCGCCCATTTGGGGTAGCGGTATTTGATGGGACTCCATTTGAAGCCCGGAATTTCCACGCCCATTTGCATGCCGTGGGTGTGTCCCGACAAGGTGAGGTGGATGTGGGTCTGGTGGTTTTTCACGTGTTCCTCCCAATGGGACGGATCGTGCGAGAGCAGGATTTTAACGGTGTCAGATGGCGCGTTTTCCAGTGCTTTGTTGAGGTCGCCGTGCTGCACGAACCCTTTGCCCCAGTTTTCGACGCCCACGAGCGTGATGCGTTCCCCGTCTTTTTCGAGGTTGATGTTTTCGTTGAGCAGCAAGCGGAAACCGGCTTCCTGGTGAAAATTTTTGAGCAAGGTCAGGTCCTGGGCTTTGTCCTCTGCGCTGGGCCAGGAAAAATAGTCTCCATAATCGTGGTTGCCCAAAATGGAAAATTTGCCAAGCGGTGCCTGCAAGCGGCCAAACGCTTCCACCCATGGTTCAAACTCCGTGGAGCGGTTGTTCACCATATCGCCCGTAAACACCAACAGGTCGCTCTTCAAATCGGCCACCATGTCTAATCCACGCTGTACAGCCGAGCGGTTGTCAAAACTTCCGGCATGCACATCCGATATCTGGGTGATGGTGAACCCCCTGAACGCCTCGGGCAGCCCGGCAATGCGCAAGGTGTGGCGGTGGATGGTGTAATCGTATTTTCCTTTGAGGATGCCGTACAAAAACGCGGTAAACGGCACGGCCGCCAGCCCGATGGCCACCTGGCTGACAAAACGGCGGCGGCTCGGCATGAACTGGTCGCCCGATTTGGCCGTGAGGCCCATCTGCGCACCCATACCCTGAAACAACCGGACTATGTCTTCGATCAGTTGGGGCAACACAAAAACCAGTTTGGACACCAAAAACCCTACATACAGGCTAAACACTACCGACATCGCCTGTCTTGCGCCAGGGTATTGATTCCAGAAATCGCGGCCCGGCAGCACCATCAGCACCGGCAGCAGGCTGGCTATCCAAAAAACCCAACGCACCGGTTGCGCCCAAGCTGAGGGCCAATTGGCCGTAAGCGTACGAATGCCCTGAAAAGCGTACCAATCCAGGGCCAACAACAAAGCGATAACAACAAAAAACATAGGGTTTGGCGTGGGTTCGTTGGTGTTTCTCCACCGTCGTACAACACTTCATGGCGCAGAGGGTTTAGTTTTGCCAAACCCTTCGCATCTTTGAGCCATGACGCCCGAAGTTCTTTTTCAAGACAAGCACCTGCTGGTGCTCAACAAGCCGCCCGGTATGCCCGTGCAACCCGATCCTACTGGCGACGAAGCCTTGCTCGATTGGGCAAACCAGCATACCAATAAAACCATGCACCTGGTGCACCGCATAGACCGTCCGGTGAGCGGTGTGGTGCTGCTGGCCGCCACCGCCGAGGCCATGACCCACCTCACAGAGCAGTTCAGGCAACAATTGATAGACAAGGTATACATGGCGCTGGTGCAAGCCGCGCCACCCGCCGAGTCGGGCGAACTGGTGCACTACATCGGCAAATCCAAAACCGGCAACAAGAGCATCCTGTACCCCGATGCGCAACCCGGAACAGCCAAAGCGGAGTTGCACTACCAATTGGTGAGCCAAACCCAGCGCTACTGGCTGCTGGAAATCATACCCGTCAGCGGTCGCCACCACCAGATTCGCGCGCAATTGGCGGCCATGGGCTGCCCCATCCGTGGCGACGTGAAATACGGGGCCCGGCGCGGCAACCCGGATCGGAGCATTCAGTTGCACGCCTGGAAAATAGCGTTTGAGCACCCCCTCACCGGCGAACGCATGCACATCACGGCCAAGCTGCCCGATTTGCCCATTTGGCAGGTGGGTTAGCGCTCCAGCAACGCACACTCCATCAGAAATTCATACGCCTCCACGTGGCGTTTGGCCTCGGCCAGGTCAGTGCCCCAGGCGTACAACCCGTGGCTGCTGAGCAAAAAGCCCTTGCAAGCGGGGTTTTGGCGCAAATATGGCTCCATGAGCCCACAAAGCAGGCCCATGTCCTGGCTGTTGGGAAACACCGGCAACTCCAGCGTGGACGCATGGGTATCTACCCCGGCAATCGCCTTTTGCAGTTCATAGCCCGTAAATTGCGCGTGGCCTTTGTCTATTTGTAAGCGGGAAAACACCGTATTGACCACCGAGTGGGTGTGCAGTATGGCACCGGTATCCGGAAACAGGCGGTACAGCAGGGCGTGCAGCAGCGTTTCGGCCGACGGCTTGAGGTGGGCATACTCCACCGCAGGCCGACCCATGTCATCCACCTCCATCAGGTCGTGTTCGGAAAAAGCCGCTTTATCGACCCCCGAACGGGAAATGGTGAAGCCCGACTGATCGGGCAAGCGGAACGAGTAGTTGGCGCTGGTGGCGGGTGCCCAGTTGCGCTGGTAGAAATAGTGGATGATGGGGAGGAGTTGGGTGGTCATGGGTAGTGCAGATAAATGGACAATCAACTTTTTTCGAACAACCACCATACAGGTTTGCGCCGGGGCACCACGCGGTAGTTGTCGTGCAGGTATTTGCGGATGTGTGCCATCGCTTCGTCTGCGTCATCGGTAAACAGGATCAGGTCGAGGTCTTCAGGCGAAATGGTGCCCTCCGAAGCCATAAACTGCATGTACGCCTGAAGATCGCGGAAGTAATCCATGCCCATGACCACAATAGGAAAGTGTTCGATGGTCTTTGTTTGCACCAAGGTAAGGGTTTCAAACAGCTCGTCCATGGTGCCAAACCCGCCGGGCAGGATCACAAAGGCGTAGGAATATTTGACGAGCAGCACCTTGCGCACAAAGAAGTAGCGTATGGTGACAAACTTGTCGAGATACGGATTGTGGTGTTGTTCGTGGGGCAGCAGGATGTTGCAGCCCACCGAGCGGCCTCCGGCTTCCCGGGCACCCCGGTTGGCGGCTTCCATCA
>Ga0247838_1004810_pt1 | contig 14134 bp, 10 predicted proteins | sample LaCruzMarch2015__5_FD_189097 | JGI IMG/M metagenome (GOLD analysis project Ga0247838, IMG submission 189097) | Freshwater microbial communities from meromictic Lake La Cruz, Castile-La Mancha, Spain - LaCruzMarch2015_15m | ecosystem: Environmental > Aquatic > Freshwater > Lake | place: Spain... | reverse complement strand
TACCAGCATCGACGCCAGGTAAAACTTGCGAGACATCCTACTCCCTCGTTCACCAAGAAACGGCTGCGTGGGCGATTCGCTCAACCCGTGGCGGGGAGTCGATACCGGGCAACATCCGCGGACCCGGTGCGAACTCAAAGGTGCTTTCACCTTAAGGTTCGAACTATATCTGAATCACCCGCCTTTCACCAAGGGTACACCGCGGCAGGCCTTGATCATCGTTCCGGCCGTAGGGTGGACAAGCGATAGCGCAGTCCACCGAATCCCGCGCCGCCGCTGGTGGACTGCGCTGCGCTTGTCCACCCTACGAGGCCGCGTGGCCGGTACCATGATCAAGGCCCCGCGGCAGTAGCCGGTCGATCCTGACCTAGCGCTCGAGGAGGATCCGCAGCATCCGCCGCAAGGGCTCGGCCGCACCCCAGAGCAACTGATCACCGACGGTGAAGGCCGCCAGATAGCGCTCACCGAGGTTCATCTTGCGCAGACGCCCGACCGGCACCTCCAGCCGTCCGGTCACCGCCGCCGGCGACAAGTCACGGACGGTCTGCGCCCGCTCGTTGGGAATCACCCGCACCCAGTCGTTCGCGGCGCCGATGATCCGCTGCGCCTCGGCCACGGACAGGTCGTCAGTGAGCTTGATGGTGAGTCCCTGGCTGTGGCAGCGCATCGCACCGACCCGCACGCAGAGTCCGTCGACCGGGATGGGCTGCTGGTCCAGACCGAGAATTTTGTTCGTTTCCGCCTGTCCCTTCCACTCTTCGCGACTCTGGCCGTTATCGAGTTGGGTATCGATCCAGGGGATCAGACTGCCGGCCAAGGGTGCGCCGAAGCTGGCCGTCGGAAAGGCCGCATCGCGCATGGTCGCAGTCACCGCCCGATCGATCTCCAGGATCGCCGAGGCCGGATCGGCGAGCAGCGGTGCCGCGCAAGCATGGAGCGCACCCATCTGCTGCAGCAACTCGCGCATGTTCTTGGCGCCGGCACCGGACGCGGCCTGGTAGGTCATGGCGCTGATCCATTCCACCAGCCCCGCGCGCAGCAACCCGCCGATGGCCATCAGCATGAGGCTCACGGTGCAGTTGCCGCCGATGAAGTCGCGCCGGCCGGCCGCCAGGGCGGCGTCGATCAGGTCGCGGTTCACCGGGTCCAGGATAATGGTGGCGTCGGGCCGCATCCGCAGCGCCGAGGCGGCATCGATCCAGTAACCATCCCATCCGGCGGCGCGCAGCTTAGGATGCACCTCCTTGGTGTAATCCCCGCCCTGACAGGTGACCAGGATGTCCATCTCAGCCAGCGCGTCGATCGCACCGGCGTCGAGCAAGGGGCCGCCGGCGCGACCCAAATCCGGCCCCGGCTGGCCGACCTGGGAGGTGCTGAAAAAACGCGGTGCGTCGATCAGGTCAAAATCCTGTTCCGCCCGCATCCGGTCCATGAGGACCGACCCAACCATGCCGCGCCAGCCGATAAAACCTACACGATTCATCTCATTACATCCGATACTTACTTTATCAGTCGAAACAAACTCAAGCCGGCAAGGCCGCCACTACCGCATCCCCCATCTCCACGGTCCCCACCCGGCGCATCCCGGCCGACAGGATATCCGGGGTGCGCAGCCCCTGATCGAGCACCGTGGAAACCGCCGCTTCGATCCGCTGCGCCGCCTCCGGCGCTCCGAGCGAATAGCGCAGCATCATGGCCACCGACAACAGGGTGGCCAACGGATTGGCCACACCTTGGCCCGCGATATCCGGGGCCGAGCCGTGGATCGGTTCATACATGCCCTGCCCGGCCGCGTTCAGCGATGCCGAGGGTAACATGCCGATCGACCCGGTGAGCATGGAGGCACAGTCCGACAGGATGTCACCGAACAGGTTGCCGGTCACCATGACATCGAACTGCTTGGGTGCGCGCACCAGTTGCATGGCCGCATTGTCCACATACATGTGACTCAACGCGACATCCGGGTAATCGGCCCCCACGCGGGTCGCCACCTCGCGCCACAACTCGGTACATTCCAACACGTTGGCCTTGTCCACCGAACAGACCCGCCGGTCGCGCTTGCGCGCCAGGTCGAAGGCGACGCGGCAGATGCGCTCGATCTCGGACTCGGTGTAGACCATGGTGTTGATCCCGCGGCGCTCGCCCGAGGCCAGCGTCTCGACACCGCGCGGTTGACCGAAATAAATGTCTCCGGTCAGCTCGCGCACAATCATGATGTCGAGCCCCGAGACCACCTCCGGCTTGAGGCTCGAGGCCCCGGCCAACTGCGGATACAGAATCGCCGGGCGCAGGTTGGCGAACAGCCCCAAACCGGCACGCAGCCCCAACAGCCCCTTCTCCGGACGCTTGGAAATATGCAGGGGCTCCCACTTAGGTCCGCCGACCGCCCCCAACAGAACGGCATCCGCGGCGCGGGCGGCCTCCAGGGTCTGCGCGGGCAGTGGATCACCGAACGCGTCATAGGCCGCACCGCCCACCAGACCGTGCTCCAGCTTGACCTCAATGGCGCCCTGCGCTTGGAGCGCCTTGAGCAGCTTGACCGCCTCGCCCACGATCTCCGGGCCGATGCCGTCACCGGGCAGCACTAACACCTTTTTCGTCAATTCATTATCTCCAATACTAAACCGCGCCCAGCACGGTATGCCATGTTGATGGATGAGATCGGCCCCGGCAGACGCGACGATTGCTGGAGCTGGCGCGGTTTAAGCGCTGCATCTGATCCGCGCTGAAGCGGTTCACGGCGGTGCGCCGGGGTCAGGGCTGATCCGCAAGAAAGACCCAAGGCGCCTCTACCCGTCGGCGGGCTTCAAAGGCGTGGATGCTGTCCACGTGCTTGAGCGTCAGGCCGATATCGTCGAGACCCTCAATCAGGCACTGCTTGCGGAAGGCATCCACGGTGAAGGGGATGGACGCGCTGTCCAGGGTCAGCGTCTGCCGCGGCAGATCCACCGCCAGCCGCAGCGCCTCTGCACCCGTCGCTTGAGCAAACAGACGGTCGATGGTTTCCGCTTCAAGAACAATTGGCAGTATCCCGTTCTTAAAGCAATTGCTAAAGAAAATTTCGGCATAACTCGGGGCCAGGATGACCCGGATGCCGAAGTCAGCCAGGGCCCAGGGGGCATGCTCACGCGAGGACCCGCAACCGAAATTCTCGCGCGCCAGCAGGATTTCCGCACCGGCATAACGCGGGTCATTGAGGACGAACGACGTATTGAGCGGCCGGTTGGTGCAATCCATACCCGGCTCACCGTGGTCCAGATACCGCCATTCATCAAACAGATAGGGCCCAAAGCCGCTGCGCTTGATGCTTTTCAGAAACTGCTTGGGGATGATGGCGTCGGTGTCCACATTGGCCCGATCCAGCGGCACCACGCGGCCGGTGAAGTTCTTGAACGGCTCCATTCAGAGGGTCCTCACGTCGACGAAATGACCAGTGACCGCGGCCGCGGCCGCCATGGCGGGGCTGACCAGATGGGTGCGCCCGCCCGGTCCCTGACGGCCCTCGAAATTGCGGTTCGAGGTCGAGGCGCAACGCTCACCCGGCTCCAGCCGGTCCGCGTTCATCGCCAGACACATGGAGCAGCCGGGTTCACGCCATTCGAAACCGGCAGCGGTGAAGATCCGGTCCAGCCCCTCGGCCTCCGCCTGCGCTTTCACCAATCCGGAACCCGGAACCACCAGCGCCAGCTTGATACTGTCGGCGACCTGGCGGCCCGCGACCACGGCGGCGGCCGCCCGCAGGTCCTCGATCCGCGAGTTGGTGCAGGAACCGATGAAGACCTTGTCCGGGCGGATCTCGGTGATCGGCGTGCCGGGCCTGAGTCCCATATAACTCAGGGCATGGCGCATGCTGCCGGCTTTTACCGGGTCCGGCTCGGCGGCCGGATCGGGCACCTTGCCGTCGACCGCAACCACCTGTTCGGGCGAAGTGCCCCAGGTGACTTGCGGCTGGATCTCAGCGGCGGCGAGCCGGATGATCTGATCAAACCCGGCATCCGGGTCGCTGACCAGAGTGCGCCAATGGGCCGCCGCGCGCTCGAAGAGGTCGCCCTTGGGGGCCAGCGGACGGCCGCGCATGTACTCGATGGTCTTCTCGTCGACCGCCACCAGACCGGCCCGCGCGCCCGCCTCGATCGCCATATTGCAGACCGTCATGCGGCCTTCCAGCGAGAGCGCGCGGATCGCCGAACCGCCGAACTCGACCACATAACCGGTGCCGCCGGCGGTGCCGATGACGCCGATGACGGCGAGCACGATGTCCTTGGCGGTCACGCCCGGCCCCAGATCCCCGTCGATGCTGATCAGCATCGCCTTGGATTTGCGCTGCAGCAGGCACTGGGTGGCCAGCACATGCTCGACCTCCGAGGTCCCGATCCCGAAGGCCAGTGCACCGAAGGCACCATGGGTGGCGGTATGCGAGTCGCCGCAGACCACCGTACTGCCCGGCAGGGTGAAGCCCTGCTCCGGACCGATCACATGAACGACCCCCTGACGCGGATCCCCCATGGCGAACTCGGTGATGCCGAAACTACGGCAGTTCTCGTCCAGCGTCTCCACCTGCAGGCGTGAGACCGGGTCGGTGATCCCCGCCGCCAGATTGGCGGTCGGCACATTATGGTCCGGCACCGCCAGATTCGCCGCCACCCGCCACGGGCGCCGGCCGGCCAGGCGCAGCCCCTCGAACGCCTGGGGCGAAGTCACTTCATGAACGAGTTGGCGATCGATGTAGAGCAGCGCCGTGCCGTCCTCATCCACCCGCACCACATGTTCGTCCCACAGTTTATCGTAAAGGGTCCTGGCACCCATATCGCCGCCTCGCTAGCAAAATCTCAACCTGCAAGAATAGTCGGGGCGGTGCGCAAACTCAATTGGTGCCACAGTCGAGACCGGTTCACGATGCGGGCTCTCCCTTCGGGACGTGTAGGGTGGATAAGGCGCGCCGCTCGGCGTCAGGGACCCGGCACAGAGGTCGCGCGCGCCGCATCCACCATCGGTTGCTTGACGCGGCGGCGTCGGTCGCATGCAAATACACGAGCCGGACGCCACGAGCACATCCGCCGACACCCTAGCCGCCAACCTGGATCAGCCATGGACCCCTCCTCCTACGCCACCCTGCTCGCCTTCAACGCGATCTCCAGTCACTTTGCACGGCGCTCACAGAGGCAAACCGCGGCCCAGGAAAGCGACCGGCAACGCGCCTTCCAACAGCAGCAGTTCGAGGCCCAGCGCGAAGAACAACGCCAACAGGCCAGGGAGCGGCGGGAACAGGAGTGGGCGATGGCGACCCGACAGCGCCAGACCGCCCTGGAACTACAGGAGAACCAGAAAGTCCTGGACCACTGGCCGCTGCGCCTCTTCCCCTCCCAGATCCTGCAATCGCACCGCTGCGACGGGCCGACACCGCTGCGGGTCTTTCTTTCTCTGCCCGCCAACGGCCCGCGCGACCTGGAAGGGCCGGTGCGCCAGGCTCTCCAGCAATTCCTCTCCACCCACTACAACTTCAATCTCGGGGTGCGCCCCATCGAACTCCTCGACGGCGCCTGGAAAGACGGCCAGTTCCAGGGTGCCGCCAGCATCAAGGCCCTGCATGAGCGGTTGCGCTCCGAGCCGACCCTGGTGCTGGAGACCCAACTGCCGGAGGGCGATGACCATCTTTACATTAATCTGGCCTACTGGGGTCCCGCCCAGGATCAGTACCTCTATCAGACCGTGGAGAAGCTCGCCTATCGCCCCCTGGTGGAGGCGTCCGCCCGTGCCGCGGCGCAGCAATGGCGACAGGCGCGCGCACGCCTGATCGAGCAAGGCCTCGCCAAGGACAGCCTGGACGCCGACCAGCGCTTCGGCGGCGTCCGCGCCGCCAACCTCAAGCGGCAAGAGCAGGAGGAAGCCCTGAGTGCCGCCGGTATCGGGCTCGACCAGGTGGACCTGCCGCCCTTCCAACTGGTCAAGGAGGATTGGCGGGCGATCCACCGATTCCTGATCACCTGGCATTGCCTGGTCATGGGGTGGATCGGCGACCTCTACCACTTCTCCTATTGGGAGACCCCGCCGCTCCTGCCCAAGCTGTTGCCCGATCTGCTGCACCCCGACTTTCCGCCGCAAGTCGCTCACGCCTTCATCGACCACTATTGCCGCAGCTACCGGGCGGTGGCCGCGGAGCGGCCGGCTTGGGGGCCGGAGCTGGCGCTGCAACTGGCGACCCCACTGGCCGCATTGCCCGATCCGGTATGGGCCATCGGGCAGGTCGGACAGGCGATCCAGGATTGGCTGGCTTTGCGCGGGTTTCCGCCCGTTGTTGGAACAGGTGTCGCGGTGATCGATGGGTTCTGCGCCGAAGTCGGTGCGGCCGATGGTCCGGTGGGTCCGGCACTCCTTTTGGATTCGGGTTTCCTTGCCGGGTTGTGCAATGCGATCGGCTATCTGAACCGGTCTGACCTGATGACACGGTTGGGGGGCGCGGCGAGCGCGGCGGCGGCGCGCCAGGAGCGGGAGCATCAGGAATGCAAGCGGCTGGAAAAGGAGCGACAGGAACGGATGGAACGTGAAAGCCGGGAACGGCTGGAGCACGAACGGCTTGAGGAAGAGCAACAAGAACAGAAGCGGTTGGAGCATGAGCACAAGGAGCGAGAACGACAGCAAAGGAAAGCTGCCGCACGGCGGGCGGCAATTCTCACACCTCAAGACATCCATGGTTGGTCCGAAGAACAGGTGCAAACGCTTCAGCGCTCGGTAGCCGAAATTCTGGGGCTCGAGGTAATATTTCATCACCCACTGAAAACCGGAGGTGACGGACCCGAGATGGTTCTCATCCCGCCAGGGTCGTTCCTCATGGGGGCTTCTAACGGCGATGAATTTGCCGCCTCAGACGAGAATCCTCAGCACCGGGTAACCATAGCCCGGCCCTTCGCGATCAGTGAGACCGCGGTCACCTTCGAACAGTATGATGCTTTCGTGCAAGCGACTGAACGTCCCATGCCGGATGACGCAGGCGAGGGACGCGGGAATCGCTCGGTGATTAATGTTAGCTGGAACGACGCCTCAGCCTATGCGCACTGGCTGTCCGCGCAAACTGGTAAGCACTATCGCCTGCCGACTGAGGCAGAGTGGGAATATGCAGCTCGCGCCGGCACTCGAACACGCTACTGGTGGAGCGATGCTTTTTCAGACAAGCTTTTGCTCAACTCCGTCGCACCAGGTGCAATTACTCTCTCAGGCGCTGTCCTTGCAGCAGCTGGGCCTATTCTGTACCTCGGCTACAGAGCGGCGAGGCGAGCGCTCAAGGACATACGCTCCCACCATCCGTTCGGACTCTTTGCCGAATACAATTTTATTGCAGACAACGCCGCTCGCGAATGGGTGCAAGACTGCTACCATGATTGCTTCACCGGAGCCCCAACAGATGGGTCGGAGTGGCTAGGTTCCGGTTATGATACTCAGCGGGTCTTGCGTGGGGGACTCCATGGGACAGACTATGCGGATAAAGCATACAGCGCCCGGGTGTCATACCGCAGCGGGGAAGAGCCCGACTGCCGCGACAAGAGTATAAGTCTACGGCTGGCGCAGGATCTTTGACCTTTACGATATCTTACCGTTGCCAATTTCTTCCTCGCTCCTCCCCCGCTGTCCAGAGGTTGACGCGGCGACCATAGCAGGCTGGCGCTCCATGCTGCGGCCTGAGTTTTCTCGTTCCCATGTTACAATTGGGTATGCGGTACGGAAAGCGAACTTTCTGTTTTCCAGTCATGGGAATGCGAATGCCGTGCTCTATGGTTTCAAACATTGCGCAGAAGCCGATTCTGCTTAGCAGTGCGGAGATCCGTCTCCGGTGCGCAATCTCCCGCGTGGCTCGGGTTAATGCCCAAGAAAAATTCGATATCATTGACCATGGAACGGACAAAGCAGCAGTGATTGGCCTGGGTCAATAGGCTATCCCACGCGATTCGCTTCAACGCATCGGCTCCCCCTTTGGTCTCGGAATAGGCGCTGCACGTCTTCTCGGCGCTATTCATGCACAGCCAGGCGAGATACGCCTTCGGGTGTTGCGAACGCCGTGCGCCCCATCTCACCCAAATAGGGCGGAGCTTTTGCTTTTCCTTCTGCTGTTTCGGCGTGTCCTCGGGTAATGCATTCCATGCCATGCAGTCGGCACCCGAGTCGGCTGTGAACGCCGGATCATCGCTGCAAAAGCACTCCGGATCGGTCGTGGCTTTCAGTTTCGCCATCCGCGATGCGGGTACGCCGGCATTGGTTGGTCCGGCCGGGTCAGCAAACAGCCAGGCTTCGATCATCGGCTTTTCCAGATGAAACGACACCCGCTCGCGCAAGGCATCAGCATGCCGCTGCGTATTCCTGCCGTGGGCCGCGACCCGATCCAGATATCGCTGAGCGGCTTCGCGAATGATGTCGACTACCGCGGCGGGTTGGTGGATATTGTCGAGTTCAAGGTGCGCACGCTCACTCGTCTCCGGCGCGGAGAGTCGCCGGTGCGGCGAACTCCAACCGGTCATAAAGGTCGCCCAACATAAAGGCCGACAACCAATCCTCGTCGTGCAGATCGGTCAACGCGACGGGCATCCGCGCCGCGCCAGGCTCGAAGATATAGAACTGGTCCGGCTCACGTCGAAAGGCGTTCATGACCACCGGCGAGTGCGAAGTGACAATGATCGTCAAGTCCTGCTGTTCGGCGCGTTCGCGCATTGCGTTCAGGATTGTTCGGATCGCGTGCGGGTGCAGTTGGTTCTCGATCTCGTCGAACGCAATGAGCGCACCCCGCTGCGCACCGGCGACCGCGGTCAACTGGAGCAGTCCGGTCAGGAGGCCGTCGGCCGCGCGGGCCGGTGGCAACCCATCCGCCGGGTCGGTGGCATCGGGCGGGAAGAGATAGGGGAATCCACGATCGAACTCAATACTGCCGATCAGGTCAGGAAACGCCTTGCGTGCTTGCGTCAATACCCACTCGTATTGTCCGCCGTACCTCATTGGCGCACTTTTCCAGTTATTCAATACAGGCCAAAGATTATTGCCTGTTCCGTGCAGGAAGTGCATCGGAAGGTCCCGGCTGACCGGATGCTGTACCTGATTGAGATAAAATGACTGGTAGACACGAATGCTTGTCAAGGCGGAGAACAGCGGATACATCCATTTCGACTCCGGCTCGTAACGATCCCAATACACAGCGGCGCCGCAACGCTGCCCGTCGCGTGGAATGCGCGTCTGGCCAATAAACCAATGATCGGCGAACATTTCGGCATGCAGGATGGTCTCGTCGCCGCGCAGCAGGGTCTCGCCGAACGTGCCCGTGACGCCCGAATCAGACAGCGGCAAACGCAATCGCCACCGGATCTCACCGATCGCGAACTCCAATTCGACCGGATCGCCTTCCGCCGAACCACGGGTCCGGAGATGGCCGCCGTCGATACTGAGGAAGGCTTTCTCCTGCCCTCCCTCAAAGAAATTAGGCAAAAAGCGCAGGAGATCCAGCGTCGTCGTCTTGCCCGAGCCATTGGCGCCCACGAGGAGGCAGAGACCGTCCGGGGACCAACTCAGGTTTTCGAGGACTCGGAATCGTTTCGCGCTGAGTGTCACTTGGCTCATGAGTCGGCTTCCGGATTCGGCATCAATTCCTGGGTTTCTCCCGGAATTTTATCAGGTTCGTATGGCCACGGGTGCGCGCGGTGCACCTTGGCCGGTCAGGGCCACCTGGCGTGGTTCGCTGGAAACCCGCGCCGTCCGTGACGTCATGGTCGAGCACAACACATTTTGCAAACTACTCTTTTTCATCGGCTAGCCGACATCGACGCGAGCGTCCCGATGCCGTCGGTGTTGCAGATCGTCCTGCAACACCGACCGGACTATAATCGCAATCCGAATCAGCCAAGGGATCAACCCTGTCATGGACCCCTCCTACGCCGCCCTGATGGCCTTCAACGCGATCACTAGCCACTTTGCCCGCTTCTCGCAAAAGCGGACCGCAACCCAGGAAGGCGCCCAGCAACGCGCCTTCCAGCAGCAGCAGTTCGAGGCCCAGCGCGAAGAACAACGCCAACAGGCCAGGGAGCGGCGGGAACAGGAGTGGGCGATGGCGACCCGACAGCGCCAGACCGCCCTGGAGCTGCAGGAGAACCAGAAAGTCCTGGACCACTGGCCGCTGCGGCTCTTCCCTTCCCAGATCCTGCAATCGCACCGCTGTGACGGGCCGACCCCGCTGCGGGTCTTTCTTTCTCTGCCCGCCAACGGCCCGCGCGACCTGGAAGGGCCGGTGCGCCAGGCGCTCCAGCAATTCCTCTCCACCCACTACAACTTCAATCTCGGGGTGCGCCCGATCGAACTCCTGGACGGGGCCTGGAAAGACGGCCAGTTCCAGGGCGCGGCCAGTATCAAGGCCCTGCACGAGCGGTTGCGCTCCGAGCCGACCCTGGTGCTGGAGACCCAGATGCCCGAGGGCGACGACCACCTTTACGTCAATCTGGCCTACTGGGGGCCCGCCCAGGACCAGTACCTTTATCAGACCTTGGAGAAGATCGCCTATGGCCCCCTGGTGGAGGCGTCCGCCCGCGCCGCGGCGCGGCAATGGCGGCAGGCGCGCGAACGCCTGGTCGAGCAGGGCGTCGCTAAGGACAGCCTGGATGCCGACCAGCGTTTCGGAGGTGTCCGCGCCGCCAACCTCAAACGGCTGGAGCACGAGGAGGCCCTGAGTGCCGCCGGTATCGGGCTCGACCAAGTGGACCTGCCGCCCTTCCAACTCGTCAAGGAGGATTGGCATGCCATCCACCAGTTCCTGATCACCTGGCATTGCCTGATCATGGGTTGGATCGGCGACCTCTACCACTTCTCTTATTGGGAGACACCGCCGCTCTTGCCCAAGCTGTTGTCTGACCTGCTGCACCCCGAGTTCCCGCCGGCGGTCACCCACGCCTTCATCGACCACTATTGCCGCAGCTATCGGGCGGTGGCCGCGGAGCGGCCGGCTTGGGGGCCGGAGTTGGCGCTGCAACTGGCGATTCCGCTGGCCGCTTTGCCCGATCCGGCATGGGCTGTCGGACAGGTCGGACAGGCCATTCAAGACTGGCTGGGCTTGCGCGGGCTGCCGTCCGTTGAGGGGACTGGTGTCGCGGTGATCGATGGCTTCTGCGCCCAGGTCGGTGCCGCCGATGGTCCGGTGGGTCCGGCAGTCCTTTTGGATTCGGATTTCCTCGCCGGGTTGCGCGATGCGACGGGCCATCTGAACCGGTCTGACCTGGTGGAGCGGTTGGGGGGCGCGGCGAGCGCGGCAGAGGCGCGCCAAGATCGGGAGCAGATGGAGCGGGAGCACCAGGAACGGCAGCGACTGGAAAAGGCGCGACAGGAACGGGAGCGGTTGGAACAGGAGCGGCAGGAGCGCGAACGTCAGCAGCGATTGGAGCAGGATCGCCAAGAACGCGAGCGACTGGAACAGGAGCGCCAGGAGCAAGAGCGGTTGGAACTGGAGCGACAGGAGCGCGAGCGCCAGCAGCGGTTGCAGCGGGAGAACCAGCGAGTTCAGGCTGATCGTTGGGCGACAACGGTGCCGCCGAACATCTACGGCTGGTCCACCGAGCGGGTTCAGGGGTTACAGCGGTCGGTGGCCGAATCGCTGGGGCTGGGGCCGGTCTTTCGCGACCCGCTCAAGGACGGCAGCGAGGGGCCAGAGATGGTCTTGATTCCACCCGGGTCCTTCCTCATGGGTGCCTCGGAGAGCGATAACCAAGCCTCGGATAGGGAGAGGCCCCAACACCGGGTCAGCATCGCCCGGCCATTCGCCATCGGACGCTGCGCGGTGACCTTCGATGAGTACGACCGCTTCTGTGCCGCCACCAGCCGCGCAAAGCCGAGCGACAAAGGTTGGGGCCGGAGTCGACACCCGGTCATCAACGTCTCCTGGAGTGACTCCGTAGCTTATTACACCTGGCTCTCGGAGCAGACCGGTCGACACTACCGCCTGCCGACCGAAGCAGAGTGGGAATATGCCGCCCGCGCCGGGACCACAACCCGCTGGTCATTCGGCGACGATGAGGGCGCGCTGGGGGACTACGCCTGGTTCGACACCAACTCGGGCTCGTTACTTAGCAGGAAGACCCACCCTGTGGGAGAGAAGCGACCCAATCCCTGGGGGCTCTATGACATACACGGAAACGTCTGGGAGTGGGTGCAGGACAGTTACCATGGCAACTATGCGAGCGCATCGGCCGATGACGTGGAGTGGAGCGAATCGTGCACTTCCCCTGGCCGGGTGTTGCGCGGCGGCTGCTGGTTCAGCAACGCGTGGGGTTCGCGCGTGTCGTTCCGCTACGGGTCCGATCCCGACAACCGCAGCGATGTGTTCGGTCTGCGGCTTACCCAGAACCTTTGACCTTCACACTTTACGACTCTTACTCTGTCCCTTCTGTCCTCGCGTCGCCCCCGCTATCCCGGGATCGCAACCATAACCGCACTGTGCTCCTCGCCGTGTGAAAGCGCGGTTATTGGGGTAAGATTGCCGCGCGGTGCCAATTGATGCAGCGTGGCGAATGGTAGATGGAAACGCAAGGTCTGGCCATCCTGCGAGACTTCAGCTAGGAATCCACACCGTTCGCGTCAGCCAATCATATGCATTGTATATAAATGCTATGATGGCGATCCAGAAAACCCAGCGTACGAAATATTGGTGCGCCCAAAACAGGAGGCGGTAATTCTGCCACCATTTCGCTCCGGTCCAAGGCGGAGAGCATCCCATCCGCTCTTCTTCTTCCCGTAGTGACGCAACTCTCCAAGTAATTCCCGCCCTCAGCGTATTGTAAGCAATCAGCGCTATCGCGAGGACACAAAATAGCCACCCCTTATCAGCGCCAACAATCAGCTGCCAGGCAGGCATTGGATCGCATTGCTCGGCCAGGCATCGGGACAGATTCCTGATTAACCCTGAGTCAACTCCGACTGCACTTGTCCGCTCGTTTACTATCGCTTCGGCGTAAGTCTGCACGCGATTCACCCAAGCCCAGAAGGCTACCTTCGCTAGATAGGGCGAAAAGAACGCAACGAGGAAAAGCAAGTTAAAAATCAATCGCGAACCGGAGTAATTTCGGCGCAGAATAGACCATGGATCTTGGGCATCAATGCCAAAACTTGCTCCTGTAACAATGGTCTCATCAAGAATCAGATGGCTTGCAGATCTAAGGTTTGCATTCTTCAGATTCGCTGCGAGAAGTTTGGCGTCTCGCAAATTGGCATTAAATAAATTCGCATCCTGCATTTTGGCGCTATCGAGAATTGCATTTTGAAGGTTGGCGCAGGACAGGTTCGCCTTCCGTAGATCAGCATCGGTGAGGTCCGCACGCTCCAACTTGGCCTGTACGAGTTCTGCCCTCATAAGCTTAGCTCCGCTGAGGTTCGCTTGCTGCAGCTTGGCACCAGTTAGTATCGATTTTCGCAGATCAGCGAAACTCAAGTTCGCCCCAGTCAAATCGGCTTCGCGAAGGTCTGCGTCTACAAGCTCTGGACATACTTCGCGCCATTCGTTCCAGTCTTTAATGCTGTTCATTAGCCGTGCGACATGATCATCGTTTGCCAAGGCACTACTCTCCAATTCGAGTTCTGGGTACAGCCGGAGTAGGGCGGGACGGGATAGCGGTTCCGCAACCTCGGCAAATGATGTGGTGGCGGATCGCCCTATGTGCATCCGCCCTACCGCCCTTTGCCAGGGCCCCGCCCGCAAGCTCGTCACCAAATCCATTGTTGCACCCGGTGATCTTCCTGACTCTAAGCCCTATATTGGGGTCTCTACTCGACACAGGACTCAACATATGCTTGCCCAAGTATCTGACGAAAGAACAGTCGCCATCCCCGACGAAATCGGTCGCCGTCTCGGCATCGAGCCCGGCGATCGGCTGGACTGGACCCTGGTCGAGGGCAGCGACGCGGTGTTGGTGCGCCGGGTGACGGATCGCGGCGCCTTGGCACGGCGGCTATGCGGCCTGGGCAAGAACCTGGCACCTGATCGCGATCTGGTCGCCAAACTGGATACCGTGCGTGAGCGCGAGGATCAGGAACGCCTCGGTTCGCTCGGCGCATGAGCTACCTACTCGATACCTCGGCGGTACTGATTCATTACCGCCAGGAGCCCGGATGCGAGCGGGTCCTT
>Ga0247838_1004784_pt1 | contig 14178 bp, 10 predicted proteins | sample LaCruzMarch2015__5_FD_189097 | JGI IMG/M metagenome (GOLD analysis project Ga0247838, IMG submission 189097) | Freshwater microbial communities from meromictic Lake La Cruz, Castile-La Mancha, Spain - LaCruzMarch2015_15m | ecosystem: Environmental > Aquatic > Freshwater > Lake | place: Spain... | reverse complement strand
CGAGGTGGTATTCATTGCCACGCTGCAACCAACTGCGCACGGCATGGACCTCGCGGCGGAAGTCGCTCATGAATCCACGCACGCGCTCCAGGTCGTCTTCGCGCTCTTTGCGCATCCGGCGCAGGCCTTCCTCCCCCAGCGTCAGTTCGCGCTCGGCGCTCAGATGTCTGCGCAGTCCGGGTTCCTTCAGCAGGCCCTCCTGATGAATGGCATGATCGTGGGACTTGAGCTTGTTGATGCTGTTGACGGCGATGATCTTGCCTAACAGATGATTGATCAAGATCTGGGCGGTGGGATGCCGGGTCGCCAGCATCTCCGCGAGCGAGCCTTTTTCGGCCTCAGGCTTCAGGGCACGAAGTTCCTCCAGATTGACCAGGATCTCCGTGCTGGCCGTTTTTTGAAACTGTTCCCAGGCCGCAAGGAAAGAATCCTCCTCCACCAGCACGGCCTGACGATGCGGCCCTAACACGGACTCCAGCAACGGCCACCAGGCTTCGAATTCAGGCTTCACCTCGACGACGCGGGCAAAGAGGTCGGCCTTGTGTCCGCGCGAGCGCAGATTATCCAGCAAAGGGGTCGCCTGGGTGCGGCCTTCGCTGAGGCTGACAAGCTGGTGTTGCAGGTCACGCTCGGCCTTTTCCAGTTCCTCCACTTCCTCCAGCTTCGGGCGCATCCAGTCCTCGCCCAGACGATTGATGCGGTCGTATTCGCGGGCCAGGCCCGGCAAGGCTTCCAGGCCGGTATGGGCCTCTTCACTGCGCAACTGGGCCAGCAGATCACTGCGCTCCAGCTTGGCATTCAAACCGACACGTTGACCATGCTTCAACCATTCTTCCCAGTGCTGGGCACGCTGATTGAGCATCTCATGGGCGGTGCGTGAAGCTTGGCGCAGGCGCTCGATGCGCGGCATCAGATCGCCACGCTGGCGGCGGAGGTCATTGAGCTTGCGCAGGCTGTCATCACGACCGGCGACGAGCTTCACTTCATCATAACGTGCCTTGGCTTCGTCGCGCTCACGCACAGCGGATTCCATGCTGGCTTTGTCCTCGGCATGGCGTTCGCGAAGGGTTACTAGGTCACTGTCGGCACGGTGAAATCGCTCTTCAGCTTCGGAGTGATCCAGGGCGGTGCGCAGATGGCTGAAAAGGGCCTCCTCACGGCGTGCCTCGCTGAAGCCAAGATGATGGGTGCGGATGCGCTGAAGGTAACCCAGTTGGTCACCCAGGGTGTCCACACGGCGTTCGGCTTCACGCAAGGCATCCAGGCTGCGGCGCACCTCCTTCACCTCGGGCAGACCGGGCTCCAGGATGTTGTCACGAATGAAGCTCTCAAAGTTTTCCACCGGCTGGAAGGCAATGGCCCCCGGCAGGGTTTTGTTCATCTGGGTGCGGTCAAAGAACAGGTGCTCACGTGTGCCCATCTCATCGAGATAAGTTTCCAAGCGGCCAAAGTGATCGCCCTGGAGGTCGCGCTTCACACGGACACGGAACTCATCCTCGGCCAGCATTTCCTGGCGCTCAGGCTGGGTCATGTCCGGCTCGCGGATCACGTCTGCCCAGTGCAGGCGGCATGGGGTGTAAAACCAGACGTAGCGGGCATCTGAGGTCGGGCCTTCATACTCCACGCGCACGCCCCAGGTTTCACGACGGGGCTCGGTGCCGCCTTCTTCCAGGGGCCATTCAAACTCGAGCGCGGCAATGGTGACGCCGCTGGGGCGCAGGTAGCGTGGCTGGCCGTCCTTGGTCTTCGTGTTCGTATCGCAGAGGCAGTAACCACGCAGGTCGCGGTCACGTCCCGTGGGCCGTTTGCCATCGCCGGTGGCGGCGCGGTTAAAGCGGGTGCCCTTGCTGCCTAACAAGACGAATTGCACCAGGTCCAGCAACGCGGACTTGCCGGTGCCGTTTTCACCGCAGAGCAGGGCGAGGCCGTTCACATCGATGATGCGGCGAAAGCCATACCAGTTGATGGCGATGATGCGGCTGAGGGTGATGCGCTGGGGGCGATCCATGAGGGGAGGAGTCGGGGACGTCAAACGGGTTGTTCTTCAAGAGTCAGCGGAGCGGCGGCCTGCTCCGGTTCATAGAGCTTGGCGCGCTCCAGCCAGGCCTCGATGCTGTCAAACGGGATGCTGCGGGCCAGGCTGGGCAGGACCTCGATCATGGCCTCGCCAGGACGGGTGCTGTCCTCGCTTCTTTGAAAGCGGATGAAGCGCTTGCGGCGCAGACGGGCCAGCAGCTCCTCCAGGGCGGTGATGCCCGGCGGCTCGATGTGTTCAAAGAATACGCGCCATTTCACCCACAGGTCATTGGCGCTGAGGATGACCGTTTCGGCGGCCTGCTCGCTGCGCGATTCATCGTAGATGCGCCAGAGGGCCAGGACGAGCAGGGTTTCATCCTTGGTGAAGGTGGCCAAAATCTGGCACTCTTCCGGCACCGGACGCGCCTGGATGATCGGGGGTTCGTGGTCGATGATCAGCTCCAGTCCCAAAGGGGAAAGGTAGTCGCGGATGTGATCGGGATATTGATCCCTAACCAAAAGGTAGGAATCGCGTCCGCTGCCTTCATCGCCCAGGATGACGCCATGGCGGAGTAGATCGGCGAGGACATCGCGGATGGGCGAACGGTCGCGGTCGGGCACATCGGCCCAGAAAGATGGCCAGGGGAGGGAACTCATGAGGGGCGGGCAAGGGTAAAACGTTCGACGCGCCAGCCGGCCTGCGCGTCACGGGGGATGGATTCAGGTTCCAGGCTGTGCTCGCGGCTGCTGCTGAGCACTTGCCAGCGGAGTTCATCGCCGCTGTTTGCATCCACTCCATGGGTGTAGGCGGCTGCGGCCATTAGGTCCAAAAGCTCATCCGTGGTTTCGAGATGAAATCCGTCCGTCGCGATGCCAGGACCATGTTCCTTCAGCAATTTCGCCACCAGTCGTGCAGCACGATGCGGTGTGAGGGCGAACCGTTGACGCTGACGCAGCCGCTCCAGATCGGCGGCTTCATCCTCGGCGGAAAGGGACTGCCCTAGCTCCAGTGCCACCGGCGAGCGGGCGCGGCGCGGGCGGGCCAGGGAGGCGAAGCCATAAAAGAAATCCACCTCGGGAGCTGCCAGGGCAAAATCAGCCTCAATGCGCAGATCATTGAACTTCACGCCCCGATGCGCGGCATTCACCGCATCGCAGTAGCGTTTGATCATGTCCGGGCGGCGTCCCCGCAGCTCGGACTGATAGCGGTAACGCTGCACAGACAGGCGGTTGAAGGAGGCCACACGGGCATCAATCGCCTCCGCACGCAGACGCAGACCGGCAAGCTGGCGATCCAGCCGTTGCATCTGGGTTTGCGCCAGTTCCCAGGCCTCATTCACCTCCAGATTGCGATGCTCGGCGATGCCATCCGCCAGATGCTGAATCACTAGTGGATCATCCGCCGCATCCCGCACCCGGCTGCGTGCGCGTTGCAGGCGGGGCAGCAGGCCGCCGCCGCGCAAAACATCGTAGCAAACCATGTGCTGCCCTTCGTGGAACTCATGATAAAACAGGCGCAGCGTTTCCGCGCCGGACTCCGTCTCACGTTGGCGTTTTTCAAAGCCATGCACCAGCTTCTCCACGCCGTGCAGTTGCAGGATCGCACTCTCCATGCGCTGGAGCAGATCGTGGATCGTTCCACGCATCTCCGTGGCAGGCACCAGGTAAGGATTCAGCACATCCCGCTGCTCCAATGTGGTGCAGACACCGCGGAGGGTGTCGGCGAAACTCTTGAGTTCTGCCACTTCATCCTCGGCCAGGTCGCGCAGTGTGCGCATCAGCGGTCGCAGGGAAGGGGAGATGACCACCCAGCGTTCATTCAGGCTGACGGATTGCTCCTCGATCCAGCGGACCTGGAGCATCTGGTTAAAGAGCTTCCCTGCCCGTGCCCGGATGTCCTGAAGACCGCCGCCTTCATCTTCCTGGAGGGCCACCTGCGGATGCTGGGACAGCACCTCCCGCAGGATCGCCAGGGCTTCCGTCTGGGGCACACGTCCGGCTTCCCCGGCCTCCGTGATCAACCGGTCCGCGCCGTCCACATACACCGGAGCCGAGGGGCGCACCAGCGGACGGAAAAAGTCCGCCGAGACGCTGGCAAACAAGCGCTGGCTAAGGAGATCGGTTGGCATGGGGGCGCTCATCCTGGCAGGACAAACCCGGACTGCAACCTTTGTGGCGATGCCCGGTGGATTTTCACTCCCGAAGGCTCAATCCATAGGCGGGATGCTGGCGCGGATTTGCTCCAGCAGTGGGCGTGTGCCGTGGAGGTCGCATCAAGTCATAGGGGCTTTCCTTCATGATCAAGGACAAGGCGTGAAAAGCCCACGATCCTCGCGTCGGCGTTGGCGATCCAGTCGCTCGCTTAGAATGCGCTGCGCTTCATCCTCGGAGATGCCCGGATGCTGTTGTTTGACACCCTCCAACATCCATTCGAAAGCCAGTTCGATCTGATCCAAGGTGGCGACGAGTTTTTCCTCCTCGGTCATAGACCGTGCTCGCAGCACTTTTTCCCGGCGGATGGCCTGCTGCAAGGCAAGGGTTTCTGAGGGCAGGGAGTTCATGTCCGTTTAGATACTCTGTCTGAATTATAGCACTTTGCGCGGCGGGTTAAAAATGCCCCGATCATCCATGTGCCGGAGGCGAGAAAGTTTTTTTCTGAGGATGAGCGTCACCTCTTCATCCGTGGCATCAGGATGGTCGGTGCGGACGCCGTTTTCCATGACTTCATAAGAGAAGTCCATGAGATCCATGGCTTCGGCAAAGCGCTCCTCGGGGGTCATTTTGCGGGCACGCATGATTTGGTCCCGATGAATGGCGTCCACCATGGGGCGGAGGCCAGGATTTACGGAATCAAAGTTCATGGAGGGATTTTAACAGGTCTCTAGGTTTTGCCAATAGCCGGGGTGTCTGTTTGGTTAGCGACTGGAGGGGTCTGCCTTGGGGTTGACCCTCAAGATCTGGAATGGGGCTCCCTGCGTGTATGGAACTCTCGCGAGGTTTTTGAATGATTGTCCTTCCCGTTGAATGACAAAGATCGTATGTGTTTGGCTCGTGCTGGAAATCTTCCCGTCCAAAGAAAACCGGCCATCGGATTGAGTTGTAATCTCAGACTCAAGTCGAGGCATCTGATGGGGGACCAGGAGCAGGAGTCCCGGAAAATAATTGCGCATGGAACTCAGAACTACGGTTACTCCCGCTAGCGGCTGACCGGTTGCATCAATAACCTGTCCCTCGACTCTCACAGGCAATTCTTTGTCTGTGTAAGTCATGCAGGAACTGATAAAAACTACGGAAGTTAGCATCAACGCTCGAATAGTTGGGAAGCAAAAAGGGGCCTGTCTGGAAAGCATGCCGAGTTGTATCGCGATAACGGATCCGAAATCAACCCGATGCTATGGTCCCGCAACCCTGGCACTTTCCCTCGGATGCATGGACGATCCCGCCAGAGTGGACTGGGTAAAGCAAGACACCCGTCAATGAAGGCGTTACAGCGCGTTAATCTTTTGTTAGAACCCCCCTTCAACCACCCATGAAGAAGACGCTTTACATCCTCGCCAGCCTGTCGTTTTTCGCGCTGGCTGCTCACGCCGCGCCGCCGAAGAAGGAGGAAGGGATTGATCCGAACAAGCCAGTCTCTTTTTACAAGCACATCCGCCCCATTCTTCAGGCGAATTGCACGGGCTGTCATCAGCCTGCCAAGGCCAAGGGCGACTATGTGATGACTGACTTTGCCAAGCTGCTGGCAGGGGGTGAAGAGGGCGGCGCGATTGTGCCTGGCAAGCCAGAGGAATCGAACCTGTTGAAGGTCTCCACACCCAATGCAGAGGGCAAAGTCGAAATGCCGCCGAAGGGTGATCCGCTGCATGAAACGCAGGTTGCCCTGATCAAGCGCTGGGTCAGCGAAGGGGCCAAGGACGACACACCGGCCTCCGCCATGGCGCAGTATGACATGGAGCATCCGCCTGTGTATGTGACGGCCCCGGCGGTGACCTCTCTGGAATATTCCCCGGATGGCAGCATGATCGCCGTGGCGGGTTACCATGAGGTGCTCATTCACAAGGCCGATGGTAGTGGCATTGTCGCACGTTTGGTTGGGCTGGCGGAGCGCATTCAAAAACTGGCCTGGTCGCCCGATGGTAGCAAGATCCTGGTGACCGGCGGCAGCCCAGCACGTGAGGGTGAAATTCAGATCTGGGACGTGGCCAAAAAGAAGTTGGAACTGTCCAAGTCCCTCACCTTTGACACCCTCTATGGCGCAAGTTGGTCGCCCGATGGCAAATACATCGCGGTGGGTTGTGCGGACAATGGCCTGCGTGCCTTTGAGGCCGCGACGGGCAAGGAAACGCTCTTCATGGGCGGTCACAGCGACTGGGTGCTGGACACGGTCTGGAGCACGGATGGCAAGCACATCGCCTCCTGCGGACGCGATATGAGCGTGAAGCTGACAGAGGTGGAAACCCAGCGTTTCATTGACAACATCACCTCCATCACTCCGGGTGCGCTGAAGGGCGGCGTGCAGGTCCTGGCACGGCATCCCTCCCGCAATGAGATCCTCATCGGCGGCACAGACGGCATGCCTGCAATCTATCGCATGGAGCGCATCACGAAGCGGGTGATCGGTGACAATGCCAACCTCATTCGCAAGTTCCCCGTCATGCAGGGCCGCATCTTCGGTGTGGACTTCGCACCCGATGGCAAGCGCATCGCCGCAGGGGCTTCCCATGAAGGCACGGGCCAGGTGAACATTTACACATCGGACTATGACAGCACGATGCCCGCCGAGGTGAAGACCATCGTGGAGACGCGCAGCGGCGCGGGCAAAGCCCTGGATGATTGGATCGTCAAGGATGTGAAGCTCATCGCCAGCGTGCCTGTTCCCACGGGAGGCATCTTTTCCGTCAGCTTCAGTCCCGATGGGCAAACGGTGGCGGCTTCCGGGCAGGATGGCCGCATCAAGTTGATCGAAGCCGCGACCGGGAAAGTTACCAAAGAATTTGTTAGCGTGCCTCTCACGGAAGACAAGGCCCTGGCCGCCAGTGACGTGATCGCCGATGACAGCGTGCGGGCCACGGCGACCAAGGATGACAAGGTGGAGACCCTGGTGCCGGGCCTGACCGTGGCAAGCATCGAGGTGCAGCCCACAACCATCACGATTGCCAAAGCCAACGAGTATGCGCAACTCCTGGTCACGGCCACAATGAGCGATGGCTCCAAAGCCGACATCACCCGCATGGCGAAACTTGCCTTCTATGGAAGCGATGCCGCCGGTATCAACGAGCGTGGACTTGTGCGCCCGAGCAAGGATGGCAAAGGCGAGGTGAAGGTGGCCTTCATGGGCAAGAGCGCGACGATCCCTGTGACCGTCACCGGCATGAATCTGGCGCTGAAGCCTGACTATGTCCGCGACGTGATGCCCATCACCTCCAAGCTGGGCTGCAACATGGGCACCTGCCACGGGGCCAAGGACGGCAAGGCGGGCTTTAAGCTCAGCCTGCGCGGTTACGATCCGATTTATGACGTGCTTGCCTTCACCGATGAACTGGCCAGCCGCCGTGCGAATGTCGCCTCGCCGGACCACTCCTTGATGCTTCTGAAAGCCAGTGGCTCGGTGCCTCACGAGGGCGGGCAATTGACGGTGCCGGGCGAGCTTTATTATGAGACGCTGAAGGCCTGGATCAGCCAGGGCGCGAAGCTGGACCTGAAGACTCCACGCGTGACCAGCATTGAGGTCTTCCCGAAAAACCCGGTGCTGGAGCGCATCGGCAACCGCCAGCAGATGCGCGTGATTGCACGTTATGCCGATGGCTATGTCCGCGATGTCACCGCCGAGTCTTTCATGGAAAGCGGCAACGGTGATGTGATCGAGGCGGACAAAACGGGTCTGATGACGAGCCTGCGTCGTGGAGAGGCTGCCATCCTGGCCCGTTTTGAAGGAGCCTATGCCGCCACCACCATCACCGTCATGGGCGACCGCACGGGCTTTGCCTGGAACGAGCCTGAAAAGTGGACCAAGATCGATGAACTGGTCGCCAAGAAATGGCAGCGCATGAAGATCGAACCCAGCGGCCTGTGCAGTGACGAGGACTTCCTCCGCCGTCTCCACATTGACCTGACCGGGCTGCCTCCGAAACCTGAAGAAGTGCGTGCCTTTGTAGCAGATACTCGCGATACCCGAACGAAGCGGAATGAGGTGATTGACAAGCTGATCGGCAATCCTGATTTCGTGGATCACTGGTCGAACAAATGGGCTGACATGCTCCAGGTAAACAGCAAGTTCCTGGGTGCTGAAGGGGTCAAAATCCTGCGTGACTGGATCAAGCAGCAGGTCGCTGACAACACGCCCTATGATCGCATGGCCTACCGCATCATCACCGCCACGGGCTCCACGAAGGACAACCCCGCAGCAGCGTATTACAAGACCGTGCGCACGCCGGAGGAACTGGTGGAAAACACCACGCACCTCTTCCTGGCCACCCGTTTCAACTGCAACAAGTGCCACGATCATCCTTTCGAAAAATGGACCTGGGACCAGTATTATGAGACCGCCGCCTTCTTTGCGCAGGTTGATCTAAAGACTGACCCTGCAAGCGCTGGCAAGACCATTGGTGGCACGGCTGTCGAAGGGGCTAAACCGCTCTATGAAATCATTGCCGACAAGACCGTGGGAGAGATGAATCATCTGCGCACCAATGCCCCGGTCGCGCCGAAAGTGCCTTACGATACCGAATTGGTGAGCAAGACCGCCACCAGCCGCCGCGAACAATTCGCCACCTGGATGACCAGCGCGGAGAACGACTACTTCGCCATGAGTTATGCCAACCGCATCTGGGGTTACCTGACTGGCACCGGCGTGATCGAGCCTCTGGATGACATCCGTGCCGGCAATCCGCCGAGCAATCCTGAACTGCTGCAATACCTGACCCATGAGTTCGTGCAGAGCGGTTTCAATGTCCGTCACCTGATGAAGATCATTACCCAGAGCCGCGCCTACCAGCTCAGCCTTTCCACCAACAAATGGAACGAGGATGACAAGGTGAACTACAGCCACGCCAAGGCCCGCCGTCTGCCTGCCGAGGTGTTGTTCGACTCCGTCTTTGCCGTCACCGGCTCCATGCCAAACATCCCTGGCGTGCCCAAAGGCACACGCGCCGCCCAGCTCATCGATGGGCAGACTCAGTTGCCTGATGGATTCCTAACCAACTTTGGAAAACCTGCCCGGGAAAGCGTGTGCGAGTGCGAACGGAGCAATGAAGTGAACCTCGGTCCTGTCATGGCCCTGATGTCTGGCCCGACGGTGGGAGATGCGATCAGCGACCCGAACAACGCCATCGCCAAACTCGAGAAGGAGGTCAAAGATGACTCCAAGCTGGTGGAGGAAATTTTCATGCGCATCCTCAACCGCAAGCCGACGGGCAAGGAGATCAATGCCGCCCTGGCCAGCATGGCGAGCATGGATGCGGAGAATAAACAACTCGCCGCTGAATGGCAGGCCAAGGAGGCCGAGCAAAAACCGATCATCGAAAAAGCCGAAGCCGAACGCCTGGCCCTGATGACCAAGACCAAAGCCGAGCTGGAAGACTACAAGGTGAAGATGGCCCCTGAGTGGAAGAAGCAGGAAGACGCACGTCTGGCCGCCATCAAGAAAGCTGAAGAAACGGTCAAGAAAGTGGCCGACACCGCCCCCATGCAGCAGCCCCGCTGGGAGCAGTATGTGGACCTGACGACTGAATGGGTGCCTCTGGAACTCACCGTCGGCAAAGCCGCAGGCGTGGAGAAACTGGAGGTGCAGCCGGATGGCTCCGTCTTTGCAACGGCTGTGTCGGGAGGTCGTGTGGCTGCGGGCAACTACCAGCTCAATGGCAAGACCACGCTGGAAAACATCACGGCCATCAAGCTGGAGGTGCTGCCCGATGACCGTCTGCCTAACAACGGCCCCGGTCTTGCTCCCGATGGCAACTTTGTCCTCAGCGAATTCAATGTGAATGCCACGGCTCTAACACCTGCGGGTGGCAAGCGGGTCAAAGGCGGCACGCCTCTGGAATTACGCAATCCCAAAGCTGACTTCGAGCAGGCTGGCTTTGCTGTTACGGAGACTCTCAAGAAGGGCAATCGTGACAAAGGCTGGGCGGTGTCTCCTGAAGGCGGCTTCCGCCATGAGGCCACCTTTGAATTCACAAAGCCTGTGTCCTACAAGGGGGGCTCCCAATTCATCATCCAGATGAGTCAGCCTTACCAAAACGGCAAATACAACCTGGGGCGCTTCCGCCTCTGGGTCACCTCTAGCCCAGTGGTTCGTTTTGGCACTGCCAAGGTCATTGCCGACGCCATCAAGATCCCTGTCGCCAAGCGCACGAAGGAGCAGAAGGAAGTCTTGGCCGCCCATTTCCTGGCTCAGTTCAAGGATTATCAGACCACGAAGAAAACGCTCGCGACCGCGAAGAAGTCGTTGCCGGTCGATCCGCAGCTCATCGCCTTGAAAGAGCGTTACAATCAGTCTCTGACCCCCATTGTCGTGGACCCGAAGCTGGTGCAGCTCCGTCGCGATGCGGATCTGAGTGCCAAACAGCTTGGCAACAAACGATTGACCGCCGCGCAAGATCTCGCTTGGGCGCTAATCAATTCGCCGGCCTTCCTGTTCAATCATTAAGGATTGGTTGTGGTGGTTGCAAAAATGGCAGCTTGGAGATACGACTCCAATGCTGCCATCTTTTGAAATTACTTGGTGGCCAATTTGGTTAGATAAGCCGATGCCCGTCAGAGAATGTCTCTTTTACTCTCCTTAGATCAACAAGCCAAGCTCAGCGAATCGGCGCACGTGACGCAACGATTGACAACCACAACGCTCACGCCCGATTCACTGCAGCGCATGGCTAGATCAGTGCTTACTGATAAACATTATATGCGCCTCTTCTCTTCCGTGCGTAACCTTTCAGGGTCGCCGATAAAACAAATATCAGTGCGCACCCGATGAATATGAGCACCGCACCAAACATCGCGCGACCGAAACTACCTGTAGGCTCTGACTGAATCCAACTCAGGATAAATGAACTAAGTATACACAGTGGACCAATCAAAGCACCCAGTAGCCCGATGTAGTATCCAATGTCCCCGACTCTCCAAAGAAACGAAAGCAACCACAGCTTTCGCCTCTTGAGCTCAACATATTCTGGATAATCAAGAGACATACGAAGTGGTCTAACCTGGAGATCAACGGCTGCTCACACTGCTGGCGGAAATCTGTTTTCTTTCGACTTCAAAAGTCTTGCGCCTCGCCAGGAGAATGGCGATTTCACGATCCAGTTTATCGTCACGGCTTTTTTTCCGGTGTTTGTAAGAAGCACTGCCGGGACGAAGACGGGCGTCAAAGCCTGTCAGAGGTGCTTGTTTACCTCTTTCCAAGCCCTGGATATGTTTATTTAGGGCACTGATGTTTGCACTGAGCAGCTTTACCTTTTCGCTGGAGCTTAACTCTCCCTGGTAACCCGATAGCGTGGGGGCCGTGTATTGGAAGCTGCTATTGCCACCGGTGCCGGATGAGCCGCTGCCGACGTAGCTGTTGTAGTTGCCCGAGTAACCGCCGGCTGTGCTGGAGTAAGTGTTGGCGTTGTAGCTTTGATTCGCGGAAGAAACCAAAAGCGGTTCAGTTTCCGGTTCGATCAGATCCAGTCTGAAATAGTCTTTGAGATCGGACTGCAGATCCTGTGCCCGCACTTTGACGATTCCGTCTGTGGTTAACAATGAAATCGTTGTGTCATCGAAGTTGAGGATCTTGGCATTTCTGAGTTCGCGGCCATCCGCAAGCTCTAACAATTCGATAACCTGACCTTTGGCACGTTCGCGGCGGGATTCGAGCATGCTTTGATAAACTCTCTTTTGAGATGCCACACTGTCCTGTAGTTCGGTCATCACGGTCCTGGCTTCAGCCAGAGACAGGTTGGAATCGTAAATGCGCCGTTGGACTTCGTAATGACGCTTGAGAGCCTCAAGATGGACCTTTCTTTCGTGAATGGCGGTCCTGGCTTGATTGAGCAGACGCTCGGCATTGGCTTCCCGGACGAGGGCTTCCGAATAGTCTTTGTGAAAGTGCCATGCGGCCGCAGAGCCGACGATCAAGATGCAAAAGAGAGTGCCGATGAAACTGTTCATGGGTTGGAGGCCGAAGGCTGCAAGGTGTGTTCGCGTGAGGTTTCTTCGCGCAGGATTTTGAGGTAGGCGTCAGTGCTCGCCATGTTGGCTTTGAGGTCGAGCAACTCAGTCTCTACCTTTTGCAGATAACCATTCAGCGTATCATACATGGGGTCTGCATCACCCACGATGTTGGTGCCCGGCGGCAAAAGCGTCTTGTAGTAGCTGATATGCTGATCGTAGATCGGGATCTGGGCTTCCAGTTCCTGCCTTTCTTTGAGCAAGACCTGCTCTTTACCCCGCAGATTGCTGATTTCGAAACAGCCGCTCAACAAGGGCAGAAAGCAAAAAAAAGAAAGCCTCGACCAGGTGGAAATGGAGCATGTGGACTGGAAATTCATATCTGATGGCCCAAGGATGATTGAATGCAGGGCTTTTATCTGTTCTTGAGTTATTTGCTATAGTGGAGCCGCTGCTGCATATCATCAGGCAATTCTGAAGGTAAGATTTTTAGCACCCCGACCGGTAGGCTAACGGACAGTCCGCTGTCATCAGCTTTCAGGATTTTCACCTGAGCAAGTTTCCTGCCATCTGTCAAAGTTAGCTCCGGCAGAATCATCCCGATCATGGACTGTCGGGTTTTTGAAACAATGCGAGCTCGTTCTGTCACAAGCTTGCTGATGTCGTCTTTGATTTTGCCATCTTTTTCTTTAATCCCAAGGATGTCGGCCTGCGTGCTCTGAATCTTTTTCTGCAATTCCAGAACCTTGACGAATGCTTGGAGTTCCGAACGGCGGGCGGTCAGAGTCTGCTCATAGGCACTGCTGCTTTTGGAGATTTCGACCAGCTCTTTCTGGGCACTGTCGTGTTTCTGATAGAGATACCAACCGCCAAAGGCTGTGCAAAACAGGAGGAGAGCGATGAAATTTTTCATGGGGTGCGAGCCGGGTGAGTGAAATTCAGAGTGAAATGGCGATCAAAAATTGCTGAGCTTGCGCAGGGACTCCGTTTCTTGCTCAAGTGCTTTGAGTTTCACTTCGCTTTCCTGGTAATGCTTGATCGTCTTGGTCAGCTCTTCTTCCAGCAATGAAAGCGCGGTTTCATATTTTTCACCCTGTTTAAGAGCCGTGGATTCTGAGACGACTCCCTGCGGGACTACCTGCTTGAGAGCTAATATTTTTTGGTCGATCTCACTGATCTCGGCAGTCATGGCCTCCAGTTTTGCCTTGGCTTCATTCCTTTGGGATTGAATGTCTTGGAAATCCTTGCAACTGACGGATGCGAGGCTGAGGGACACGGTGACTGCGGTGATGAAATAAGAGGTCAGCTTCATGGGTTTAATGCTCGGGTCACTTTTTGAATTCCTGTGAGGGTATCCGTAAGCTTGGGGTGTGTCAATCCGTCAGCTTTCTATGCCCTTAGTCGATGGAGCTTATGTGACAGATTGGTTGCTTCTTCTGCACAGAGCTTGCAATCATCTTTAACGGCTCTTATGTGCGGGTTCGCGTCACTCCCTTTTTAAGATCTTTTTCCCATGCCCGATTGGCTTTCCGTTATCCTGCTTGGCATCATTGAAGGTGTCACTGAGTTTTTGCCGATCTCCTCCACGGGGCATCTGTTGATTCCTCAGACTCTCGGTTGGCTGCCTGCGAAGAGTGATCTTTTCAATGTGGTGATCCAGAGCGGTGCCGTGTTGGCCGTCCTGGCTGTGTTTGCACAGCGGGTGAAACAGATGGCACTCAGCCTGGGTTCCCCTGAAACACGGGATTACCTGGCCAAGCTGGCCGTGGCGTTTGTGCTCACGGCGATCGGGGGATTGGTGATCAAGAAGCTGGATGTGGAGCTGCCTGAGACAGTGCCTCCGGTTGCCTGGGCGACTTTAATCGGTGGCATCCTCATTTTGGTGCTTGAGCGGCTTTATCGAGGCAAGTCAGGGGTGCTTGAGATTAGCTGGATCGTTGTGATTGCGGTGGCTGCGGCGCAACTCCTTGCAGCCGTCTTTCCTGGGACGTCACGCTCCGGTGCCAGCATCATGAT
>Ga0247838_1004783_pt1 | contig 14179 bp, 9 predicted proteins | sample LaCruzMarch2015__5_FD_189097 | JGI IMG/M metagenome (GOLD analysis project Ga0247838, IMG submission 189097) | Freshwater microbial communities from meromictic Lake La Cruz, Castile-La Mancha, Spain - LaCruzMarch2015_15m | ecosystem: Environmental > Aquatic > Freshwater > Lake | place: Spain... | reverse complement strand
TAAGCGACGTTTTTGCAATGACAGGCGCTAACGTGTTCGAAAAAAGATAGGGCCGCGAGCGTTGGCGTAACCATTCCACAATAACGCTATTAGCAGACGTATAACCACCAGAAGCCCCGCCCAAAGCCTTGCCTAAGGTACCTGTTAGAATATCAATACGAGACGACACACCAAAATGCTCTGGCGTTCCACGTCCGGTTTCACCCATAAACCCCACGGCATGGGAGTCATCGACCATGACCATCGCGTCGTATTTATCGGCTAAATCACAAATAGCAGGTAAATTAGCCAGTGTGCCATCCATCGAAAATACACCATCTGTCGCAATCATACGAAAACGCGCCTGTTTAGCCGCAATCAGTTGTGTTTCTAAATCGGCCATGTCGTTGTTCGCGTAACGAAAACGTTGCGCTTTGCAGAGCCGTACACCATCAATAATACTGGCATGGTTTAAAGCATCGCTGATAATCGCATCTTCAGGCCCAAGCAGGGTTTCAAATAGTCCTGTGTTGGCATCAAAACATGAAGAATATAAAATGGTATCTTCCTTGCCGAGGAAAGTACTTATTTTTCTTTCAAGTAATTTATGCGGCGTTTGAGTCCCGCAAATAAAGCGCACCGAGGCCATGCCATAACCATAGGTATCCAAAGCACGTTGACCTTCTGCAATAAGATCAGGATGATTCGCAAGCCCTAAATAATTGTTAGCACAAAGGTTAATAACACTGTGTTCATTCACATGAACCATGGCTTGTTGTTGACTGGAAATAACATGTTCGGGTTTATATAGCCCCTCATCTTTGATTTTAGTTATTTCATCTTGCAAAAAATCAATGTATCGATCATGCACAACGCTCTCCTCGAGACTCAATAAATTCGGCGATAATATCAAATTTTACACAAATCCACTACGAAATAATCGCACCTTTTCTCATTTCTTGCTAAACTCTCTGCTCCGTTTTAACCTGGCATAGCATTTTGGATGATGAGCTACATGAATAGTCAAACAACACGCATCAATATGGTCAAACAACAATTAAAAACCGGCGATATTCACAATCAAACCATCCTTGAATTGTACAATGAGATTCCTAGAGAAGAATTTGTACCCAACCACTTCAAAAATTTTGCTTATTCGGATATGCAAATTGCATTACCTCATCACCAACGGATGATGACCCCTCTTGAAGAAGGCAAATTAATCCAATCATTGAATTTACAAGGTCATGAAACTATTTTAGAAATTGGCACCGGTAGTGGTTTTCTTACCGCCTTATTGAGCCGACTTGCTAAAAAAGTTATCAGCATTGATTATTATGCAGACTTTACCCTTCAAGCACGTCAAAAATTGACAGCGTATCAGTGTGCCAATGTAGAACTTTTAACGGGTGACGCTTTTAATGGATGGGTAGATAAAGCCCCTTACGATGTGATGGTCTTCACCGGCGCGATGGAAACCTTAACTGAAACGCAACGATTGCAATTACTGCCAGGCGGTAAATTGTTCGCACTGATTGGCTCCGCACCCGTCATGCAAGCACAGCTGCACCAACTGGATCACAAGGGTCAATGGTATAAAGAAGTCATTTTTGAAACCAATTTACCGCCACTCATCGATGAGTTAAAACCAAACCCGTTTGTTTTTTAGGACATTCCTGCATGAAAAAGACGTCTCAATCGTTGAAATTAACATGTAAAACCATTGCATTGAGACTATCCCTATGTTTAAGCCTTGCCGTGAGTTACACGCCCCTACTGAAAGCCGCTGATCTGGTCGATATTTACCATCAAGCATTGGAAAATGACCCTACCTTCAAGGCCGCCTACAATAACTTTATGTCGGTAGCTGAAACCATTCCTCAAGCACGGTCAGGCCTCCTTCCTCAATTAACCATTGGGGCACAATCGGGCAGAAATGTTTTAAGCGTCAATGCCGGCGGGATTGACGGAATTGATGGGCAACAAACTTACAACGCCAATGCATGGACCGTTAAAGCATCTCAAGCCATTTTTAACTATCAATCTTGGGCAAAAGTACAGCAGGCCAAAGCATCCGTAAAAGCGGCACATGCAACCTTTAATAGCGCGGCACAAGACTTGATTTTACGCACAGCAAAAGCGTATTTTGATGTCCTTTTTGCTAGGGATACCCTAAATTTTGCTGAAGCAAAAAAACGTGCAAACAAGCGACAGCTTGAGCAAGCCCAGCAGCGCTTTAATGTAGGACTTGATGCCATTACCTCGGTTTACGAAGCAAAAGCGGCTTATGATCAATCCACAGCGCTGGTGATATCTGCGCAAAACAACCAAGTAAACCAAAATGAAAATTTACGAAAATTAACCAATCATGTGTATGAATTTGTGTCGCCGCTTCGAGACAATACCATTCCTCTGATTAAACCTGAACCGAACAATGTCGAGGAATGGGTAGCTGCTGGTATAAAACAAAATTACAATTTATTTGCCGCAAAATTTAACATGCAAGCGGCTCGTGAAAACATAAAAGCACAAGCCTCTGGTGCTTGGCCAACACTTGCCCTTCAAGGCAATAGTGCTCGAACCTCCAACAGTGGCTCAGGAAGCAACTTTTTTGTGCCCGCTTCACAGATGGTCTCAAACGTAGCCGTGGCCTTGAATTTCCCCGTTTTTCAAGGTGGTCTTGTTGAGGCCAATACAAAACAAGCTCGATTTAATTTTCAAACGGCTTCAGAGCAACTTGAAAAAACCTATCGGGATGTTGTGGTGAATAGCCATATTGCGTTTAATACCATTGTGGATGGCATCAGCAAAGTAAAGGCCGATAAACAAACCATTATTTCACAGAATAACTCTCTTGAAAGTACTGAGGCGCAGTTTCAGGTAGGCACCCGAACGATGGTGGATGTAGTTAATGCTCAACAACGCCTTTTCGAAGCACAAGAGCAATTAGCATCGGACCAATATGGATTGATCAATGCCATACTTAATTTAAAATTTTTAGCCGGATCATTAAATATTGATGATCTCCAAGAGATAAACTCCTGGCTTTTAACCACTCGCATCAATAGTTTGTCCCCCCAACAAAGGGCAACTAACGATATCAAGAAATAACTTCACTTCAGGTTGTAACCATGACATTTGTACCTTCTATCACTGAAAAAAAATTATTGCATTACACCGGTAAAGCCATTGCTGATTTCAATATGATTCAACGAGGCGATCGCGTTATGGTGTGTTTATCAGGGGGTAAAGATTCATTTACCTTACTCACCTTACTTCACACGTTAAGACGTCGCTCAAACAATAAATTTGACGTGTTTGCCTTCACACTGGATCAAGCCCAACCCGGCTGGGATGATAGTGCGCTTCGCAACTGGCTAAAAGAACGTAACATAGAACATGAAATTTTAACGCGTGATACTTACAGCATTGTTAAAGAAAAAATTCCTGAAGGTAAAACGTATTGCTCATTGTGCTCAAGGCTACGACGCGGCATTATCTACCGTTATGCGGAAGAGAATGGTTTTAATAAAATTGCATTAGGCCATCATCGTGATGATCTTATTCGAACGTTATTAATGTCCATTCTTTATAATGGCGATGTTCGCTCCATGCCCCCTAAATTGCTCAGTGACAATAAAAAACATATTGTTATCCGCCCCCTTAGCTATGTGCAAGAAAAAGACATTATTACTTACGCAGCGGAACAACAATACCCCATTATTCCGTGCACTTTGTGCGGCTCACAAGAAAATTTAGCGCGTAAACGGATAGGACGATTAATTGACCAGCTAGCTGAAGAAAATCCTAAAATACCTAGCAATATATTACACGCCTTGCAAAGCATAAAACCGAGCCAATTAATGGATCAGGATTTATGGAACTTTAGGGATTTAGAAAAAAATCTACTGGGTAGAGAAGCGCCTCCCAATGAAGCCGTGCTCTTAGAAAGCGAGATTGATGAGGCCATAGAGTAGGCATACCGATTATTTTTAAATCAATCTCTATTAAAAACCGGCCATTGGTGGTTAACAAATGATGCACTGTGGTATAACATCAGCTTATCATTTACTAGCAGACCATGAAAACAATGACTAAATTATTAATCACTAATTTTCGTAAACTGCGTGTATATAAAAGCCGCAGTTTTAAATTTGACTTTATTGCTGCACTTGTTGTCTTTTTAGTCGCAGTCCCTTTGTGCCTTGGGGTTGCCCTTGCCTCTGGTGCACCGCTTTTTTCAGGAATATTAAGTGGCATTATTGGCGGCATTGTTGTTGGGAGTTTAAGTGGCTCCTCTGTGAGCGTCAGTGGACCGGCTGCAGGCATGGCGGCAGTTGTGCTTGTTGCAATCAACCAACTGGGCGACTTTAACACCTTCTTACTTGCACTTACATTAGCAGGCTTGCTCCAGATTATTATCGGCAATTTACGCGCAGGTTTTATCGCAGACTACGTCCCGTCCAACGTGGTACAAGGGTTATTGTGTGCCATCGGCGTATTACTGATTTTCAAACAATTACCGCTTGCATTTACGATGTCTTCAGATCTTGCTGAGCTTAAAATGCATTTATTGGACATGGAAGAAGGCTTTAGTTTCAAGCCACTGATGGATCTTTCTTTTCATATCAACAGCGGGGCCATGATTCTTTCTTTCATGTCACTGGCTATTTTAATCTACTTTGATAGAACCAAAATAGAATGGCTTAAAATTGTTCCTGGGCCTATTGCTGTCGTGATAATGGCCATATTTTTAAACGAATTATTTGTTATTACAAATTCTTACCTTGCTCAAAACAGCCTGCAATTGGTCAATATTCCTAAACACGACGGCTTTGGTGATTTTTTAGAACAAATGCATAGCCCAACCTGGTCAGCATGGTCTAATCCTAAGGTGTATTTATATGCCGCGTTGCTCGGGACGGTGGCCTCTCTGGAAACTCTCCTCAATGTTAAAGCCGGTGAAAAATTGGATAAAACCCGGCGCTATTGCTCTAAAGACCGAGAGCTGATTGCTCAAGGGGTGGGTAACCTTGTGTCTGGATTGATTGGTGGCATTCCCATCACATCCGTCATTGTGAGAACCTCTGTTAACATTCAAGCCGGCTCTAAAACCAAATTTTCCACTATACTGCACGGCGCTTTTATTTTGCTGTCGGTGTGCTTTATTCCAGCAACCCTCAATAAAATACCCCTGGCTTGTTTAGCCACCATTCTTATTTATACGGGTTACAAGTTAACCAATCCTGCCATTTACGTCAAAATCTATCGACAAGGTGCCGATCGTTTTATTCCTTTTATTGTTACCTTGATTGGGATTGTGGCGTTTAATTTTCTAGCGGGAATTTTGGTGGGTTTATTTGTAAGTTTGTTTTACATTTTAAAATCGAACAGCCAAGTGCGTTTAGACATTATCAAGGAAATCTACCCAAATGGTGTGACTAGTCGCTTGATATTGCCTCAGCAAACCACCTTTTTGAACAAAGCCTCGTTAGTCGCCGAACTCGAATCTATTCCTAAAAAAGCACAATTAATTATAGATGCACGCTACTCAGACTATATTGACAAAGAAATTGTCGAGTTCATTAAAGAGTTTCAGAAGGAGCAAGCTCCGCACAAACAAATCTCTTTAAATTTAATAGGGTTTAAAGATCACTACAATATTCACAATTACATCGATTTTATCAATGTAACAACCTTCGATGTACAAGCGACCCTAACGCCACTCCAGGTACTGCGTATTTTAAAGGAAGGCAACCAGCGCTTTTTAAATGACACTCGCATTCATCGAAGCTTTAAAATAGACATTAAACACACTGCAACCACCCAATATCCAATTGCTGTTGTATTGGGATGTATTGACTCAAGAGTTCCTGTAGAAACTATTTTTGACATGAGTTTTGGTGACCTCTTTTGTATTCGAGTGGCTGGCAATGTGGTTAACGATGATGTTTTAGCCAGTGTTGAATATGCATGTCACGTGGTGGGAGCAAAACTTCTCGTGGTCCTTGGACACACACGTTGTGGGGCTATTCAAGCCGCCTGCGATGGTGTTGAAAAAGGCCACATTACACAGCTGCTTGCAAAAATTCAACCGGCAATTGCCGCAGAAACAGAAACCACCGATCATCGAACCAGCAACAACGTAGAGTTTATGTACAATGTGACCGAATTAAACATCGCAAACACACTACAAAACATATACCAAAGCAGTGATATCTTGCGTTTAATGACGGATCAAGAAGAAATTGGGCTTGTGGGAGCTGTTTATGATGTGAATAGTGGAGAGGTGATTTTTAAAGACTTTTCCTCTGCTGTCAGCCGTTTTACTAAGAAAAAATCCAGTAAATTAAAAGAAAGATTACGAACATTAATTAACTCTGAAAGCGCGCCTGTTAAAAAGCCACTTGATGAGACTCACTCCTGAGGAACAAGCATGCGTGCATCACAATGGTTATTGTCAACACTTAAAGAAACACCAAATGACGCAGAAGTTGTTTCACATCAACTAATGTTAAGAGCGGGAATGATCAGGAAATTGGGATCAGGCCTTTATACATGGATGCCCTTAGGATTAAAAATATTACGTAAAATCGAAAGCATTGTTCGTGAGGAAATGAACCGGGCTTTTGCAATGGAAATATTAATGCCTGCTGTGCAGCCTGCTGAGCTATGGCATGAAACGGGGCGCTGGGAAACATTTGGCGGTCAATTATTAACGATGCAAGACAGCAATGGCCGCGATTATTGTTTTGGCCCCACCCATGAAGAGGTCATTACAGATGTGATGCGCCAAGAGTTGCGCTCTTACAAACAATTGCCCATTAACGTATACCAAATTCAAACCAAATTTCGAGATGAAATTAGGCCTCGCTTTGGTGTAATGCGCGCGCGTGAATTTATCATGAAGGACGCTTATTCGTTTCACTTACACCCTTCGTGTTTGCAACGCACGTACGATCTCATGTATCAAACGTATTGTCGTATATTTGATAGGCTAGGTCTGACGTATCGAGCAGTTGAAGCAGACACCGGCGCCATTGGCGGTGCTGTATCTCATGAGTTTCAAGTATTAGCAGATTCCGGCGAAGATTTGATTTTTTACAGTGATAACAGTTCTTATGCGGCAAACATCGAGCAAGCAAAAAGTATGTTACCCGAAAAAGCGGCTGTATACCCTGCAGAAAAAATGACAATTGTCGAAACGCCTAACCAAAAAACCATAGCAGACGTCGCTCAATTTTTACAAATTGCCCCGGCAGACACTGTAAAAACATTGGTGGTGGAAGGTGTAGACAATACTTTGGTAGCACTGGTGATAAAAGGGGATGATGAGCTCAATGAACTTAAAGCCGCAAAACACCCATGGGTCAAATCACCCTTAACCTTTGCGAACGAGGACATTATTTTAAAAACCCTTAATGCCCCTATTGGCTCACTGGGTCCTGTACATCTTAATATTCCAACGATTGTTGACCACCACGCTCTAGCACTCACCTCCTTTGTCTGTGGAGCAAACCATGAAGGCCAGCACTACAAGCATGTTGCATGGGAACGTGATGCGAAGTATCAAGACGCCTATGACCTTCGGAATGTTAAAGAAGGTGATGCAAGCCCGGATGGTAAAGGCACGTTGCGTGCTTGTCGTGGTATTGAAGTGGGCCATATTTTTCAATTAGGCGATAAATACGCGAAAGCCATGGGTGCAACGGTCATCAATGAGGAAGGCAAACCAACCACCTTAACCATGGGTTGTTATGGCTTAGGGATTTCACGCGTTGTGGCTGCTGCAATTGAACAACACCATGATCAAAATGGCATTGTTTGGCCACAAAATATTGCCCCGTTCCAAATGGTTATCATTCCAATTAATGGACACCGCTGCCCAGTTGTGCAAGAAGCCGCAGAAGCGCTTTATCAGCAGTTTAATGCAATGGGAATGGATGTATTGCTTGATGATAGAAATGAACGTGCAGGTGTTTTATTCGCGGACAACGACTTGATTGGTATTCCACACCGCTTGGTCATAAGCGAGCGAAATTTAGCTGAAAACGTCATTGAATACAAAGCACGTTGTGAAAGTGATGCTAAAAAAATTGCTCTAACGGAACTTCCGTCGTTTATTAAAGCGTTGTTTAACTCAGAACCTGCACCACTAGATGATTGAATGTTAAGGAGCGCCAGAGCCACCGTACCGCGCTTTAAGCCTGAAGTATCGCCTCATATTTTATGTTATCCCCGCGCAGGCGGGGACCCATGCAAAAATGTAGCATTGTGCTTGCTTTTTGGATGGATTCCCGCCTGCGCGGGAAAGACTCTCTGCTGTGAAAAATTGCGCTGCCTCACCCGGCTTAAGGTTCGTTGGAGGGCTCTTCCTTGTCTTCATCTCCTGAAGCACTAAAAGGCGACACCTTAGACCCTTTTAATTCTTCAACTGCAGTTTTGAAGTGAGTCAGAGACTTAGCCAGGCCCTTCTCTTGTCCATGTGCATGCATTACCGCTCCTGCACCCGCTACAGCCACGACGCCTCCAACGCTAGCGCTAATAGCACTCGCTCCTAAAACTGAAAGCAATAGACTGGCTCCCCCCGAAGGGATGGCTGCTAAAACACCAAAGGCAAACAACACACTTCCAGCAAACATCAGAAGTGCCGCACCTAATGCTTTCCAGAAAGGGGATGATTTACCTGATAGATTTTGTGATAGTGCGCCCATGTCTTTAATATTTTGCATATCAGACGGGTTATCTACGGCTAAAGACGCGTGTTTTACTGTCTTAAGAAGCATGGCCATATTCCCGGGCTCAGCAGGATTTATCTCATTGAGACATTGTATTAACTTAGACCCCTCTTGATATAGCTTCTGCTTCTTATCTGACGAAGGGTCGTTAAATTTTTCTAACTTCGTTTGAAAATCCATCAACACTTTTGGATAGACTAAAGCATCCATTTCGCTCATCAACTTCGCATATTGAGTGTCTTCAAAAAAATTTACATCCTTTTTAGTACGCTCTAACATATCCTCGAAATATCCATTCATTGCAGGGCAATTAGGGTAATCTCGTTTAAAATCATCAATCTTATTTATTAATTCTGGATGTTTGGTATCCCGATCATCAATATTTTCACGACCTACAATTCGTGAACGTAATTGGTTAATTTTTTCCACATTAACCTTACCGTCAACCCCAATAATATCCGATAATAATGTTTGAATACCCGCGTCCTTTATATTGTCCAGCAACATACTCTTTATGAACTGACGTGAATCACTCGCTTCATAAAAAACACCCCCTAAGTCATCGGGGTTCTCCACGCCCTCTGAGGGAGGAAAAATATCAGCACTACTAACTGATATGTATTCTTTTTCACCATCAGAGGCTGTAGAATTTTTAATAACACTAGCACTCCATATTGAAGGATCACTTTTTACATAGTTAATACTAAAACCACATGGCACAAATTTTTCATGTTCATGTTCATGTTCATGTTCATGTTCATGTTCATGTTCATGTTCATGTTCATGTTCATGTTCATGTTCATGTTCATGTTCTTCATAATAACCAAACCCAAACTCTTCAGGTACTAAATACTGAGGAATCTCGGCATAGGTTAATGGCAAAACATAAGTATCCAATAATGCTTTTGATAGGACACCTCCTGTCATGTTACCTTGAGAATAGTGCAAATCAACATCAGGACTTCTCCAAGTTTTTCGAAAGTCTTCTCGAGTTTTTCCATTAAAATCCACAAAGTATTGCCTCTCCAAGTCTTTATTGATTAATTTTGTATTATTTTCAGGGTTATTTAGCTCTGACGTCTGTTGTACATAATCAATCTCAGGCGCGCCCGGCATTTTCACCTGAGCGAAGACGTTATTGTGAGTTCCTGAAATTACTTTATATTTACTCATCATTTCCCCCAGGCCATGCATACTATCATCTTATAGTTGTCCATTGAGAACAACTATTAACCATAAATGAGCATGATCCAATATCTTTAGTATAGACATTTAAATTTTTAGGTGTCGTGAATAAAAACCAAAAACAAAACTAGAGGACAATGATGAAGATGGGGTAATGCTGCAGCGCTACAATTAGAACTTAGGCGCGGTGATCTATAACCGATAGTGGTACTACTTTCCATCCTATTTTGAGCTTTTTGGCGGGGTCATTGTGTCATCTTCTTTCTCATCTTCTATGGGAGTTGAAGTCTTAATAGCGTTATCCTTTGAACTTGAAAACGAAGAAATTGTTCCTTGTGCTTCTTCTAACGCTGTTTTGAAGTATGTCAGTGATTTATTGGTGTTTTTATTACGACCATACACCTGCATTGCCGCCCCTGCGCCAGCTACCGCAGCGGCACCTCCCACACTTGTAGCAATAATACCGGCGCCTAAAACGGAAAATAATAAACTACTACCCGCCGAAGGAATGGCTGCTAAAACACCAAACGCAAATAACACGACTCCAGCAAACATCAACAGTGCCGAACCTAATGCTCTCCAGAAAGGGTCTGATATATATGATATTTTTTCGGACAGTTTAGCTAGTTCAGTCATATTTTCCTTATCAGAAGGCTCATCGATTGCCCTGGAGCAACGCTCTACCACGTTAATAAGTGTAGCCGCACTCCCCGGCTTAGCGAGATTAACTTTTTGCATGCAATGGATTAATTTTAAACCCTCTTGATATAGCTTCCGCTCTTTATCTGACGATGAGACTTTAAATTTTTCAAGTTTAGATTTAAAAACACTCAGTATCTCGGGATAAACGGCTGCATCCAGCTTGCTCATTAGCTTCGCATAATTAGCATCCTCAAAAAAATGTATATCCTTTTTTGAGCGCTCTATGATGTCATTAAAATACGTATTCAATACGAGGCAATTGGGAAGTTTTTGTTTGAAACCATCTATTTTATTCTTTAATTCAAGGTTTTTGATATCCCGATCATCAATGTTGACCCGACCAGTAATGCGAGCCTGTAATTGAGCAATTTGTCTAACATTGGCTCGACCATTTGGATGAATGATGTTTTTTAATAATTTGCGAATATCGTCGTTATTGATTTTCTTGAATAAATTATCACTTACATACTTTTTTACATTACCCGTCTTAATAAAACTTTCATCAAAATAATCAGGGTTATCCATTTCCTCTTCTGGAGTAAAAATAACAGCACTGCTTATTGATATAACGTCAATGTCATCCGGAGACATTGTCGATTTTTTCATAAGTGAAGCGCTCCATATAGACGGGTCCTCATCTACATATGAAATACTAAAACCACAGACATCATCTTTTTCATAGTAACCAAAACACAATGTGCTGGATTTTAAAAGTCTAGGTTTTTTAGCATAAGTTTGCGGGATAATATAAGTATCTAATATGGTTTTAGATACAGCACTTCCTGACATATTGCCTTGAGCGTAATGTAAAGCAACATCAGGGCTTCTCCATTTTTCTCGAAATGATTCTTCGGTTTTTGCAAAATCAACGACATATTGTCGAGGAAGATCTTTCTCGATGATTTCTTCATTGCTTATTTTGGTATTAGTTGCGCACATTGTTTTCTCATAATCCAGGCTGGGAAAGCCGGGCATTTTCAGCTGCTGGAAAACATGGCGGTACTTACCGGTCATTAGTTTTAATGTATTCATTAAACGCTCAACAAAGATTATCGATTTCATTAGGAGTTACATTCCATAATATAGTACAACTATTAAGCGAATATTAATTGAGCTTATTGTCCGGGGTATCTAAACTAAAAATCACACTTATTTTTCTGAGATTACCCTGAAAGCCAAAACAAGCGTTTCACATGTGGCTTAACCGTGTATAATGGCGCGACTCATTAGATGAAGACCAACTATGTTACGCGTACTTTCTTTTTATTGTTTATTTATTACTTCTTTTGTTGTACAAGCATCGTCCTCATCACCGCTTTATCAAATCGACATGATTGTGTTCAAACATTTAAAAACCGAAGCCAATGCAAGTCTTTTAAACACATTAACCTTAGCTCCCAATCGACAAAATGCCATTGAACTTGAAAATGACCTTCAAAATCAGCTAACGCCTTACCATACTCTCCCCTCGTCTGCCTCCGGGTTGAAAAATGAATATTGGGCCTTGAGCCGAAAACCAGATTATCAAGTACTGCTTCATTACACATGGCTACAACCCAGCAATAATCAGCGTCCTGTGGCCTTTTCTCAAATCAATAATTCCACCTGGAACATTGAAGGGACACTAAAAATACGGCAAAGCAATTATTACTTACTGAACACAAACATTCTTTTTTCAGCCCCCAACAATGCCAACAGGGCTTTCATGTTTTCGCAAACACAACGCTTAAAACCAGACGTTGTGTATTACCTTGATCACCCTGAAGCAGGCATGCTCATCAAAATTCATCAAGTCACTTAGTACACCATGGCCTATCAAAACTCCTCACCAATCAGCTCGCTTTCACGTCTTGGCATTTGGCTTATCAGTGTGTCTTTTGTACTTTTTCAGTTTTTCTTACAACTGTCCTCAGGTGTCGTCATAGGCGCCATCATGCACGAAATGAACCTCTCGGCGTTAACAGCGGGTCTTTTAAGTAGCTCTTTTTATATTATCTACACAGGCCTGCAAATCCCTGTAGGGATTCTCTTTGATAAGAAAAATGCGCGCCTATTACTCACTGTAAATGTATTGTTGTGCAGTATGGGGTGTTTTATTTTTGGGACCAGCCATGGATTATTAGGACTTTTTTTAGGCCGCCTGCTTATTGGTGCGGGTTCTGCATTCGCCTTTATTGGATTATCGCATTTGTTGCGCCAACATTACCCTTTAAGGCAATTTGCTTTCATGATTGGTTTGTCTGAAACACTCGGGTTTATTGCAACAGTGATTGGAATGATTGTACTTGGCGCGCTGGTCACTGAGTGCGGCTGGCGAAGCTTTATCAATTCAGCGGGCATGCTAGGCTTGCTTATTACCTATTTATGCTGGACATTTATTCCCAACACCCCACCGCCTCCATCAGAAAAGAAGCCCTACAACCGACAACTGATGAGCATTATCTTTAATAAAAAGGCATGGATAAATGGCTTATTTGTGGGGTTAACCTTTACTGTGGTGACGGTATTTGGTGCGCTCTGGGCAATGCCCTTTATTCAAGCCAAACTAAACTGCAACATACAACAAGCAAGCTTACTCTGTGCTATATTTTTTCTAGGAACAGCTCTCAGCTGCCCACTGTTTGGTTTTCTTTCTACAACATTAAAAAAACGCAGACCACTTATTTTAAGCTCCTGTCTCTCCACATCCATGATACTTCTGGTGTTGCTGTATTTACCAACCAATAGCCATGCCGTGGTTGCAGGATTAATGTTTATGATTGGACTTTGCTGTGGCGCTTATATGCTTGCCTATACCATTGCTAACGAGTTAGCCCCGCCTGATGCTCTTTCAACCTGTACTGGCTTTACCAACATGCTCGCAGTCTTAACAACGCCCATGTTACAACCTTTAATTGGTTATCAACTTGATCTGTTAAACCATACGGGTGTGTATACACTGTCTAACTATCAAAATGCGCTGTTAACCATTCCCGTCTCGCTGATCATCGCGAGCATACTGGTACTCTTTTTACCCGAAAAACCGGCACATCCTAAACGGCGACCTTTAAAAACAACAACCTCCACATTTGGTGTGTCAGAAAACAGAATAGATGCCTAAACACACATCATGAAGTCCAAATGCCCACTTTCCGCGCTTGATGCGCGGAATCCAGTAGGATCTTAATGCGAGTACGTAGGCAAGTACGATATCATTTGTAGTTAAAACTTAGATGCGTCTGCTCTGAGCATAAATCTCTGTAGATGAAAAAAAATCTGTCATGCCCGCGCAGGCGTGCAACTATTTACGGATTGGCACGGTAGCAAGATAAGATAACTCGCCTAATCATATAGTCTCGATAGCCAAAAAAAGGTTATATGGAGTGCATGAGCGATTTGAGCATTGAATTATTTTGATAGATGGTTGCCCGCCTGCGCGGGCATGACAAGTATTTTGTCATGTACAGAGAGCATGAATGACAAACCCTTTAAATGGGTCTACATTCGTTTATATACCCCCCAATGGATTGCATAGTGAACACATTAACGCTTGCAAATGCAAGTGCAATTATTCAGGCAGGTTTTATAGAAGCGAA
>Ga0247838_1004764_pt1 | contig 14218 bp, 8 predicted proteins | sample LaCruzMarch2015__5_FD_189097 | JGI IMG/M metagenome (GOLD analysis project Ga0247838, IMG submission 189097) | Freshwater microbial communities from meromictic Lake La Cruz, Castile-La Mancha, Spain - LaCruzMarch2015_15m | ecosystem: Environmental > Aquatic > Freshwater > Lake | place: Spain... | reverse complement strand
GCAGCGTTGACGGTGAGCCCGTTGGCACCGCCGGCCAGGTTCTGAACGGTGAGATCGGCGGTGCTGTCGGCGAGGCTCAGGTTGGCCGCGCCGTCGCCGCTGGTGAGGCTGGCGTCGCCGGTGTTGGCAAGGCCGCCGGTGTTGGCGATCCCGTTGGCGCTCACCTGGCCGGCGACGCTGAAGTCGCCGGCGCTGGTGCCGTTGCCGGTGACGGCGATGCCGTCCTGGGTGACCAGCAGTGACGTGGTGCCGCTGTCGTCGCCGCCGGAGAGCGTGGTATCGGCAGCGTTGACGGTGAGCCCGTTGGCACCGCCGGCCAGGTTCTGAACGGTGAGATCGGCGGTGCTGTCGGCGAGGCTCAGGTTGGCCGCGCCGTCGCCGCTGGTGAGGCTGGCGTCGCCGGTGTTGGTAAGGCTGCCGGTGTTGGCAAGGCTGCCGGTGTTGGCAATCCCGTTAGCTGTCACCTTACCCGCGACGCTGAGTTCACCCAGACTGCCGCCTTCACCGGTGATCCGGACGGCGTCCTGATCGACGATGACCAGGGTGTTGCCGGTGTCGTCGCCCCCGGACAGGCTGACGTCCGTCGTGGTGACGACCAAACCATTTTCACCGCCGCCGCGGTTGCTCACCGAGCCCTCCACCAGCGCGTCGCTGACCGTGACGCCGGCGCTGCCGTCGGTGCTGGTCAACCGCGTATTGCCGGTCAGATTAGCGTCACCATTGACCGCCAGGCCGGTAACGTCCGCTGTCCCTCCGACCAGATCGCCCTGGATCGTGACATCATCGCCGTACTGTACCCCGCCGGTACCGCCGCTGATGATTCCGCTGAGATCGGCGGAGGCATCGGCTGCCAAAACGGTAAGAATAGCGCAGCACAGCAGGCTCCGACGCAGGCCCGTCCTCGGATGGTCGATCATAGGGAAACCCCAGCGGTTGGATGTTCAAAAAAGAATTGAAGCGGTGTGGTATCCCAGGGGCCGATCCGCAGCAAAGGCGGCAGCAGGCAGAGCGTCTATATTAGTCGGGTACGATACGGGGACGCCGCCGGGTAAACCAATCCCGATGTTTTAACATACGAAGATGACAGCGAAGCGACCCTCAGGCGACGGTCTTGCGACAAGCCCTGCTGCTTGATCGGGAGAGGCGAGACGCCCTCGAATGTATTGAACATAAATTACTGATTAAAAATCTATTTCTTTGTTTCCGGCTTTTTTGCAGGTGGGGTGGGAGTCTCGACCGGCGCCTTCTCACGTTCAAAGAAGTAGAGCGGGGAAGCCGTCTGAGCGCCGGAAGCGAGGCCGCGCTCGGCACCGGGCACCGGGACCACCTCAATGAGTCGCCAGCCTTGTTGGTAGAGTTGAGCGATGGTGGGGTAATAATCCTTGTTGCCGAATTCACACTTGAGTTGGGTGATAGTCGTAGACGTTCCGTAGTAAGCCGGGTTGTTTGGAATGGGTGCGACGACGCAGGCCACGACCTCCGCCGCTGCGGCAGGGCACGCGGCAAGCGTCAGGGCGGCGGCATAGAGCGGGAGACGGCAGGACAGCATGGCATGATTCCTCAATTTAATCAAAGGCCCCAGTCCGGAAAGCGGGCGGGGAGCGCGGTTGCCGCAATGCCGGCTATGATAAGTGAGGCGCAGTCAATCGAAGATGACGGGCGCATGACGTAAACGTGACCTTGTGATGACGGGACCTGGGGAAAAGGGGGGAAAAGGGGGGAAAAGGGGCCAGGGGAAAAGGGGCCAGGCTCAATTAAGTTGGTACGCACGCGGGGATGAAGCGGCTGGGAGCGGGGATGGCTGGCCGGACGTTGGAATTCCCCGCGCCCGCGGGGATGCAGCGGCAACGCACCTGCCGAAGGTAGAGTCGTTCAGCCCCCGACCCTCCCCCACGAGCGGTAACGCAATGAGATCAGGGGCAGCGCTGACAAGCGTACGCAGGAAGCGGCCCGGCGCAAGACTCTGGCGGGTGCCGAACTAAACCGCCTCCAAGGCCGCGGCGAGCTGCCCCAGCGCCCGCTCGATCACCATTCGCGGGGCGCCCAGGTTGAGCCGCATGTGCCCACTCCCGCCGGTGCCGAAGATGGTCCCGGGACTCAGCCCCAGGCCGGCGCGACCGATGAAGAAGGCGCGCAGGGCGGCGTCGCTGAGCCCGAGCCCCCCGCAGTCGAGCCACAGCAGATAGGTCCCCTGGGGCCGCACCGCCGTGATGCCGGGCAGGCGGCGGGCGATGAAGTCCAGGGCCAGGTCCCGGTTTGCCGCCAGATAAGGCATCAGGGCATCGAGCCAGGGGCCGCCGTCGCGGTAGGCGGCGGTGAAGGCGGCGACACTGAAGGGATTGCTCGCACTCACATGGAAGCGGTCGAAGACCTGACGCAGGGCGCGGCGCTGGTCCGGGTCCGGGCAGATGACGGCGGAGAGTCCGAGCCCGGGGATATTGAAGGTCTTGCTCGGGGCGAGCGTGGTGATGACGGCGGCGGGGTCCTCCGTCAGGCAGGCCAGGGGCCGGTGGACCTCGCCGGGGAAGCACAGGTCGTGGTGGATCTCATCGGACAGGACCACCAGGCGGTGCCGCCGGGCGATGGCCAGCATAGCGCCGAGTTCGTCCGCGCCCCAGACCCGGCCCACCGGGTTGTGGGGTGAGCACAGGATCAGCAGGCGCGCCTCGGCGGCGCAGCGCTCCAGGTGTTCGAGGTCGAAGCGATAGCCGCCCGCCTCGCACCGCAGCGGGTTCTCGACCACCCGCCGGCCGTTGGCCCGGATCACCGAGAAGAAGGGCGCATAGACCGGCGGCTGGATGATGACCCCCGCGCCGGGCTGGGTCAGGGCCAGCACCGCGGCGCTGAGCGAGGGCACCACCCCCGGGGCCATGACCACCCAGTCGCGCTCGATGCGCCATCCGTGCCGCGCGCGCATCCAGTCGGCCATGGCCGCGAAGAGTGCGTCCGGGAAGAGCGAGTAGCCATAGACCGGGTGCGCCGCGCGCTCGGTGAGTGCGCGGGTGACCGCGGCGGGCGCGGCAAAGTCCATGTCCGCGACCCATAGGGGCAGGACGGCGGGGTCACCGAACTGACCCGCGCGCCCGTCCCATTTGAGCGAGGCGGTGCCCTCACGGTCGATCGGCTGGTCGAAATCGAACATCTCGTCTGTCACTGCCGCTCCCACACCGTCACCTCGGACAGGCTGTGCTGGAACTTGCGCCTGGTCTCGCGGATCACGAAGGGGACCTCCACCGGCCCCTCAATGAGCCTGAAATTGGCGCCCAGGACGACCTTGAGCCCGTCGAGCGTCGTGACGTTCTCCCCATCGCGCTTGAAGCCGCCGATCCATTCTTCGCGCGGGGTGTGCTCGGTAAGCCAGGTGTAGGGGGAGCCGAGGACCAGCAACCCGCCGGGGTTGAGCCGCTCGTGGACAGTGCTGAGGAACCGTGCCGGGCTATACAGCCGGTCGATCAGGTTGGCGGCCAGGATCAAGTCATAACCCGTGAACTGCGGCTTGAGGTTGCAGGCGTCGCCCTGCACGAAGCCGACCCGCTCGCGCACGGCCGCGAGCCCCAGGTCCTTGAGCCAGACCTCGCGCCAGGCGATCAGTTCGCCCTCGTCGACCAGGGTGTAACGCAGCACCCCCTCGCCCGCCATCTGCACCCCCAGGCCGATGAAGCGGGCAGAGAAGTCGATGCCGGTCACGTCCGGACAGCGACGCGCCAATTCAAAGGTGGAGCGGCCGGCGGCACAGCCGAGATCCAGGGCGCGGCGCAGTGGTCGCTCCCCCAGGCAGCGCAGGGCCAGTTCCGCCACGGCCTGGGGGAAGTTGGGCACGCCGAAGTATTCGGCGCCATAGTGGAACTCCGCGTATTCGGAGAGTTGCCGGTCCGACTCGTAGTGTGAGGCGGGCGGCAGGCCGGGGGCACCCCCCACCACGTAGCGAAAGCCCGCGTGCTGGAAGAAGTGGCGGCGAAAGGCGTAGCGGGCGGAGCGCAGGGACTCGTTGCCGCAGGACGCCCAGGACCCGCCCTTGAACAGGTTGTGGCGCCCGTCGAAGGTGGGGGTGGTGAAATCGTCATAGAGCGGGTGGACGCGGAACCCGGCGAAGGGATAGATGGGGGTCTCGGTCCACTGCCAGACATTGCCCACCACATCGCAGAAGGCGCCATGCGCAAAGCGGTCGACCGGGCAGGAGGAGGCCCAGTGGTCCAGGTGCCGATTATCCGGCGTGGGTCCATCGACCGGCACCTCGGCGGCCCCGGCCTCGTCATAGAGTCGGTACCACTCGTCCTCCGTGGGCAGGCGCACGGCCTCGCCCGTCTGCTTTGAGCGCCAGAGACAGAAGGCCTTGGCCTCGTGGTAATTGACCTCGACCGGCCAATTCCAGGGCATTGGCACCTCCTCCAGCATCAGGCGCAGGCGCCAGCCGGCCGGTTCAGCGACCCAGAAGGTCGGATACCGGGCCAGGCTGAACTGCCGCCACGCCAGCCCCTCCGGGGTCCACCAGGCGTCATCCTCGTAGCCGCCGGCCGTAACGAACGCGAGGAACTCCCGATTGGACACCAGCATCCGCGCCGCCGCGAAGGCCGGGACCTCGGCCTCGTGGCTGCCGTACTCGTTGTCCCAGCCGTACCAGGGGGCGCTCGCCTGGTCCTGGCCCAGCCGCACGGTGCCGGCGGGGACCGGCAGGAGTTGGTTGGCCGGCGGCTCACCGCTCTCCCGGCAGGGGGCCCAGGCCGGGTCGGTGCGCACGTACTCCAGGCACTGCTGGCGGATCAGCACCGAGGAGGTCTCCAGGTGGATCCGCTCGTGCTCGATCCCCATCAGGATCGGCCACCAGGGGCTGTCCCAATCGATCGGCAGGCTCAGCGGCAGGCGCTCGATCAGACCGGCGACCGCGTGCCGCACCCGGTTGCGATAGTCGCGTACCGCCTGGACGGACGGCCAGTCGTAGTTGGACTCGTCGAGATCGTCCCAGCTCATCTCGTCCACCCCGACCGCGAACATGGACTCCAGCCGCGGCTCGATCCGCTGCTCCAGGAGCCCCGCCAGGACCAGCTTGTTGACGAAGAAGGTAGCGGTGTGGCCGAGGTAGAAGATCAGCGGGTGGCGCAGCGCGATGGGCTTGCGGTAGTAGGCATCGGCCGTCGTCAGGGTGCTGAAGAGCGACTCGTAACGGTCGAAGGTGGCGATGAAATGGTCATAGATCTCGCGGCGTTTGGCCTGCGGATCGTCGCCGTCGAGCCGGGGGGTACGGGTCAGCAGTGGTGTGGTCATGTCGGTTCCTGGGAGTCGGGGCGTACCGCCCCGGCGGCTTCACCACCGGGGAGGAACGCCCGCGCTCCTTTTAGCATGGGGCTTTCCGGACATCGCCCAGGGGCCTCGCCGCTCGCGGGATCGCCGGGGCGATGATCAACGCCGATCCGCCCATAATGCTGATTGAGGGCCTTCACCGCAACCGGGCGGCGGCGGTCTGGGGACAGCCGCGGGGCGGTCGGCTGGTGTCTGGAGACGCGGGCGCGGCCTCGGCCCGCCCGCATTTGGTGACTCCGCCTCCGGCGGGGCCGGCGGCGGGGGGAGGTTGGGGTCACGGGCCTCGATCGTCGTTCCGACCGGAGTGCCCGTAGGGTGCGCCGCGCGCACCCGTGCCACCGCGATGCCGGTGCGTCTCAGCACGAGGTGCGCGCGACGCACCCTACGCCGGTCGCCGGTCGCCGGTCGCGGCCGGAACGACGATCGAGGCCGGGGTTACGCGCCACATCAGTTCTCATCGCACCCCGGGCCCTCCCGGCGCAACAGGTCCACCCGATGCGGCTTGCGGAACCGCGCACCGGTCGGGGTCAAATGGCGCTCGAAGGCGGCGCGGATGGCCGCGCGCCGCGCGGCATCCAGGTTGCGCTCGCTGTGGGTCACATGGACGAAGCGCGACTCGAAGCTCGGCCAATCCGGATAGGTCCCCACGGACTCGAAAAAGACCTCCGCCGCCAGGCCAAAGGTCCCCTGCCCCACCGCCCGCTGCAAGGCCGCGAAGGCCGCCTCACGCACCTCCTTCTCGTCCTGGATCAGGCGCATCACGTCATTGAAGGGACCCTGATAGACCGGTTCCGAGCAGTAGAGCAGGCCGCCCGGCTTGAGCACCCGGTGGATCTCGGCCAGTGCCCGGTCCATCAGGTCCGGCGGGACATGGTGGAGCGATTTGAACAGGAACACCAGGTCATAGGCCCCGTCCGGGTCCGCGATGGCCTCGGCCCCGCCGAAGCGGAAGGTCACGGCCGGCAGGTCCGTCAACGCCAGGTTCTTCGCGTGCTGGACGCGGTCCACCTCGGTCGCCGTCACCGCCGCCGCCCCCAGCGGATCGACGAGCAGCCGGGTCATCCAGGCCGCCCCGCAACCCAGTTCCAGCACCCGCAGACCACGCACCGCGGCCAGTTCCCGGATGACCTCCAACTCCTCCATGGGGCGGTACTCGCCTGCCGCGTGGATGCGCATGGCGCTCGCACCCCCGTTGTCCCGCACCTCGGTCATTACGAAAATCCTCCACCAAGTCGTCAAGAAGATAGGGAAACATGGGGGCGACACGGCCGGACAGAACCCGCGCGCACCGCCCCGACAGCGACCTGTCCGGGTCCTGCACGTATAATCCCCGGGCGAACAGCGGTCCGCACACTGGTTTGCGTTCAGTTGCGGCTGGACGCCGTGCCCGACCATCGCGACCCACCCATCCCCCGAAGGCCTCCTCATGCTCCGACGTTTCCTCCTGGTACTCCTGGCCTTGGCCGTCGTGATCGGCGCCCTGGCCTTTTTCAAGTTTCGCCAGATCCAGGGCCAGATCGCCATGTTCTCGGCGCCCATGCCGGCCCCCGTGGTCGCGGTGGCGCCGGTGCGCCAGACCAGTTGGGAGCCGACGCTGGACGCGGTGGGCTCAGTCCAGGCGGTGCAGGGGGTGGAGGTCAGCAACCAGGTGGCCGGCCAGGTCCAGGAGATCAAGTTCGACTCCGGGGCCCGCGTCCGCCAGGGCGAGGTCCTGCTGCTGCTCGATGACGACGTGGACCAGGCGGACCTGGAGGGGCTCAAGGCGGCGGAGCGGCTCGCGGCCATCAAGCTGGGGCGCAACAGTTCGCTCCTGAAGGGCAAAGCGGTCTCCCAGGGTGATGTCGATGAGGTCGCAGCCCAAGTGGACCAGACCCGCGCCCTGGTCAAGGCCAAAGAGGCGACCATCGACAAGAAGGTGATCCGCGCCCCCTTCGACGGGCAACTGGGCATCCGCAAGGTCGACCTGGGCCAGTTCCTCAAGGAGGGCACCCCGATCGTGCTGTTGCAGGCCTTAGACCCGCTCTACGTGGACTATTCGCTGCCGGAACGCGAGATCGGCCGCATTGAGGTCGGCCAACCGGTGCGGGTACGGGTGGCTGCCCACCCGGACGAGGTCTTCCAGGGCAGCATCGCCGCCATCACCCCGGGGGTGGACAAGGGCACCCGTAGCGTCCAGGTGCGCGCCCGCTTCGCCAACCCCAAGCGCTTGCTGCGCCCCGGGATGTTCGCCCGGGTCGAGACCCTGCTGCCGGTGCAGGACCGGGTGCTGACCCTGCCGCGCGAGGCGATCACCTTCAACACCTACGGCGACTCGGTGTTCCTGGTCGAGGAGCAGGACGGCAAGCCCCGGGTCCAGCGCCGCCAGATCGAGACCGGCCAGGTGCGCGGCGATGAGGTGGCGGTCGAAAGCGGGCTCAAGGCCGGGGACCGCGTGGTCTCCGCCGGGCAGGTGAAGCTCACCAACGGACAGGAGATCCAGATCAAGGCCGCGGCGGACCCGGCGCCGACACCGAGCCCTAGTCCGACCGGGGCTCCGACCGGGGCTCCGACCGGGGCGCCGACCAAGGCCCCGGCCGCCGGCAAGGCGGGGGCCAAGCCCGAATGAAGTTCACCGACATCTTCGTCCACCGGCCGGTGCTCGCGAGCGTCGTGAGCCTGCTGATCCTCATCCTGGGGGTGCGGGCCTTCATTGATCTTGAGGTCCGCCAGTACCCCAAGACGCAAAACACCGTGGTGACCGTCACCACCGCCTACCCCGGGGCCAGCAGCGAACTGGTCAAGGGCTTCATCACCACCCCCTTGCAGCAGGCCATCGCCGAGGCCGACGGGATCGACTTCCTGTCCGCCACCAGCACGGCCGGGGTCTCGGTGATTGAGGCCAACATGCGCCTGAACTACGACCCCAAGGATGCGGTGGCCGAGATCCAGGCCAAGGTTGCGAGCCGCATCAACGTGCTGCCCGAGACCTCCCAGAACCCGGTCATCGACTCCACCACCGGCAACTCCACCGCGCTCATGTACCTGGCCTTCTACAGCCAGGTGATGGACCTGCCCCAGATCACCGACTATCTGCTGCGCGTGGTGCAGCCCCAGCTGCAGGCCCTGCAGGGGGTCGCCAAGGCGCAGTTGATCGGCAACAAGACCTTCGCCATGCGCATCTGGCTGGACCCGGCGCGCATGGCCGCGCTCCAGGTGACCGGGGACGACGTGGCCCGGGTGCTGCGGGCCAACAACTACCTCTCGGGTGTGGGCAAACTCAAGGGCGACCTGGTCCAGATCGACCTGTCCGCCACCACCGACGTCAGCCGGGTGGAGGACTTCCGCCGCCTGGTGATCCGCGCCGAGGCCGACACCCTGGTCCGTCTGGAGGACATCGCCCGGGTCGAACTGGGCGCCGCGGACTATGACTCCACCACGCTCTACAAGGGCAATCCGGCCATCTTCATCGCGGTGGACCAGACCCCGGGGGCCAACCCGCTGGAGGTGGCCAAGCGCGTGCGCGACCTGCTGCCCAAGCTCCAGGCCGACTTCCCGGAGGGGCTCCAGGCCTTCGTCCCCTATGACGCCAGCGAGTTCATCGAGGCCTCGATCCGGGAGGTCTTCAAGACCCTGGCCGAGGCGGTGCTGGTGGTGCTGCTGGTGATCTTCCTGTCGCTCGGCTCGCTGCGCGCGGCCCTGGTGCCGGCGGTCGGGGTGCCGCTGTCCATCGTCGGGGTCGGGTTTCTGATGCTGCTGATGGGCTTCTCCATCAACCTGCTCACCCTGCTCGCCATGGTGCTCGCCATCGGCCTCGTGGTCGATGACGCCATCGTGGTGGTGGAGAACGTCCATCGCCACCTGGAGATGGGTAAATCCAACGTCCAGGCGGCCGTGGACGCAGCGCGGGAACTGGCCCTGCCCATCATCGCCATGACCACCACGCTGGTGGCCGTCTATGCGCCGATCGGCTTCATGGGCGGGCTGGTCGGCACCCTGTTCACCGAGTTCGCCTTCACACTCGCCGGGGCCGTGCTGGTCTCGGGCGTGGTGGCACTCACCCTCTCCCCCATGCTCTCCGCCCTGGTGCTGCGCGCCGGGGGTGAGCAGACCCGGTTCGAGCGGCGCGTCGAGCACGTCTTCGACTCCCTGGCGCGGGGCTACCAATCCCTGCTGCACGGCTGGCTCAAGTTCCCGTCCCTGACGCTCCTGGTCGCCCTGGTGGTCATCGGCGCCATCTATGCCATGTACAGCATGACCCAGAAGGAATTGGCCCCGACCGAGGACCAGAGCATCCTGTTCTTCATAGCGACCGCCCCCCAGACCGCCACCATCGACTATGACGTGCGCTACATCAAGGAGATGTTCCCCATCTTCGAGTCCATCCCGGAATACACGGACTCCTTCATCGTGGCCGGCTTCGGCGGCGACCAGTCCAGCACCTTCGGCGGCTTCAAGATGTCGCCGGCCACGCAGCGGCAACGCGGCCAGGACGCCATCCTGCCCGAATTGCAGGGGGCGCTCGCGCAGATCACCGGGCTCAATACCGTGGTCTTCCCGCTGCCCAGCCTGCCGACCCCGGGCAACGGTATCCCGGTGGACTTCGTCATCGTCTCCGACCGCGACTATGCGGAACTGGACGGACTGGCGGACCGGCTGCTGGGCGCCGCCATGGGCAGCGGCAAGTTCATGTTCCTGTCCAAGGACGTGAAGCTGGAGCGCCCGCGCACCGTGCTGGAGGTGGACCGCGAACTGGCCGGCGCCATGGGCATCAGCATGGCGGACCTGGGCGCGAGCCTGGCCGGCATGTTGAATGAGGACTATGTCAACTGGTTCAGCCTGGAAGGGCGCAGCTACAAGGTCATCCCCCAGGTGGAGCAGCGCTTCCGCAACGATGCGGCCGACCTCAAGGACTACTATGTCCGCAACAGCGCCGGGGAACAGGTGCCGCTGAGCACCCTGGTGACGCTCCGCCACGAGGTGGAGCCGTCCAAGCGCACCCAATTCCAGCAATTGAACTCGATCACCCTCTCCGGCGTCATGATGCCCGGGGTGCCCCTGGGCGATGCGCTCGGCTATCTGGAGGAGCAGGCCAAGGCGATCTTCCCGCAGGGCGTGCGCTTTGACTTCAAGGGTGAGTCGCGCCAGTTCAAGAGCGAGGGCACGGCGCTCGAGGTCACCTTCTTCCTCTCGATCCTGATCATCTATCTGGTCCTGGCCGCCCAATTCGAGTCGTGGCGCGACCCCTTCGTCATCCTCATGTCCGTGCCGCTGTCCATCGCCGGGGCCATGGCCTTCCTGTTCCTGGGCTTCGCCAGCATCAATATCTATACGCAGGTGGGTCTCATTACGCTGATCGGGCTGGTGACCAAGAACGGCATCCTGATCGTCGAGTTCTCCAACCAATTGCGCGCGCGCGAGGGCCTGGACAAGCGCGAGGCGGTCGAGCGCGCCGCGACCATCCGGCTGCGGCCCATCCTCATGACCACGGTCTCCATGCTGGTCGCCATGGTGCCGCTCCTGATCGCCAGCGGCCCCGGGGCCGTCAGCCGCTTCGACATCGGGCTCGTCATCGTCACGGGCCTTGGGATCGGCACCCTCTTTACCCTGTTCGTGGTCCCGGCCTTCTACATGCTGCTCTCCCCCACGGTGCATCGCGCACCCGGGCTGCCGACGGAACTGCCGCCGGCCGCAGCGGGTGGGACCTGACGCTAACCCAACGCCATTAAATTAATCGCCGACGGCGGGGCTTCTCGTTCCCACGCTCCAGCGTGGGAATGCCGTGCGGGCGCTCCGCGTCCGGTCTTGGCACGGGACGCGGAGCGCCCGCACTTGCTCCCACGCCGGAGCGTGGGAGCCAGGAAGGTCACCTGGACGGTGATCGGCCCAACGCCTTTAATGATCTGTGTTTCTTTGTGTCTTCGTGTCTTTGTGAGAGCAATTGCCGGATTGAGGTTCATCCACCTCATCCATCGCGCGGACGAGGTCGGCGAGATTGCTGACCGCCAGTTTCTCCATGACCTGATGGCGATGGCGCTTGACCGTACGCAGCGAGATCCCAAGCCCATCGCAGACCGCCTGATTGCGCTGGCCCAGGGCCACCAGGCGCGCAACCTCGCGCTCGCGCCTGGTGAGCGACGCAAAGCGCCGCGCCAGTTCGCCCTTGCGCGCCTGCTGCCGTTGCCGGTCGGAACTGACCGCCAGAGCCCTGGCAACGGCGTCGAGCAAGACCTCCGCGTCGATGGGTTTGATCAGAAAATCGAGGGCCCCGGCGCGAAACGCGCTGGCCACTTCCGCGGCGCCGCTGACGCCGCTCATCAACAGCATGGGTGTATCCGTCAGCGCCGCGAGCGAGCGCTGAAGCTCAAGTCCGTTCAGCTCGGGCAACATGACATCGCAAAGGATGCAACAGGGACCCGGGAAGCAGGGACTGGGGTGGTCGAGCGTCCTCAACAAGGCGAGCGCGGAGCCGTAGGTCTCACAGGCATACCCCTCAAGCTCGAGCAGGGCACGAAAGGCGGCGAGGATTTCGCAATCGTCGTCCACCACCAGGACGAGTCCACGGGAGCAGCGCTCGCCCCATCGCAGGTCCTCGGTGGTGATCGCACGGCGAACAGGTGGTGCTGGCGGCATCGGTTCAGGTCGTTTTCGCTGTGATGGATTGCAGCGGCAACCTGAGCTCGCAGAGGGCGCCCCCGGCCGTGTTGCTCAGGGTCAGTTCCCCGTGGTGGTGCCTGGCGATCGTGCGCGAGATCGACAAGCCGAGACCCAGACCCTGCGCCTTGGTGGTGTAGAACGGCTCCCCGGCCTTCTGAAGTGCCTCGGCCGACAGACCGGGGCCGCTATCCTGGACCTGCAGGCGGACACCGTCGTCGTCCTCCCACAGCCGGACCGCGATCTCGCGTCTGGCACTCGGGGCGGTGGCTTCGATTGCATTGCGCAAGACATTGAGCACGAGTTGGGAGAGCTGTATCGGGTCGCCGGCGACGCGGACCGGGTGCTGCGGCAAGGAACAGTCCAGACGACAGGCTTGCGCACGGGCCTGCGCGGCGACCAGCTCGGCCACTTCCTGAATGACGGCAACGAGATCGACGGGCTGCCGAAGCGTCCGCGACGGGCGAATGAGCCCACGGATATGCTCCAGGATATGAGCGGCACGCTGGGTGTTGTATACAACCTTGTCCAGCAACTCCAGCGCTTGCGTCAGCTCGATGCGTTTGCTGCCGAGCCCACGTCGCACAACCTGCGCGTTGGTCAGGATCGCGGTGAGCGGCTGATTGAGCTCGTGCGCCAGCGATGCCGACAAGAGGCCCAGGCTGCGCTGACGCTCGAGCTGGACGATCTGCTCGCCCAGTAGCCGATTTTCCTCAGCGCGCGCCTGGGCGGCCGCGGCCGCCACTTGGGCTCGGATCAGCCGTTCGAGCGCCAGACTGAGCCAGGCGATATTGCTGACGATGATGCCGACGAACGAGGTCACTCCCAGCAGCAATGCGTCGTACCCCTGCTGGCCGAGCGGATTCGGATCGAAGCCGCCCAGGGTCCCGTTCACGAGACGTAAACCGTACGCGGCGGCCATGAGGCCGAAGGCCCAGGCGATCCAGTACGCGCTGCGCTGCCCTCGCCGACGCCCCAGGCGACTTGCCCACCAGGCAATCCGGGCGTTCATGAGCGATAGAACGAGCAAGGCAAAGAGGGAATGCGCATAATGACCGACGCCATGGCCGCCCCCATGGCCGACCCCCTGGCGCAATAGCTCGTACCCCGCCAGCGCTGCCAGCAGAAGAAGGGCCGGACGTTGGACGGGCTCGGGGGCATTCAATTCCAGCCGGATGGCCTGAAGCTTCAACGACAGCATCAGGACCGCCAGGGCGATCGGCACCGTGAAACCCAGCACCTCGGGCACCAACCCGCGCAGGGCGATCAGCAGGGACGCCGCCGCCGCGGCGAGACTGCCGCCGCACCAGTGATGCAGCGCCGCATTCCGCTGGCTCCACAGGGCCGCCCACAGCGCCAACCCGATCACCAGACTGAGGATGCTCGCGAAGAGGAAGCCCGTGCGGGCATGGAAGATCATCGGGCGATCGGAGCCCCATCGGGTTGCAGTCGAGAGCGAGTCGGCCGGGGAGATCGGGATGCTAGATCGCGCGCGCGGGCAACGCAACGCCGACGGGGCCGACCCCAGGACTCCGTCGCGTTTGCGCGTAGCCCTTTGAGCCCGGTAGGCTGGCCATGCATGGCGTTGCGTAGAGCAACTTCGAGACCCTGCAGGGGTCCGTAGAAGGCCGCCTCCGGCTCGCCCTGCACCTCCACATGCACCAGCACCCAAGCGGGGCTGCCGTCCCGGCGCGCGACCGCGACCAGCTTGTCGGCGTAGCGGTCACGAATCGGTAGGCAATCGTCGTCAAGACCATCATGATCAACTGGCGGGAGCGGGAGGAGGCATGAAGATCGTCTATTACGAAAACGATGACATCCTGTTCATCGAGTTCACGAAGGGCGAGATCGTACGGCAAGACCTGGCTCCGGCCCACTGCGACAGCGGTGCACAAGGCAGCGGGGGGGAGGCGCCGAGGGTTACAGGTGCGCCGCCCGGTAAGCAGGGGGCTGAGCGTTCACGCTGGGAGAGATCGGCGGTATTTCGTAAGCTGTCCCCGGAACTCCCTCTGGCCCCAGCACCGCTCAGTCGAGCACCTGCGCAATACTGTCCGCCGTCAGGATGCGCTCCGACCAGATCCGCAGGTCGTCGCTGCCGGCGGTTTCCACCCGACCGCGGCAACGCTGCGCGACGTCCGTGCCGAACTTTTTCTCGATCAGCCACAGGAGCAATGCGGCCTCGCCTTGCCGGAGCCCCCGCTCTTGCCCCCGCTCGAGCCCCCGCCGGAGGCCCTTCTTGATTCCCGCACGTTCGACAGTGGTGATATAGGGCATCTGCTTGCTCGCCTCG
>Ga0247838_1004755_pt1 | contig 14241 bp, 14 predicted proteins | sample LaCruzMarch2015__5_FD_189097 | JGI IMG/M metagenome (GOLD analysis project Ga0247838, IMG submission 189097) | Freshwater microbial communities from meromictic Lake La Cruz, Castile-La Mancha, Spain - LaCruzMarch2015_15m | ecosystem: Environmental > Aquatic > Freshwater > Lake | place: Spain... | reverse complement strand
TGATGTTGGTTGCGTTTATGCGGTAGTTGGTGCCAATTACAAAAATAAAAAGGTTCGACGAAATGACTTACACAGAAACCATAAATTATTTACTGGAAAATACCAAATTATCGAGCACAGATATATACCACTATAATGGAAAATCTGGCGAAGAATATTTTGAGAAACTATTTCAGTTTTATTCAGGAAATTTAGATCATAATAAAAAATTTGGCATCAACCCCTCTTATGTTGTTTTTTACGATACAACAGACGCTTATGCTAAAGCTAAAGTATCGAATCAGCATTATATGGTAATTTTTGACAGAAAACTAATAAATAAACTTTCACAATGGTATAATTCATATTTTGACTTTGGAAATATCGAAGGACTAGAAGAATTTAAATTAATAGAAGAAAAAATAGATTTCAAGATTTCAGAACTTTTAGAACAGGCAATTATTCTTTTTACTTTTTACCACGAGTTTGCACATTTAATTCAATTTGCAACCGATGTTGAGGTTGAAAGAGAAGAAAAACTATTTGGTGATTGTAATTTTGAACCATATAAGCATATTGAGGAATATGATGCAGATATATTTTCTGGAATTTGTATATCCACACACATATATCAATTCATTGATAGTCATATGGGTGAAAATATAGATAAAAGCAAACTAAATGATTTTATAGCAATTACAATTAGTGGCATAATGGTCTATATTTTGTCTTTACCTATGTGTAAAGAAAAATTTTATACAAAAGAAAGTTCCCATCCACATAATTCAATAAGAGTTAATTATATTAATATGGCCATAGTACTGAATTTTAAGGATATAATTTCACAGCAAGGAAATAATATTACAATTGACGAAAATTATATTACAGAGAGAAGTTTTATGATACTAAATATTTTACTCAGTCATTTTGGCTTAGATGATATAAAAACCAGGCTGAGCGAAGATATGGGCAATAATTGGAAATCAATTCAAAATTATCAGCAAGAATTGCATAAATGTTTTTTAGAATATGAAACATCCGCAGTAACAAAATGGAATGCAGTATAATTCTGGCACCAACTTTGCCTAGCTGCCAACCGCCCGCTAAGCGCGGCGGTATGGCAGTCACGCCCCCCTTCGCTTCAATGCAAAAAAAATCACACAAAATCTTTATAAAAAGGCTTAATTTTACCCCAAAATTGATAAAATGAAGTTTGTAGATGTAAAAAACGATGTTGCGTTCCGCAAAATATTCGGCAATGAGAACAAAAAAGTCATCTTGATTTCATTTCTTAATGCCGTCCTCGGTTTGGAGGGTCAAAACCGAGTGAAAGAGGTGTCTTTGCTTAACCCATTCCAACTTCCCCGCATCGCAGGGGAAAAATCTTCGATTATTGACGTCAGGGCTACGGACGAGAAAGGGGCAACTTTCATTGTCGAAATGCAGGTTGCAGAGCCATCAGGTTTTGACAAGCGGGTGCTTTACTACACGAGCAAGGATTATGCTGGGCAGATTAACGCTGGCGACGACTACCCGCTTTTACGCCCTGTCTATTTCATTGGTATTTTAGATTTTAACTACTTCATCGGAAAGGACTACCTTTCTTCTCATTCCATTATTGACGAAGCAACGGGAGAGAATGGCTTTAAAGACTTAAAGTTTAGATTTATTGAACTAAAAAAATTCAATAAAAAGGCGTTTGAACTTAAAACCATAATAGATATGTGGACTTTTTTTATCAAAAATGCAGAAGATTTAGATGTGATGCCTGACAATGTAGACGACGAAGGCTTGAAAGAGGCTTACGAAGAAGCAGCACAACACAATTGGACACGAGAGGCGTATGATGCTTACATCTATTCAGGTATCCGTGAGCAAGATGAAAAAGGGAGGGTTGAGTTAGCGGAAAGGAGAAGGATAGAAAGAGTTGTAAAGCAACTTTATCAAAACAGTGTACCCCTCAGCATTATCGCCATATCCGTTGAACTTACGGAACAGGAAGTGGTAGAAATGCTTGAAAATAAACAAGATGAATAAATAATGAGAACTTTGCACTACTGCCTATGCCTCCTAAGCGTCGCACAGGCAGCAGTGCTCACGTTCGCTTCAATGCAAAAACAATCACACAAAACAGCGTCTTATGGAAAAAAAAGACCTTTACAAACTGACTGACGAAGAACTGTTGGTCGAGAAAAAAAAACTGATGAAATCCAAGATTTTGCATGCTGCATCTATTGGGTTTCTTGCAGGAATACTCATATTCGGAGTTGTTTCCTGGAGCCTGTCTTCCAAAAAACATTTTGGATTCCTGATTCCAATGTCGATTCCCGTTGTTTTCATTTACAGACTGCTTAAAACCCCAAATAATAACAAGGATTTAGAAGCTGTTTTGAAAGAACGCAAATTAAACTGAAGGATCAAGGAAAGTAAAGAAATTCATCCGCATTGCAGCCTACCGTCCTCCTCCTCACGCCCCCTTTTACGCAATTGAATACGCCGTATCCCGCTACGGCCTATTTGAAGGGGTTTCTCAACACCCGACAGATCGCGTCTTTTCAGGCCGACCTGGGCATTGAGGTCATCCTCGCGCTGTTTTCCCGGGAGGGACTCACCCGGCTGTTTGCGCACATTGGCGGGCCTGCAAGCGCCATGTCTGACAATGCGCAGCGCATGATCGCTTTGCAAGACCATTACATACAGACCATTGACGCCGTGGTCTTGTTTTTGCAGGGGAAAAACCCGACGGTGTCCCACCTGATTTGCCAGGACGGTTTTCTGCCCGAAGCTGGCCGGTTTGATCAGTTGGACGACCTCGACTGGGCGTTTGGCTCCATGGGCAGCCAGGACAAGGCCAAACACCTGGCGACCTTGTACCTGGAAGACCTTTCGGATTTGATCCAGGAATGCGTAGATCCGCATTTTGGCTTTTCCCGCTACGCCGAACGGCTGGCCCGCTCGGCCAACCAGTTTGATGATTTGTACGAAGCACTAAACCTCCCATACACCTATATAGATGGCCTGCTGGTCGACATCCTTCGTGCGCGCATGGCCGAGCATCAACCGGCGTTGGTGGCCATGACGGCCCCTTTTCCCGGCAACATCTACGCGGCGTTCCGGTGCGCACAGTGGATCAGGCAGCATTGTCCGGGCGTAAAAGTGGCCATGGGCGGCGGTTTCGCCAACACCGAATTGCGGTCGCTGGCGGAGCCGAGGGTGTTCGAGTTTTTCGACTTCATCACGCTCGACGACGGCGAAGCACCCATGGAGCACCTCATAGAGCACGTGGCTGGCAAACGGCCACTGGAACTCCTCAAACGCACATTCGCATTAGTCAACGGGCAAGTGGAATACCTCAACCACAGCCTGAGCCGGGACTACAAACAGGCCGAAACAGGTACGCCCGATTACAGCGATTTGTGGCTGGACCGCTACATTTCGGTACTCGAAATAGTGAACCCGATGCACCGGATGTGGAGCGACGGCCGCTGGAACAAACTCACCATGGCCCACGGTTGCTATTGGGGCAAATGCACCTTTTGCGACATCTCGCTCGACTACATCAAAGTGTACGAACCCCTTACCGCCAGCCTGCTGTGCGACCGCATGGCCGACATGGTGGCCCAAACCGGGCAAAACGGGTTTCACTTCGTCGATGAAGCCGCTCCGCCTGCGCTGATGCGCGCCCTCGCGCTCGAAATCATCCGGCGGAAAATGACCGTGTCGTGGTGGACCAACATCCGGTTCGAAAAAAGTTTCACGCGCGATCTGTGCCTGTTGCTCCGTGCGTCGGGCTGTGTGGCCGTTTCGGGCGGACTGGAGGTGGCGTCTGACCGGTTGCTGGCCTTGATAGACAAGGGTGTCACGGTGGCGCAGGTGGCCCGGGTGACCAACCATTTCACCGAGGCGGGCATCATGGTGCACGCCTACCTCATGTACGGTTTTCCTACCCAAACGGCCCAGGAAACCATCGATTCCTTAGAAATGGTGCGCCAGTTGTTCGAAGCCGGTACGCTGCAGTCGGGCTTCTGGCATCAGTTTGCCATGACTGCGCACAGTCCGGTGGGCCTTCATCCCGAACGGTTTGGCGTGCACAAGGAGCCGACACCGCCGGGTACATTTGCCAACAACGACCTGGTGCATACCGATCCGACGGGCACCGACCACGACGCGTTCAGCTACGGGCTCAAAAAATCGTTGCTCAATTACATGCATGGCATTGGTTTTGATTTTCCGCTTCAAAAGTGGTTTGAACACAAGGTGCCGCGCACTACCGTATCCAAAAACCACATCGCAGCCATTTTGCAACACCCCGAACCGATGGTGGTAAAACCCACGGCAAAAATAGTTTGGCTTGGTCATGCCCCCGTGGTGACGCCGAGCACCAAAATCCGAAAAGGGGAATCCAGGGACATGGCTATCCTCACGTTTCAAAGCATAAAAGAAACCTTTCGCATACAGGTAGACGCCGTGCAGGGGGACTGGTTGGCCGCCATACTGCCTACGCTGTCGGCCAGAAACGCCCATGTACGTACGTTGCAGGATGTGCAAGCCGAATATGCATCAGCCGGATTGGAGGGTTTTGAGCTGTTCTGGTACAGCAAAGAGATGGATTTGTTGCGCGCACAAGGGCTGCTTACGCTGTGAAAACGCTTCTCCTTATCGTGCAATCTTTTGCACTTATCATTGGAAATGGTGCAAAAGGTTAAACATTTTGGCTAAATTTCCTTTTTATGCTTCCACGTACTGTTAAATAATTTGCCTTATGGATAACAACACCGTTACTTCCCCTTCCAGCACCACAAGCTATAACGTAAACGGCGAAAGCAAGTGTCCGTTTACCGGTGGTGCACTCCGCCAAAGCGCCGGTGGCGGCCCACGCAACCGCGACTGGTGGCCCAATCAACTGAAGTTAAACATCCTCCGCCAACACGCTGCACCATCCAATCCGATGGGGGAGTCGTTCAACTACGCTGAGGCATTCAACTCCCTCGACCTGGAGGCCGTCAAAAAAGACCTTTTTGAGCTGATGACCACCTCACAAGACTGGTGGCCGGCAGACTACGGGCACTACGGCCCTTTCTTTATCCGCATGGCCTGGCACAGTGCCGGTACATACCGCATTGCCGACGGTCGCGGAGGTGCAGGTGCAGGCACACAGCGTTTTGCCCCGCTCAACAGCTGGCCCGACAATGCCAATCTCGACAAGGCGCGCCTGCTGCTTTGGCCGGTCAAAAAGAAATACGGCCATAAAATATCGTGGGCCGATTTGATGGTGTTGGCGGGCAATTGCGCCCTGGAGTCTATGGGATTAAAGCCTTTTGGGTTTGGCGGTGGCCGCGAAGACGTTTGGGAGCCGGAAGAGGATGTTTACTGGGGTTCGGAAAAAGAGTGGTTAGGCGACCAGCGGTACACCAATGACCGCGAACTGGAAAATCCGCTCGCTGCCGTGCAAATGGGCCTCATCTATGTGAATCCGGAAGGCCCCAACGGCGTGCCTGATCCGCTCGCTGCTGCCCGCGACATCCGGGAGACTTTCGGCCGCATGGCCATGAACGACGAAGAAACGGTGGCACTCATAGCAGGCGGACATACGTTTGGAAAAACCCACGGTGCGGCCGACCCGAGCAAGTACGTGGGTGCAGAGCCCGCTGGTGCCTCCATTGAGGAGCAAAGCCTTGGCTGGAAAAACACCTTTGGCCGCGGCAACGCCGGAGACACCATCACCAGCGGTTTGGAAGGTGCCTGGACCACCACGCCCACAAAGTGGAGCAACAATTACTTTGAGAACCTGTTCGGCTTTGAATGGGAACTGACCAAAAGTCCGGCAGGTGCCCACCAGTGGCAACCCAAAAACGGCTCCGGTGCCGGTACCGTACCCGATGCACACGACCCCGCCAGGCGCCATGCCCCCATGATGCTCACGACAGACCTCGCCCTGCGGATGGATCCCGTTTACGAACCCATCTCAAGGCGCTTCTTTGAACATCCGGAAGAGCTGGCAGACGCATTCGCCCGCGCCTGGTTCAAACTGACCCACCGCGACATGGGTCCACGTGCCCGATACCTTGGTGCCGACGTACCCGCCGAGGTGCTGATCTGGCAAGACCCGGTACCTGAAGTTACCCATCCGTTGATTGACAGCAGTGACATAGAGGCGTTAAAAGGACAGATTCTGGCTTCAGGCCTCACGGTTGCTCAACTCGTTTCCACCGCCTGGGCTTCCGCTTCCACTTTCCGCGGTTCCGACAAGCGCGGCGGCGCAAACGGTGCCCGCGTTCGTTTGGCACCGCAGAAAGACTGGGAAGTGAACAATCCGGCTCAATTGGCCAACGTACTCTCCACGCTGGAAAGCATCCAAACCGCGTTCAACAACGCGCAGTCTGATGGTAAAATGGTGTCCATCGCCGATTTGATTGTGTTGGGCGGGTGCGCAGCCATTGAACTGGCGGCAAAACGCGCTGGTCATGCAGTGTCGGTACCATTCACACCAGGGCGCACCGATGCCTCACAGAATCAAACCGACGTGGATTCATTCCATGTCCTCGAGCCGGCAGCCGACGGGTTCCGCAACTATTACAAACCAAAACACAAAGCATCGGCCGAGGAAATGTTGATCGACAAGGCGCAACTGTTGACCCTGACAGCGCCCGAGATGACGGTGCTCGTGGGTGGCATGCGTGTGCTGAACACCAATTTTGACCAATCGCTGCACGGCGTATTTACCCAAAATCCGGAAACGCTCACGAACGACTTTTTTGTTCACCTGATCGATTTTGGCACCACATGGCACGCCACTTCGGATGCCCAGGATGTGTTTGAAGGTCGCGACCGCGCAACCGGCGCACTCAAGATGACCGGCACCCGTGTTGACCTTATTTTTGGTTCCAACTCGGAGCTCCGCGCTCTGGCAGAAGTATACGCCTGCGACGATGCAAAAGAGCGGTTCGTGCACGACTTTGTAGCGGCCTGGAACAAGGTGATGAACCTCGACCGTTTTTAGGTTAAACTACTGAATATCAAACGGGTAATTTCGTTCCAGGGAATGAAATTACCCGTTTTTTTTATTGCTGACCTACCTTTTTTTCCAAACCACCTCTTCGGCATCAAATGCCTGGGCGAGGAAGCGGGCGAGCACAAAAAAATAGTCCGACAGCCGGTTCAGGTATTGAAGCGCCAGGGGATCAAGCGCTTGCTCGTGGTGCAAGCCCACGACCAGCCGTTCGGCCCGCCGACAAACCGTGCGGCACACGTGGGCTGCCGACACCGCCGGGTGCCCGCCGGGAAGGATAAAATTGCGGAGTTCAGGCAACTCGGCGTCCATGTGGTCCATGGCGTTTTCCAGCACAAGCACGTCGGCCTCCAACAAGTCCAAAGGCAAAATGGGCTTATCCGGATCGGAGGCCAAATAAGCGCCTAAGCTAAACAGACGGTTTTGGGTATCGAACAGGGTTTGGCGCACATCGGGTTGGTGCAATTGATCGCGCAAGACGCCAATGAAGGCGTTTAATTCGTCTACCGTGCCGTAGGATTCCACGCGCAGGTCGTCTTTGGGTACTCGTCGGCCCCCGAAAAGGGCAGTTTCACCGGCGTCTCCGGTTTTGGTGTAGATGCGAAAAGGCATTGTTTTTTTCGAATGTTTGTAAAAAATGGTTTTCAGACGCGTTGTTTGGTTATTTTTGCGGCGCTTTTGGGGTGAACACCCCTGCATCCATCACAAATTACTGAATCAGCAACCAAATTGATATGGGACGCGCGTTTGAATTCCGCAAAGAACGTAAGCTTAAGCGATGGGCCGGCATGGCCAAAACATTTACCCGCATTGGACGGGAAATCAACCTCGCCGTAAAGTCTGGCGGGCCCAACCCGGAATACAATTCCCGGCTGCGCATGGCCATCCAAAACGCCAAAACGGCGAACATGCCCAAATCCAACGTCGAAAGTGCCATCAAAAAGGCCGAGGGCAAAGATGCGGAAAACTTTCAAGAGGTCATCTACGAAGGTTACGGCCCGCATGGCGTCGCCATCCTCGTAGAGACCGCTACCGACAACCCCACGCGCACCGTAGCCAACTTGCGCATGCACTTCGACCGCTGTGGCGGGGCCTTGGGCAATTCTGGCAGCGTCGGGTTTATGTTTGACCACAAAGGCGTATTTAAGGTCAAGACAGAAGGCCAGGACTGGGAATCGCTCGAACTGGAACTCATTGATGCCGGACTCGAGGACATGAAAATAGAGGAAGACGAGGTCACGCTGTTTACCGATTTTGCCAACTTCGGAGCCATGCAAAAAGCGCTCGAAGACCTTAAAATTGAGCCCGAAAGCGCCCAGCCTGAATGGATTCCAAACCTGGTTAAAAAACTGAGCGACACAGAAGTGGAGCAAATGATCAAACTTCTGGATCGCCTTGAGGACGATGACGACGTCCTGAACGTGTTTCATACCATGGATATGGGAGAGTAAACAAACTACCCTTATCACAAGGCATCAAACTTTTGCGGTTTTACATTTTGCGGTTTTACATTTTGCGGTTAAAATTTTTTAAATTTTAAATTTTAAAATAAAAAATTTTTTAAACTGCAAAACCGCAAAATGTAAAACCGTAAAACCGCAAAAGTTGATAGCATCGCAATAAGGTAAAATCCTACATTTCCATTTCCTCGCCCGTTTCCGGTTTTCTTTCGGGCTGTAGCAGCGCTTCCGGATCCCAAACCCACATGTCCGCTTCAAATTCACGGCGCATCAGGGCCAGGTTCTGCTCGTGGTACGGTTTCAGGCTCTGCTGCATGGGATAGCGGCTCCAAATCGATTCCTCATCCAACGGAATGCCGGTGCTAATGCTTTCGCGCAGGGCATAGATGTACGCCAACGACTCCTGTTGCCGACTCATCCAGCCCTCCAGGTCGAATGTCATGCTGCCATGGCCCGGTACCATGCGCGTGAACCAGTTGCGGTCGTGGATATCATTCATTTTGAGGAGCGATTCCACATAGTCTGTGCTGCTGTGGGTGATGAACGGAAACTCCAGATCGGACAAGTAGTCGCCAGCCACCAACAGCCCCAATTGCCAAATAATGACCATCATGCTGTCGGCCGTGTGGCCGGGCATGAGGTAAATGGACATCTTGGTTTGCCCGATGCGAAACTGTACGCCGTCTTTGTACACCAAAAAGTTGCCTTGTGGATATTCCAGCGGGTAGTGGCGCCGCAGATAGTACCGCTCGTCAAATGCTTTGGCTTCGGCTAAAATCGCCTCTTTTTGTGGATTGTTGGCCATGGCTTCGGTCATGAACGTACGGTTTGGGGAAAACGCGCGGAAACCGAGGATGTGGTCGTAATCGGAGTGGGTAAAGAGCAAATAGAGGGGTTTGTCACCTCTTTTTTCGTAAACCAATTGTTGAATCGCCTTCACTTCCTGGGGTAAAATGCCCGGGTCAATCACCATCACCACATCGTCGGTGTGCACAACAGTGGTGTTCATCTGATACAGCGCACTCTGAAAAACCGTTATGTTTGGGTCTCTAAACAGGATATTGGACATGTTTAATTTGGATTTTTGGCCATCAAGTGCTGTATAGGCCTATTTTTGTGGTGCTTTCGCCTGCGACAAATGTAAGCAAACAAAGCCCCTTAACCAAACAACAGCAAGCAGAAATGGGAAACATAGTCGCCGTGGTTGGTCATCAAGGGCGTTGAAGGGTGGAGTTGGGTATTCGTCCTACGAATATACTCGTAGGACGAATACCAGGTACTAATCCACGCACCCACAATACCGATCTGCTATGGCATTCACCCGAAAATGGGTAAACCCGCCCACTGCCGGCACGCTGAAATCCGCCGGACACACCTGCATCGTCAACTGATGCCCATTGGCCGTTTCGCTGCGCGTGTACAACACTTGCCCGCCCTGCTCGATCAACCACGTAAACGCAAATGGCGGCGTGCCCATGAATTGAAACGCCACATCCACGCACCCATCGTTGCACACCGCCTGATCGCCCGGCACCAGCGTGATGGTCGGCTTGGGCCGCCACGTCACTTTCGGCCCTTTGACAATCGAAAAACAGGGGTTGGCGGTGTTGATGCTGTCAATGGGCAACAGTTTGCCAGCGATGGCGGCGATGTAGTACGTGCTGTCATACGCCGTAACACCCGGCAGAAACGGAAACAGCAGCGTGTCGGAATACCCCAGGATGCTGCCTACAGGGTTGCCAGGGTTGGCGTAAAGGATGAAAAGGAGGGTGTCGTTGGGGCCCAGGGTGTGGTTGCCTGGCAGGGGGAGGCTGATGATTTTGTCGGAGCCACATACCATAATGGAGCTTGTGTCGAGTGTGCCGGCCGAAGTAACGCAGCATTTTTCGATGGTAATGACAAAGGAGACAGGCTCGCCCTCACAGCCCTGGCGAGTGGGCCTGACTGTTATGACCCCCTTAATTGTGCTGTCCACCTGAAGCGCCCGGAAGCGGATGAACGGCAGGTTCCCGGCGGTGTCCAGGCCGATGGCCGGGTTGGAATTCGTCCACGAGTAGGTGGTGCCAGGCGTGCCCGTTATTTGCAGCGACAGCGAATCCGTGGCGCACACAGTGGTGTCGGGCAAGGGAAACACCTCGGCGCGCGGCAGCACCGTGATGTTGAAGGTTTGCACCGCAAAGGGACAAGGCTGTGGCGTGACGGTAAGGGTAGACGTCTGCTGTTGTACGGCTGCCCCCTGGGCGGTAAAGGCTATGGGCCCCGAGCCGGCAGGGTCTTCGAGGCCGATGTTGGAATTGGTCCACAGATACTCCGATGCATTGCCGAGGAAGGAGATGTCAACCGCTTCGCCGTGGCACACGGTGATGTCTGCCGGATCGTCCACGCTGGAGCCTGAGACGGTGATCGTGAAGGTGACGGGTTCGCCGCTGCAGTTGGTGCTTTTGGGGGTGATGGTGATCGTTGCTGTTTCCGTTTGTGGAGCCTTGATGGTTGTAAAAACGATGTTTCCGGTGCCGGATGCGGCTAATCCGATGGCAGGATTGTCGTTTGTCCAGGTATATGCGGTGGTATTGAAACCGGTGAAAGCCACTGATACGGGACTTCCGCCGCAGACGGTGATGTCGTCGGGCGGGTTTACGGTAGGGCCGGGATAAATGGTGATGTTCCACACAACAGGTATACCGTAACAGTATACAGCATGGTGCGCACTGGCGGACATCACACAAGTGACAGGGGCATTGCCGAGGTTCTTGGCAATGAAATCTATGTTGCCATAAATACCGTTTGGGTGATTTATGGGCGGTTGCCCAATGTCGAAACCGGCTTGCACACCCCATGCGTAGTATATGGCGTCGCCCGTAAACTCGTGATAGACCGGATCACCATTGCAAACAACCATGTTGCCAGGATTATTCACGTAGGGCATGGGCTGCACATCAAGTTCAAGGCAAATTGGAGTGGGATCATAGCATGGATTACTCGGTGTGGCGCACAGTTGGGTTGTGCCTGGGGTATTGAAATTGATATACGTATTCGCGCCCATTTGCGAACCGCTGAAAGTCCCGATCGGCGGGTTTAGCGTCCATACCAGATCGGCATCAACGGCGTTGGGGATTTCATAGGGAAAGTTGCTCGGACTGATGCAAAGCGAAGGTGCCGCATCTCCTTCTATGGATGCCAAGGCGGGGCACTGTGCCTGAAGGCCATGGACGGAGGTTATGAAAAGGATGGCAAAGCGTACTCGTGTTTTCATATCGCAACTGTTTGTGTCCCTGGGAGCATTTTGGGGGCGCTTACTTCCAACCCATTTAACCACTGCTGTTGGAATGTACATGCAAAAGTAAAGCAATTGAACTTGTTTTACAACAGGTTATCTTCGATTTGGCGTTTACCGAGCACCTGCAAACCAACTACACCTATATATACAATACGACAGCCCCGGCAAAGTATGGTACTGGGTAATGGCCAAGTACGCCGACGGCACCACTTCCCCTTTGGCTGGCCCGGTATGGATAAATCTGTAAACCATCAAAACCCCGCTATTTTTTACCACCCGCATAACTTCCCGGGAGCACTTTCAATTTGTGCACGTGATGTTATAAAAAGCGACGAGATGTTTTCTACCTTAGATGTGCGAAAACAAGGCTATGAAAACACTCGTCACGGGTACAAATATACTGGCTGTTGCAACAGATTTTTTCAACAGCCATGAAGAATTTCAAAAACACTTGGATCAAGGCGATCTATGGCGTGCGGAGAAGCTGCTGATGGTTCAATTTTTTGAACTGCTTACACGGCTTAGCGGGATATTGTTGAATACGTGGGTTGACAGACAGAAGAACTGGTTGCTCACTAAGTACAGCAAGGAAGGCTTCAAAAGATGTGAGATGCGCTCTTTTGGGCTTCAAATCCAAACAGGGGCGACGGTTAAAATCCTAAGCCCTTATTCGAAGGAAGTAAACGAACAGACGCCCAAAGGTCATAGGCATTTGTTCAACCGACATTTTTCAATCATCGGCAATTCAAGTCCTGAATACTACAGTAAAGTAGCGATGAGCGCCTTGATGTGTCCTTCGTATGATATTGGTAATGAGTTACTACTTCAACAAGGGTTGGATCAGTCTGAGACGAGGGTACGCAAATTGACGAACGAAATGGCTGATTATTGCTTTGACAAAGAAGTGTGCCTTGCGCTCGGGGAAGGAGAAAGTTTGAAAGGCATGAGGGTGGCTATCAGCATAGATGGAGGCCGTTGCAATACCCGTAAAAACCGGGGAGAAAGAAATGAGCAAGGCAACTTGACCTACGAGTCGGCTTGGTGCGAGCCAAAACTATTTGTCATTGAGTTACTGGACGCAAACGGAAAATTGTCCAAGGACAGCTTGCCGTTGTATAGTGGCCGGTTTTCGGATACGGAGATGTGGGGCTTGTTGAAGGAGTACTTGTTGAAACTGGACATAAAAGCAGCCCAGACCGTTCAGATCTTGGCAGACGGAGCACCCTGGATTTGGAACCATGTCAAGCCATTGCTAATTGATGTGGGCGTGGCAGAGGATAAGATTGTACTGACGCTGGATTACTTTCACGCGAGTAGTTACGTGCACAAGTTGGTAGAAGCGATGCCCAGCAGCATGACACAGACGAAAAAAGGGCCATTGCTAACGGCGTTTAAATCGTGGTTGTGGAACGGTCAATGCACAAAAATTGTAGAGCGTTGCAATCAGATTTTCAAACGGCCGTCAGATGAAGTAAAACGATGGCTGAACTACTTGGAAAAACATGAAGACAAAACACAATACATTGATTATGAAAACAATAAACTGATGTGTGGAAGCGGAATCATTGAATCAGGGATAAGGCGGGTGATCAATCTAAGGTTCAAAAATGCTGGAACATTTTGGATAAAAGAGATTGTCGAAAAACTTATTTTCTTACGGGGTATCTTCCTCGCTAAACGATGGGATACATTGCTTAACAACATCATAAAATTTGAATTTTAATGGCACAAACTGAAAGTGCTCCCTTAAGCAACTCAATCTGCTTAATTATTACAATATTGGATTTTGATTGAATACCAATTAAATTAGGAACAATGGATGAATTTAACTGATTAAAATTTATTGTTTGCTCAAATTTTATTGAATCATTCATTATTTGAGCACTTAACCCTGAAGCCAGGAAAGTTAAACCAAGAATCAAGATATATGTATTCTTTATATTCATTTTTTTGAAATTTTAGTTAAATTTAGCGCCAACGGTTTTCTGCTTGGCCGTCACCGAAAACGATAGCGGCTCCGGGAACTGAGCGAAGGCCAGCACCGGCAACACGATCAAATAAAGCAAGACTCCATTTTTCATATTCTGAAAATTACCGCTTTTATACTTCCTTGGCACTTGTTGCAACTTTTCGGCCCCCTTTCTACCACACGCAAATTCCTTCAGAAAATTAATCCGCAGACCGCCGCCAAGGCGCCAACACCACCGTTGAAACCGAAAAGAAAGCCATGAAAAAACCCGTTACAGATTGTAAATGCAGCCGATGCTGGATATGATATTCCGCTTCGGTATACACGGTAACCTCTCCGTGGTTGAATACCTGGTACTGGCCGTTGACGTATTCCGGGTCCATGATTCCACCGGTCATGAATAAAAAAAGGCAATACAAGGCATCAAACCCGTTAACTTAAGGATTTGGTGGTCTTAAAACATGTCCTTATCTTGCTATGTTTTGCTAGTGCCAGTTTGGGTATAGAGGTATCAGTGAGGCTTGTTCGATTTTGGGCTATTACTGGT
>Ga0247838_1004684_pt1 | contig 14385 bp, 14 predicted proteins | sample LaCruzMarch2015__5_FD_189097 | JGI IMG/M metagenome (GOLD analysis project Ga0247838, IMG submission 189097) | Freshwater microbial communities from meromictic Lake La Cruz, Castile-La Mancha, Spain - LaCruzMarch2015_15m | ecosystem: Environmental > Aquatic > Freshwater > Lake | place: Spain... | reverse complement strand
GAGCTTGACACGGAAGGTCGTGGCCACCGAGACACTGTCGAAGACGGCGTCCACGGCGATCCCGGACAGGGCCATCTGTTCCTCGATCGGGATGCCGAGCTTGTTGTAGGTCTCAAGCAAGGCCGGATCGATCTCGTCCAGGCTCTTGGGTCCGTCCTGCGACTTCGGGGCCGAAAAGTACGAGATTGCCTGGAAGTCGATCGCCGGATAGTGGACCTGCGCCCACGCGGGGGTCGCCATGGTCTGCCAGTGCCGGAAGGCCCGCAGCCGGTAGTCCAACATAAAGTCGGGCTCGCCTTTGCGCGCGGAGATGGCACGCACTACCCCCTCGTCCAGACCGGGCGGGAGGGTGTCGGACTCGATCTCGGTGACAAACCCGTGCTCGTACTCGGAGGCGACGATCGCTTCAACGGCTGGACTTGCGGCTATCACACTTGGGCTCCGGATGCTTGGGGTGCCAATTTCTCAGCAGATCACTAGGTTTTAGATATACGACTCGCGCGCCCGGTTTCAACACCCGCAACGCTGCGGCATCGCCTCGTCGCATCCCTGGTACCGCGAAGCGGAAGATCCGATACCAGTCTGGCGATTGCGCAAGGCCCGAGAAATTAGACAGGATTAACAGGATTTTGCAGGATTAACAGGAAGAACAGGATGCGCCGCGCAGCAGCCACACATCCTGTAAATCCTGAGAAATCCTGTCCATTTGTCAAGTTTACGGATCACATCAATGTGATATCGGGATCTGCGCTTCGGGGTACTAGTCTGCCAGGGCCCGTTCCAGGATGCGGCGGACCTCGGCCTCCAGTTCCATGGCACGGGCCTCGCCGGGGCTGCCCTTGACCATGACCGAAAGACGTGGGAGCACGATGTAGCTGGTCCCGTCGCGCTCGAACACGGTCAGATGCAGGGGGTACAGGACCAACAGGTCCGGGTCCGCGTTGGCGAGGGCGTTGGTCCACTCCAGATTGCCGAAGGCCAGGGCGCGTACCGCGCCGAGCCGGTTGCGGTTGTAATCCGCCCCCCATTGATCGGCATTGCCGGCCATCCGCTCGCCCAGGTTGGCCTCATGCACCACCCAGAACCGTGCGGCCTCCAGGGCCTTGTAGATCCGGTCGTAGACGGCGTCGGCCTGGAGCTGCGTCTGCAGCCGCAGGACCCCCGCGGGGGCGGCGCCGACACTCCCTGCCCAGAGGACGACCAAGAGGGCGAACCACCAGTGCTTCATTCGGATTGCTCTCACCAACTTAAGCTTCGTGGCCGGTCGCGGCGCTGCACCCACACCTCGCCAAGGCGCAAGCGGACAGTCTGAACGCGGTCCGGGCTATGGTAAAGTCCGCGGGCGCGGATTGATTTCCGGCCGGCGCCGTTGCCGAACCGGCCGGTGCCGACACACCCGGCACCAGTGGTCTCCCGGCGCGTCGGGGCCGTCGCCCCGCGGCCCGGGATTGAGTCCGTCCGGCCCGATCCGCCCTCGACTGTCCACCAACGGAGAATCCCGATGCCCTTGCCGCAGACCGCCCTTGCCCCTCACCGACAGGCCCGACCGCTCGCCTTGGCCGTTGCCCTGAAGATGGGGGCGATCGCGCTGATCGCACTCCTCGTCGGTTGCGGCCACTGGCCCTTCGAGCAGCAGTCGCCGGGCCCCGCCCGACCCGCAAGCAAAGACTGCCGTGCCCGCTGCGACCTCCAGAAAACCCAGTGCCAACAGCGTCAGCAGACCCGCGAACAGGGGTGCGCGCAGCACTACACCAGCGCCAAGGCGGACTATAGCCTGTGCCGCAAGGCCGGCAACGACAACTGCCGGGCACCCTATACCTGTCTGGGGGCCGACCTGGGGATCTGCCAACAGGAATTCGAGCCGTGCCTGAGCGCCTGCAGCGCTCGCGGCCCCCAGTCGCTTTACGTCGGGACCGGTACCCCGACCGCGGCGCCCGCACCGCCCCCGGAGATCGCCATCACCCCCGCGCCGCCGCCCATGCTCGCGCCGATCCCCACACCGAAGGTCGAGAAGACCCCCGCCCCGGCCCCCAAGGCCAACCAGCCCCCTCCCGCAACCCCGAAGGTCGAGAAGACCGGCGGCGCGGCTGGCTGAAAGGGGTCGTGGTGCGGGCAGGCGCCGCGACGCACCGGCGCCCCGGCCCGCGGGCGCAACAGCAACCGTTGGGCGCGTACCCTTTTTGTCCCATCCTGATAGAATCCGCACCATCGCGGCCGTGCCTCCCGAAGGCCGCGAGCAGCGCACTGCGACCGGGGCCGGCAGGGTCCCGGTCGCCTCGACCACCACACCTGAGGACCACGAGCATGGCCGAACTCTTTTCCGCCGACTGGATGAACGAACTCAAAGACGCCTGGAACGACGAGCCGGAGGTGCGCGACAAACTGGCCGAGATCGGCTTCAACTCGGTGATCTACTGCGGATTCAAGAACGAGGAGGACCCCCGCGGCCTGTTCGTGGTGGAAAACGGCGTGTGCGTACGCGCGGGCTCCTGGTCCAACACCGAGCCGCCCGCCAACTGGGACATGCGCGCCGATCTGAAGGACTGGCTCAAGTGGGTCGAGAACGGCATCGGCATGGCCGGCATGGGCATCGCCTTCGCGACCGGCAAACTCAAGTTCAAGGTCGGCGACTACAAGGCCATCCTCAAGGACCCGCGCATGGCCAACCCCTTCGTCAAGAGCTTCGGGCTGATGCAGCTCATTGGGGCGGACGAACTCGGCTGAGTCTGAAAGGGCGCGCGCGGGGTCAGTGCCGGCCGGCGGGGCCGTGCGGCGCGCCCTTTCAGTTCGGAAGAGCTCCTGGCGGCACGCGACGGATTGGGGTGGGTGGCGGCGGGCGGTCAGAGTCCAGGCGGCCAGCCGGGATCATGCGTCCTTCGGATCGGCAATCCAACGAGGTCCCGCGGGTACCAGAACTGGCTGTTTCCTTTCAGCCCGCGATGCCGCAGCGACTAATCGCCAGGAGCACAGTCAGTAAGGCAAACAGCCAACACCACAGGCAATTGCCGGGGGCGGACGCAGGCACCGGCCAGGGTTGTATCGGTTCGTCGGGCTCGACCGTGTCACCGGGCTCGAGTGCCTGGATGCTGCTGGTGATCCTGGCGACCCCGTGATTTGGAACAGACAGCACATAGAACCGATCGGCCAGGCGAATGGCGCCCCGCAGGCGGTGGCTCCACCCCAGGACGTCCCCCTCGTGAACCAGGTGATAGCCGAAGCTGCTCTGCAGGCCGAGGATGACGTAGCGCCGCCCGTCGATGACCTCCCGCTCCCCGGTATCGTGGTAACAATGCACCCGATAGGTCGGAAAGAGCGTGTCGATCATGATTTGCGCGACTTCGGGATTGGGAACCATGGCCTCGTTATAGGCATAGACATTGAGGGGATTGACGAGTTCTTCCAGCGCACTGGGCGCGCCCTCGCCGGCTCTCGGCACTGCGGCCAGACCGAATGACGCCAAACGCGCGGCCCGGGGCGCAGGGGTCGCCGGATCGCTATACTCCGGCATGTTGTAGACCTCTACCGCAAGGTAGACATCCCGATGTCCCGACAAGATCGGAGCCAGGCCGACCACGCTGATCTCGGCCTCCCGGGAGACACTGGACGCCCCCATGATGTCCATATTGCGATAGACGGTCGGGCTCACGAAGGTGAGACCGGCGCCGGACAGGTCCACGGACAGGCATTGATACCGGGGGCGCGTACCGCGGCGGATCGCGTCTGCCATGTCCGTGGGCAGGGTCCAGTCGAAGCGGATGTCCTTGCCCGGAATCGGCGTTGCCCGGTCGGGTATTGGTGCCATGTTGCCCTCGTCCTCACGAATCACCGTCCAAGGCTCTGCGGCATCGCAGACCGAGCCCCAGTTGGCGACGGCGAAGCGGGCCCGAACCTGGCCCTGCGGCAACTGCGCACCGCTGTGATTCGTGGGTCGGGCAAACAGGGTATTGGGTCGGTCCGGGTCGACCGCGCTCGCCGGGATACCGGGTGTGCCCATGGTCAGCCAGTGCAGGGAGACGCCGTAACCGCCGTAGGAGGGCGGATCCTGGCAGCCCAAGTGGTAGTCACCATAGAGTGACGGCGCCGGCCACCGCCGCTGTCCCCCGTCGGTTGAGAATCGGGCACCCCGCGGCGAGCCGAAGCGCAGAATGCCGCCCGCCGGGTCCGCTCCGCCACCGGCCGGGTTCCGCGGGGTGTAGATGTCGAAGCAGTACCACATCCGCAAGCCGCCGCCAGCGTCGATGGCGATTCCCGCATCGTCGCCCGGGGCGGCGTCGGCGATCAGGGGCACCTGCATCTGCACGGCCCAGAGATTGACGGCTGGTGCCAGATTGGAGGCGGGAGCGCGCCAGACGCGGGTCGTGCGGTCTGTCCAAGCGGGTACCCGCGGGAGCGGTTGAAACCGCCCCTGCGAATCCAGGGTACCAGCCACAATCCGGGCCGCTGGCTGGGCCGCCAAGCTTACGTCCCCGGCGTAGATGGTGATTTCGAGCAGAAGCGGGGCCGAAGTCGCGGACGCTGCAAACCCGACATAGAGCCGGTCCCGATCAGGGCTGGAGGCAGCCGCGAACCACACATGCCAGGCCAGGTACAGATACCGGTTGTCATTGGCGACGTGACCAAAGGCCATGAAACTCGCCTCCTCGGCCGTCCCTCTGCCAAAGGGGTGCCGATAGGCTTGCGGCCAGAAGGGAAGGTCCAACTCGGTGGAGTATACCCCTGATGAGGAAGAGATGACGCCCGGGTCCCACCAATTGGGCAGACTCAGACCATCGACTAAGGGTATGCACACGGACATGGGAATTGCTCCTCTTGCTGAGAAAGTGACTCAGGCCTTCTAAGCGAAACACAGACTTGACGGCGTTCGCCGCGGCACACGCAGGTGCCACCAAGCTGACGCCACCTGGGCCGCTGAAACACTCGGCGTGCCGGCCGGAGGGTCTCTTGAACGCCTTCATGTCGGCAATCAGTATAGACGGGCAACGTGCAACTGCCAGACACCCTGGATGTACCCCAGGATCGCGTCAAAGTCGGGGGCCGGCGCAGCGGAGGGCAGCAGGAGGAGACCGCCGGGATACGAAGCGCGCTGGTGACGGGCGGGCGGTGGCGCCGGATCAAGACAATCGCGGGGTTGCGTGACACCGCTGCTTGATGCCAGGCTGGGTCTGCACGGATGAGGTCTACCGCAGCGAGGAGGGTTTAGAGATGCCATCTGACCGTTTCGTCGAACTGCCCAGTATCACACCCGGCGCAGCACCCGCCCGCCTCCACCGCCAGGCGTGCACGAGCGTCGGCACATCGGTGCGCCACTCGCGAAGGACCACCGTTACGGCCAGGTCTTCTAGGGCCGCCAGGATTCCTAAGTAGATGAGGAGCGTGATCCAGACCCCGTCGGACTGGAGTACCAACAGCGAATAGAACCCGAGGAAGAGCGCGAACCCCCAGAGCTTCGATGACCAGAGGTGATAGCTGGCCTCGCGGCCGAATTTGGCGTAGCTTGCGGCATAGCGGATCAAGCCCAGCCCGATCAGCACCGCCAGCGCCCCCGCATGGTCGGCGAGCACCCCCGGATACAGCCACCAGAGCGCGAACAGGGCGGCCAGAAAGAACAACAGATCGGCCAGCGAATCGAGCCGCCGCAAACCGGGCGTGACGATCTTCAGGTGCCGCGCAATGGCCCCGTCGAAATAGTCGGACACGGCGGCGAGGCTCAGACAGGCGGCGAAGGCGACAGGTAGCGGGGCCAAGAGCGCGAGCAGGACGAGGATCGGCGCCAAACCCGCACGCAGCAGGGTGAGAAGGAGGGGGATACGGCTAGCCATCAAGGCGCGTGCGACGGGCGCACTAAGTAAAGAGTCAAGAACAAGTCAAACACAAACACAGTCGTTGTCGTTGTCGTTGTCGTTGTCGTAATCGAGGTTATCGTAGTACCCCGGATTCTCTCGCACCCCAAATTGCATAGCTTCTCCGATTACGATTACGACAACGACAACGACAACGATCGCCAACTTATTCTTTACTCGTTAGTTACCGCTTCTTGTTCAGGCTCTCCTGCAACAAGGCGCCAAAGCTCCCCATGGTCTTCTCCGGCACCGGTTCGGCGGCCTTGGCCGCGCCGGCACCCGCGCCCTTGGCGGCCGGCTTGGGGGGGGCGTAGTTGCGTACATCCGGGATGTCCGACGGCTGTTTGGAGGCATCGAGCGTCAGGGCGATGCGGCGGCGCTCCAGATCGACGCCGAGGACCGTCGCCTCTACCGTGTCGCCGATGGTCAGCACCTCGCTTGGGTGGTTGATCCGCCGCTCGACGCCCAACTCGCTGATATGGACCAGTCCGTCGAGCCCGGGAGCCAGTTCCACGAAGGCACCGAAGGGCTGGAGACGGCTCACGGTCCCCGTGACCCGCGCGCCCACCGGGAAACTCTCCACCGCATCGGCCCAGGGGTCACGGGACAGGGCGCGGATCGAGAGCGCAATCTTGTCGCGCCCCTTGCCGTCCTTGGAGGGCTCAATGCGCAGGATCGCCACCTCCACCGCCTGGCCGGCGCGCAGGATCTCGCTCGGGTGCTTGATATGGCCGAAGGCGAGTTCGCTGATGTGGATCATGCCCTCGCAGCCGCCGATGTCGACGAAGGCGCCGTAGTCCTTGAGGCTGGTGACGACGCCGGGGAGGATGGCCCCCTCCTTGAGTTGGGCGCGGGTCTCGGCGGCGCGTTGGCGTTGTTCCTCCTCCAGGATGACGCGACGCGAGACCACCAGGTTGGGGCGCCGCCCGCCCTCGATCTTGGTGACGCGAAAGTCGAGCCGCTGGCCGACATACTCCGAGAGGTCCTCGACGAAGCGGGTATCGACCTGGGAGGCCGGGCAGAAGGCCCGCAGCCCCGCGATCAGGACCTCGACCCCGCCCTTGACGGCACCGGTGACCTGTCCCTGGACCGGCAGGCCCTGGCTGTAGGCCTGGCGCACCTCCTCCAGGCCGTGATACTTGTGACCATGCTGGCTGCCCAGCATGAGAAAGCCGCCCTCGATATCCTTGCCCGTGACCGCCGCCTCGATCGGGTCGCCGACCGCCACCTTGAGCCCGCCCTCCGGGTCGCGCAGGGCCGCCAACTCCATCCGCCCCTCGGTCTTGCCGCCTAAGTCGATGAAGGCACAGTCCTCGCCGATGGAGATGACGGTGCCGCGCACCTTCTCCCCCACCTTGGGCTCGGCCTGCTTGGCGGGCTGGGACTGATTGAACTGCTGCAAGAGGTCTTCAAAACTGTCGGAACTTGACATCACTGTGCTCTGGACGATGGGCAGGGATGGACCTTAAGGCCCGGGCTGTACCGCACGGCTTGCGGTGGTGCCAAGTATACCCGGACAACTCCGCCAACTCAGGCTGCACGGCGCCGAATTATTGCGCCCGCCGATGCTATAGTCCGCCTCCTGAACCGACCGCATCATCGCCGCACCCTCGACTCCGCGCCCATGTATCACCAGGTCTTCGTCTATGGCACCCTGTTGCGAGGTGAAGTGAACCACCATCTGCTGTCCGGGGCGCGCTTGCTGGGCCCCCACCGGACGGCCCCCTGCTTCACCCTGTTCCTCCTGGGCGCCTACCCGGGGGCGGTACGGACGGGCACGGCGGCGCTCGTCGGGGAGGTCTTTCGGCTCGACACGGCTGGGCTCGCACGGCTGGACCGGTTGGAGGAATATCCCAGGCTCTACGCCCGCCGACCGCTTCCCTCTCCCTATGGCCGTGCCTGGATCTATCTTTACCGCGGGTGCCTCTCCGACCGCCCGGTGCTCCCGGGCGGGGATTGGCGCGCCCTGGTCGCCGATCCGGACTCCTGCCGTGCGGCCGGGGTGCGCCACACCCGCGATCCCAAGAATCGCCCGCGTTCAAAAAACTGATTTTAGAGGGGAATCATCATGTCCGAAGAAGGCCGCTTCACCATCCACCTGGAGCAGCACGAAGGGTTTCAGATCAGCGCGCAGTTCGATCTCAAGCGCGTCCCCGACCTGCTGATGGACGAACCCCCGCCCCTGGGCGAACAAGCCGGGCCCAACGCCTCCCGGATGCTGACGGCGGCGGCGGCCGACTGTCTCGCCGCCAGCCTGCTGTATTGTGTCTTCAAGGAAGAGCCCCCGGACCACTGTCTGCGGGTGGAGGCGACCTGCATCGTGGCGCGCAACGAAAAGAAGCGCATGCGGGTCAGCGGGCTCCAGATCCGGCTGATCGTCGCCGATGTGGTCAAGGATGCGCCGCGCTTCCCCCGCTGCAAGGACCTGTTCGAGGACTTCTGCGTGGTCTCGGCCAGTATCCGTGCGAGTATCCCGATGCAGGTCACGGTCCTGGATCAGGCCGGCACCGTCCTGCATCAGTCGTCCTGACCGACGCCTGCCCCCCAGACGCGCCGTGTCAGGATTCTTCGGTCAGCCGCCGCTGTGGGTCGCAGGCTCTTCACCGCTGGTGCGGCGGGTGGTCGCGGGCCTTGAGCAACGCCGGCAGCGGGTCCGTGTGGTCGCCCTTGCTGACCTGGCCGGACTCTGGCCGGGGGCCTGCCGGACCCTGGTCCTGGCCGACCCGCCCGCGCCCATGGAACTGGTCACCAGCCTGCTCGCTCAGCCGGGACTGCGCACGCAGCGCGGCGCCCCCCTGCGGCTGATCCTGATGCACCAGGCGGACCCGGCGCCGCCCCTGCCGGACCTGGACCCGGAGGGTTCGATCAGTCTGGAGACCTTTGCGCTGGAAGACCGTGCCGCGCGCGCCCTGCTCGGGCGCTGGCCCCTGCACTGCGGCCTGGACCCGGTGTTCGGCCAGGTCCCGCACCTGCTGGTCGCCGGTTTCGCCCCGCCGGCCCGCGCCCTGCTGGTCCAGGCCCTGCGCCTGATGGCCTACGGCGAGGGGCGCCCCCGGGTCAGCATCGTCGGCGCCGAGGCGCGGGTGTCGGCCGACTTCGCGCTGGCCTACCCGCAGGCGGGACAGGTCGCCGAGATCGCCTGGATCGGACCGCAGTTGACCGGACTGGCCCAGTTGCCCCCCGTCACCCTGGTCCTGGTCTGTCCCGAGCCCTCAGTCGCCGACCCCGTCGCGACGGCGCGCACGCTGGCGCAGCGGTTGGCCGCGGACCAGGGCGTCTCCCCGCCGATCCTGCTGGAAGTCGGGGATGCGACCCCGGGCGGCAGCCTGGCGGATTGGGACGCTCAGACCTTCCCCTTCTCTTATCTGGACGAGGCGTGCCGACCGGCGGTCCTGTTCGACGGCCTGGGCGACCAACTGGCCCGGACCATCCATGAGCATTACACCGACAGCATCGCCGCCCAGGGCCGCGACCCGGACCGGGAGCCGGCCGGGCGCCCCTGGTCACGGCTCACGGCCTCCTATCGCGACGCCAACCGGCACCAGGCGGACCACCTGTGGGCCAAACTCGCGGTGATGGACTGCCGGGCGATCCAGGAGGAGCGGGTGGAATCTTTCACCTTCGCCCCGCTGGAGGCCGAGCAACTGGCCGTCATCGAGCACCTGCGCTGGGCCGCCGACCGCCACCTGGACGGCTGGAGCTATGCCCCGATACGGGACAACGCGCGCCGCCATCACCCTCAACTCATCCCCTATCCGGACCTGAGCGAGCCGATGAAGGACCTGGACCGCTTCGCCGTGCGCGGCGTGCCCACCCTGCTCGCCCGCTCGGGACTCGGGGTGGTTCGCATCCTGATCGTGGCACTACCACCCCCCGCCGCGGACTGTCCCGCCGACGCCCGGCTCGCCCGCCTCGCCGTGCAGGTCCTGGAGCGCATGGTGGCGCGCTACCCGGACCGCTCGCTCGTGATCGCCGCCACGCTCGCCGAGCCGGCCTCCCGCCTGGTCGCGCGCCTCGCCCTGGACCGCGCCGGGGCCGGGCTCTTCCTGCTCTGTGCACGACCTCTCACCGAGACCCTGGCCGACCAACCGAATGCAGTCGCCCGCCTGGACTTGCTGGGCCTCGCAACCCGCGCCGAGCGGCGCATCGCGCTGCCGCGCCCCGGCGAACTGGAGCGCTGGGTCCGGCAACGGGCGGGAATCAGGCTGTACCTGGGGGACGGACCGACCGAAGTGGAAACCCAGCCTGGCACCGACCGGCCGGGCACCGCCAAACAGGTGCGGCTCGACCCCAAGACCGGGCGCGCCGAGTGGGAGTTTGAATACTAAAGGCTGGCCTTGATCGTCATCCTCGCCAATCCGCCGACTGCGAGGTCTGTGGTCCGCACAGCGGACCCTGCGGCCCCGCTCCCGTAGGGTCCGCTGTGCGGACCAGCGACCTGCCGTCCAGCGGGGGCGGCCGCCGCAGGCTCCCCTGGAAAAAACAGAAGCGAAGCGGCGCGCCGCCCCCGGGGGGGGCGGCGCGCCGATTCGCTAGGGCACGGCCTTCTGCGGCTTGGCGGTATCCTCGACGATCTTGCTCAGATCGGACGCGGTCAGCTTCTCGTCATAGATCCCGGCGCCGACCTGGATGTCCGACTTGAAGGAGACCGGGGCGCTGTGGACATAGGAGATCTTGCGTGAGGCCTTCGCCTCGCCCGGCTTGGGCCACCAATACTCGACCCAGCCGCCGTTCGGATTGTCGCTCGCCTTGCACATCTCCTGGAACAGTGCCGTTCCCTTGTCGTCGCGCATCTGCAGGATGGGCTTGCCCACCAGGTCGGGGCGCAGGGGGTGGGCGATCATCACGTCGTCGCGGCAGCTATAGACGAACACATAGCTGTCTTTCCACACCCAGCGGGCGTCCTTGTTGTTGTTGAAATCGGCAAAACCGGCCAGGCCCTTTTCCTTCAGGTACTGGGCGGCCTCGCGCACCTTGGCCATGACCTCAGTGGCGGAGGCGGAGATGGCGGTGGAGGCGGAGCCGGTGGAGTCTTGGGCCCAGCCGGCGGCGGGGGCGAACCCCAAGGTCAGTACCAAACCGGCCAGTGCAAACTGCGTTTTTCCCATTGTCTAGTCCTCTCGAGTCGAATGTTCTTGATCGGGGTTACGGCAGGCGGGAGCGGCGCGACGCCGGACTCAGGCCCAGGGCTTGCCCGCGGGCAGGAGTTCGCGCCCGTAGAGCTCATTCAGGATGATGCGGGCCATCATGTACCAGGCCATCAGGGCGCAGGCGATCAGGGTGTAGCCCGCCGCCACAGTCAGTTGCGGATAGCCGAAGTGCGCCAGGTCCAGCAGGATGAAGCCGGCCAACAGCAAGGTGAAGGTCAGGGCCATGGCACCGTGGATGCGCAGCGAACCGACCCAGAGGATCGCGGTGAACAGGGTCCAGGCGACCAGAAACCAACCCACGTCTTCCGTGCCCGCCTTGAAGAGATCGAACTTGTTCGCGATCAGCATCACTGCCAGCGCGATCCAGAAGGCGCCGTACGAGGTAAAGGCGCAATAACCGAAGTTGTTGCCGGTCTTCTGCTCCTGAAGCCCGGCGATGAGTTGCGCCAGGCCGCCGAAGATCAGCCCAAGCCAGACCACCGGCCCGATGCTGGGCATCCAACCCACGTTGTGGAATTGCAGCACCAGCGTGGTTAGACCGAAGCCGGCGAGTCCAACCACCGCCGGGTTACCGAGTTTTTGTTCTGCCATTGTGTCGTGCCCAAGTGCTAAAAAGGGGAAGAGGGGGCCCCGCGCGCTGGCGGGGCGGGCGGATGTTACCCGATATCCGAGGCCAGTGCAGGTGTGACGTGAGGGGTCCGGGCGTTTTGGTGCAGCGGCGGCACCACTGCACCATGAATAACCAAATATGCTGATTTTCTTATGGAACCCCGGTCGGGCCCGGGCCGGACCGGCAGGCGCAATGGCCCCCGGTACTGTTGCCGCATGAATCCCGCGCCCGGCTGGTAAGATCGCGCCAAACCAACCTCGAGACGGAGACCCTGATGCCTCGGATTGAGATCGCCCCCGGGCTGCCGCTGCCCCCCCGCCGACCGGCCCTGGCGCTGGCCGCATGGCGGTCCTGGCAGTGAGCGACCCCCGCCCGCTGGCCGCGCCGCCGCCGCCGCGGCGGCCCTTTACCGGGCTCGTCGGCGCCGTCGAGGGGATTGGGTTTGCGGCCCTCACCCTGGTGCGCCTGCTGGGGCTCTATCTACGCATCCTGGGCGGCCGGGCGCGGCTCGACGTGCCGGCCTTCGCCGCGGCGCTGCGCCAATCGGGGCTGTCGATCCTGCCCGCCATCACCCTGGTCACGCTGGCGGTGGGTGCCATCCTGGGTCAGCAGGCCGGCTCCTTCCTGCGGCGCTTCGACGTGCCGGAGTTGCTGCTGCTGTCCACCACCTATGCGGTGGTGATGGAACTGGTGCCGCTCCTGGTGGGCATCCTGGTGGCCGGGCGCGCCGGGGTGGATCTCGCGGTACGCCAGGCGAACCTGTCGGTCAGCGGCGAGGTGGACGGCCTCCTGGCCATCGGCATCGATCCCATCGCATACACCCTGGGTCCGACCCTGCTGGCGATGCTGATCATGAGCTTCGCCTTTGCCGTATGGGGGGGCCTCATGACCTTCACCGCCGCCTTCCTGTGGCTGTCGCTGGAGACGGCGGTGCCGCCGGCCCTGTTCCTGGATGCCTTCACCAGTGTCATCGCGCCCGCGGACCTGCTGCAGGCGATCGGCAAGCCGCTGCTCTTCGCGCTCCTGATCGGCCTGATCGCGACGGTCAACGGCACCGCCGCCGGGCGTGACCCGCAGGGGGTCGGGGCGGCGGCCACGCGCACCATGATCGGGGCCGTGGCCGCGATCCTGCTCGCGGATCTCGCGGTCATTGTGCTGACGGGCCGGTGACCATGACCAATGCCTTGGAACTGTCCGGGGTCTTCCAGCACGTCGGGGGGCGTTGCGCCCTGGAGGCCATCGATCTGGTGGTGCCGCAAGGGTCCTGGCTGCTGCTCGTCGGCCGCAACGGGGCCGGCAAGAGCCTGTTGGCGCGCCTCGTCCTGGGACTCGACGCGCCGTCCGCCGGCCGGGTCCGCGTCCTGGGCCAGGACCTGCAGGGCCTGCCGCGGGGGGCCTTGGCGGCACTGCGCGGGCGCCTGGGTGCCGTACTGCAAGGCGGCGCGCTGTTGGAGGGGCTGAGCGTCATCGAGAACCTGGTCCTGCCCCTGCGCGCCCGGCCCGGCGGGCGGGCGCAACTGGCGCGGGCCGCCCGGCTGGTCATCGCCACGCTACGCCTTGACGGGCTGGAGAATCACCCGCCCCGCTCGCTCTCGTTGGGACAACGCCGCCAGGTTGAACTGGCGCGGGCCCTGATCCACCGGCCGGACCTGCTGGTGTGGGACGGACTCAGCGACGGGCTGGACCCGGCCGCCGTGCGCGACACCCTGGAGGTCCTGCGGGCGCAGCGGGGCAATCGCCCCCTGACCCTGATCGCCACCGACAACCGCGCGGACGCCTTGGGCGACGGCTGCGACCAGGTCGCGGTGCTGGAGCGCGGGCGCCTCATCTTCGACGGGTCCCCGGCGGCCCTCACCGCGGCCCTGCCGCAGCGGCTCGATCTGCGCTATGTGCTGACGGGCAGGCCCTAGGATAGCTATTTGCTATCTGTCGTTGATCGCAACTTCTCGAACCGCGAGAGCACATGCGCGTATGACTGCAACCGACCACTGCTGCGAGACCAAGGCCGACCAGACCAGACTGAGCACGAGGCGACTTGCCGCCGCGGTCATGGTGATGACGCTCCTGCTGCCGGTCGTTATTGCGATCACGATCTTTCCGACACCCATGGGCGATCTTCGTGAACAGATCGCCTGGGGCCGCGAGTTTCCGCTGGTGACGCCGCATCACCCCCCACTCATGGTGTGGCTGAGCGGTGTGGTCGACCACTTTTTCGGCCCTGTGATCGTGCCGCAGATCGTGGCTGGACAATTGCTTTTCCTGGTCGGCGCCCTCTACCTCTACGCCGTGCTGCGGCTGGTAACCGAGCCTGACAACGCCTTTCTGTTCGCCTTCCTCTATACGACCGGTTTCTTCGTGATCCTGGGGCCATCCTCCTGGGTGATGAACGCCGACACGCTGCAGATCACCTCCTGGCCGCCGATCGTCTATCACTTCCTGCGGGCCGCGCGCTCCGACCGGTGGCGGCATTGGCTCATGCTCGGCGCCTGGGCGGCATTGGCGGTGCTCACGAAATACACGGCCGTCGTCCTCGGTGCCGGAATGGGCGTGGCGATCCTGGCACTTCCCGAATTCCGGACGGTGCTCCGGCGGCCGGGTCTCTATATGGCTGTCATCGTGACCGTGGCACTGGTCTCTCCTCATCTGCTGGCCCTGGTGCAAAGCCCCGCGGCGATCAAGTTCGGGCTGGCGAATTTCGTACCCGGGCAGTCGCTTGGGGTCAAATTGTGGAGCCTCGTTCAGTTGGCCAAAGGTTACATGATGTTACTGGCGCCTGCCTGGTTCA
>Ga0247838_1004670_pt1 | contig 14417 bp, 9 predicted proteins | sample LaCruzMarch2015__5_FD_189097 | JGI IMG/M metagenome (GOLD analysis project Ga0247838, IMG submission 189097) | Freshwater microbial communities from meromictic Lake La Cruz, Castile-La Mancha, Spain - LaCruzMarch2015_15m | ecosystem: Environmental > Aquatic > Freshwater > Lake | place: Spain... | reverse complement strand
TCCGGGATGCCCCCGTCATTGCTGATCTGCGTTGCGGCGTAGACCAGGTCGCCGGGGCTCAGTTGGTCGAGTGTCATGGTGCTGGCTCCTGAGAAAAAACGATCGGTTTCCGGGTGTCTGCCCGGTGCTGTCGGATATCCCACCCAATTGGTGCGTCAGACTGTCGCAGAGCCGACAAGCGGGCCGGCAACGCTGTGGTTTTCCTTTTTAAGTCAATGTTCCACAAAATGATTTCCCGGTGGCATGGAGATTGCTGAAATTCTCTCAACGATTTAGCAAGACTCAAGCCAAACGGAGCACCGGACCCATGTTGACTCTCACCCCCAGCGCCAGGAAAGCGGTTAACCGTTTCATCAAGGGCAACGCGGACCCGGTGGCCGGAGTGCGCATCGCGGTCACCGGCGGCGGCTGCTCTGGACTGCAGTACGGCGTCACCCTGGAAGGGCAGACCCGGGCAGACGACTTGGTTGTCGATTGCGAGGGGCTGACGATCCTGATCGATCCCGCCAGTGCGCCCATGCTGGATGGGGTGACAGTGGACTTCCAGGACAGCATGAGCGGCAGCGGTTTCAAGTTCGAGAACCCGAACGCCGCGTCGAGTTGCGGCTGCGGCAAGTCATTCAGCGCCTGAGGGCGGCCGCTCGCAGCCGGTCAGCAGCGTTCAGTCGACTGTCTCGCACGCGCGGCCCCGGGGTCGCGGTTCGAAGCACCGGCGACTGGCGGGTCATCACGATTCACGAACCCCGGAGAACTGTCATGTGGGATTATTCGGACAAGGTCAAAGAGCACTTCTTCAGCCCCCGTAATGCCGGCGCGGTGACCGGTGCCAATGCCGTTGGCGAGGTGGGGTCGCTGTCGTGCGGTGACGCGTTGCGGCTCACGCTGCGGGTCGATCCCGAAACCCAGATCATCAAAGACGCCGGGTTTCAGACCTTTGGCTGCGGTTCGGCCATCGCCTCCAGTTCCGCCCTGACCGAGATCATCAAGGGCATGACGCTGGATCAGGCACTCACGGTATCCAATCAGGATATCGCCGATTTTCTCGATGGTCTTCCGCCCGAGAAGATGCATTGCTCGGTGATGGGGCGCGAAGCCCTGCAGGCGGCCGTGGCCAACTACCGCGGCGAGGTGTGGAAAGACGACCACGAAGAAGGTGCGCTGGTGTGCAAGTGCTTCGCGGTGGACGCGGTGATGATCGAGGAGACCATCCGCGCCAATGCGCTCTCCACCGTGGAAGACGTGACCAACTACACCAAGGCCGGCGGCGGCTGCTCGGCTTGTCACGAGGGGGTCGAGGAAATCCTGACCCGGGTCCTCAAGGAGCAGGGCCGCGTCTTCGACCCCACGGGTGCCGCCCCGGTGCTCGCCAAGGGGAAGAAACTCAGTAATCTCCAGCGCATCCGCCGGATCGAAGGGGCCATTGAGGCGATCCGGCCCAACCTGCAACGGGACCGGGGCGACGTCGAACTGGTCGAAGTCGATGGCAAAAATGTCTATGTGAACATGACCGGGGCCTGTGTCGGCTGTCAGATGGCATCCACCACGCTGGACGGCATCCAGCAGCGCATCGTCGAGGATTTGGGCGAGTTCGTGCGCGTGCTGCCGGCCAGCGCCATGCAGCATCGGGTCTGAGGACGGTCAAGACGATTCACCGCAGACGCGACTGAGCCCTATTGTCGAGCGACGATTCAACCGAGGCGAGCCCATGACCCAAGGTATCTATCTGGACAACAACGCCACCACCATGGTCTCGCCGGCCGTGGTGGAAGCCATGCTGCCCTTCTTCACCGAGCAGTTCGGCAATCCGTCCTCGATGCATCAGTTCGGCAATCGGGTGGGCCTGGCGCTCAAGCAGGCCCGTGCTCAGGTGCAGACGCTGCTCGGGGCCGAACACGACTCCGAGATCGTCTTTACCTCCTGCGGGACCGAGTCGGACTCCACCGCCATCCTCTCGGCGCTGCGGGCGCAGCCCGAGCGCAAGGAGATCATCACCACCGTGGTGGAGCATCCGGCGGTGCTGGCACTCTGCGAACAGTTGGAAAAGGAGGGCTACAAGATCCATCGGCTCAAGGTCGACAGCCGGGGGCGGCTGGATATTCACGAATACATGGACCTGCTGTCGGATCGGGTGGCGATCGTTTCCGCGATGTGGGCCAACAATGAATCCGGCACCCTGTTTCCGGTGGAGGAGATGGCCGATCTGGCACGCTCCGCGGGGGTCATGTTCCATACCGATGCGGTCCAGGCGGTGGGCAAGGTGCCGATCAGTCTCAAGGACACCTGCATCGACATGCTGTCGCTCTCCGGGCATAAGCTCCACGCGCCCAAGGGTGTCGGTGTGCTGTACCTGCGCCGCAATACCCGCTTCCGGCCATTGCTGCGCGGCGGCCATCAGGAACGCGGCCGGCGTGCCGGGACTGAGAATACCGCCTCCATCGTCGCCTTGGGCAAGGCGTGCGAGGAAGCCATGCAGCACATGGATGTTGAAAAGACCGCGGTGCGCCAGATGCGCGACCGGCTGGAGCGGGGCATCCTGGCGGCCGTGCCGCACTGCTTCGTCACCGGCGACCCGAACAACCGCCTGCCCAATACGTGCAACATCGCCTTCGAGTACATCGAGGGCGAGGCCATCCTGCTGCTCCTCAACAAGCAGGGCATCGCGGCGTCTTCCGGGTCGGCCTGCACCTCCGGCTCACTGGAACCCTCGCACGTCATGCGCGCCATGGGCATCCCGTTCACCGCCGCCCACGGCACAGTGCGCTTCTCCTTTTCCCGCTACAACACCATGGACGAGGTGGATCAGGTGATCCGCGCCGTGCCCCCGATTGTCGCGCAGTTGCGCAAGCTCTCCCCTTATTGGGGCGAGAATGGCCCGGTCACCGACCCCGAGCGAGCGTTTGCCCCGGCTTACGCCTGATCGGGCCTTGGTCCTCGTTCCGGCCGGTTGTGCACGGGAGCCGCGCACGGTTCCCAGCGTGAGCCGGACCAGGGCCGCCTGCGGCCAAGAGGACCATCAACCACCCCGGACGATGAATGATCCTGAACGGCGAAACCAATAGGATCATGTTTGAGATTGGCTAGCGCTGACGCGGCGCGAAGTGGCGGCTGGTTGAATGACTGTTGGGTCTGCCACTGCCGGCACAAAAGGCGTTTCTAAACGTAGGTGAAAGTTGACTGTAGCCGGTGTTGTGAAACATGCTACAGGCATGGAAACGACCCAGGACACCATCCTCGATCTCGCGCGGGACCACGGGCTTATCCGCCCGCTGGATCTGGCCTCCCATGGGCTGCCCCGCGTCTCCCTGACCCGACTGGTACGCCAGGGGCGGCTTGCGCGCGTCGGCCGCGGGCTCTATGCGCTCCCGGACCGCTCGGTGTCTGAGCACTCCTCGCTGGCCGAGGTGGCCCGCAAGCACCCCCGGGGCGTGGTCTGCTTGCTCTCGGCGCTGCGCTTCCACGAACTCACCACCCAGGCGCCGTTCGCGATCTGGCTCGCCATCCCGAACAAGGCGCGTGCCCCACGCCTGGATAGCCTGCATCTCACTGGGCCGCTGCGGATCGTCCGGTTCCCCGAGATCGCCCTGACCGAGGGCGTCGATGAGCACCTGATCGACGGCGTGCCGGTGCGCATCACGGGCGTGGCGCGGACCGTGGCGGACTGCTTCAAATACCGCAACAAGATCGGGCTGGACGTGGCCCTCGAGTCCCTGCGCGAGGCCCTGGGCACGAACGGCCAGGGGCGACGGGCGACCATGGACGACCTGTGGCACTTCGCCCGGCTCTGCCGGGTCGCCAATGTGATGCGCCCCTATCTGGAGTGCCTGACGTGACGGGGCCGGACCTGGCCGCGTCTGTGCGCGCCCGTCTGCAAGGAGGCCAACTCTAGTCCATGTCGCCAACCGCGGGGCCGACGCCTTAGCAATCAGCGGCAGTTCCCCCTTTACCTCATCGGGCCTTGGCTTCACGGCCTCGCCCCGCTTCGACATGAACACCCTGATCAAAGAACTGGACCACCAACTGAATACGCTGTCTGCCGAACTGTAGTTACCCTGGAGCGATTGATGGACAAACTGGACCCGAAGACCGATGGCGCATCGGCCGATATCACGGCGGAGAACATCGCGGCCCTCGAGGCACTGTTCCCTGAGTGCGTGACCGAGGGGAAGATCGACTTTGAGGTTCTGCGCGAACTGCTCGGCAGCGAGGTCGAGGACCGTCCCGAGCGCTACAGCTTCAACTGGAATGGCAAGAGCCGGGCGCGGCGGATCGCGCAGACCCCATCCACGGGGACGCTTCGTCCCTGTCGGGAGGAATCGGTCAACTGGGATACGACGCAGAACATCTTTATCGAGGGCGACAACCTGGAGGTGCTCAAGCTCTTGCAGAAGAGCTATCATAAGCGCGTAAAGATGATCTATATTGATCCGCCTTACAACACCGGAAAGGAGTTCATCTATCCTGATAAGTATCAAGACAATCTCGTGACCTATCTTCGATTTACGGGACAATACAACGACGAGGGATTTAAGCAATCATCAAATAGTGAAACGTCAGGGCGGTATCATACCAATTGGCTGAACATGATGCTTCCGCGACTGAAGCTCGCTCGCAATTTATTGACTGATGATGGGGTAATATTCATTTCTATTGATGATCATGAGGTCCATAACCTACGGGGTCTCTGTGACGCCTTGTTTGGGGAAGAAAACTGGATTGGCACGGTAATCTGGAAAAACGCAACCGATAATAACCCTTCACGGGTTGCAGTTGAGCACGAATACATTCACATTTATGCAAAGAACATTGGCCGGGTTGATGTTGCCTGGAAAACTAAAGTTTCCGATATAAAGACGCAACTTGCTGGCGTGGCGCGCGAATTTATTGAAAATTATCCAAATGATATTAAGCGGCAAGAAGCTTATACCGAGTGGTTTCGTGAAAACAAGACCTATCTTTGGCCGCTTGATCGCTACAAGTATATTGATGCTCAAGGTATTTATACTGGAAGCCAGAGTGTGCATAACCCAGGACGAGAAGGCTATCGGTACGATGTGATCCATCCAATCACAAAACGACCATGCAAGGAGCCACTTATGGGTTATCGATTTCCGCCAAGCACAATGGACGAACTATTGGCTTGCGGAAAGGTACTGTTCGGGGATGACGAAACGAAAATTATCGAGCTAAAAGTCTATACGGATGAGTTTGAAGATAAATTATCAAGCGTTATTTCACTTGATGGCCGTCTGGGTATGTACGATTTTCGAGCGCTCTTCACTGATGAGGCAAAGATCTTCACTAATCCGAAGCCGGTGCGAATGATCTCACAGTTCATTTCGTTCGTTGCTGGTGAGTCGGACATCGTCATGGACTTCTTCGCCGGTTCCTGTGCAACAGCTCAAGCAGTTCTCGATCTTAACCAGTCAGATAAAGCCTCACGACGCTTCTTTATGATCCAGTTACCGGAAAAGCTTGATGCCCAGACTGAGGCTGGTAAGAACGCGATGAAACTTGGCTTCAAGACGATATCTGAAATAGGTAAGGAGCGCATCAGGCGGGTGATTTCCAGCCGCGGCACGTCACAGCAAGGGCACGCGCCCGTTATAGCGGACGGCTTCAGGGTATTTAAGCTATCCGCGAGCAATATAAAGCCCTGGGACGCCGACCCCGATGACCTGGAGTCATCGCTTTTCTCGGCGGTAGAAAACATCAAACTGGACCGGAGCGAGTTGGATATCCTCTACGAACTCTTGCTCAAGTACGGTCTGGACCTCGCCGTCCCGGTCGAGGAACGGGCGATCGCCGGCAAGACGGTCTATGTCGTTGGCGCCGGAGCACTGATTGTCTGTCTCGCCGATGGCGTCTCGCTGGAGGTGGCCGAGGGCATCGCCGCGCTGAAGGCGGAGCTTAAACCCGAGATCACGCGTGTGGTCTTCAAGGACGCCGGCTTTCCGAGCGACGTGGTCAAGACCAACACGGTGCAGATCCTGCGCCAGGCTGGCATCGACGACGTGAAGAGCCTGTAGGTCGGGGGACGCGATATGACCGACCAGCCCGAAAACCTGAGTCCAGTGCCCGAGATCCCCTCCGGCCTTGGGGAAATCCTGTTCTATCAGACCGAGGACGGCAGCGCGCGGATCGAGTGCCGCTTCGAGGAGGAGACGATCTGGTTGAGCCAGGCGTTGATTGCTGAGCTTTATCAAAAAGATGTGCGAACGGTCAGCGAGCACCTCAAGAATATTTTCGACGAGGGCGAACTGGACCCCGGGGCAACTATCCGGAAATTCCGGATAGTTCGCGAAGAGGCCGGAAGGGAGGTCGCGCGGATGATCGACCACTACGGGCTCGACGCGATTCTTGCCGTTGGCTACCGGGTCCGCAGTCGAAGGGGTACACAGTTCCGCCGTTGGGCGACGAGCACACTGCGCGAGTACCTGGTCAAGGGTTTTGTCATGGACGATGCACGCCTGAAGCGTCCGCAGGTCGCCGGCGCCAACGTTCCCGACTATTTCGACGAGCTTCTGGAGCGCATCCGCGACATCCGCGCCAGCGAGCGGCGGATGTACTTGCGGGTGCGCGAAATCTTCGCGATGGCCGCGGACTATGAGCCTTCCACGGCGCAGACCACCCGCTTTTTTCAGACCATCCAGAACAAGCTCCATTTCGCTGCCACCGGCATGACGGCCCCTGAATTGATCCGTCGCCGTGCGGATCACCAGTTGCCCAACATGGGTCTGACCAACTGGAAGTCAGGGGAGGTGCGCAAGGGCGACGTGACCATCGGCAAGAATTACCTCAACCAGCCGGAAATCGACGAGCTGAATCGTATCGTCGTCATGTGGCTGGACTACGCGGACGATCAGGCGCGACGTCGCAAGCAGGTGTTTATGTCCGACTGGGAGGAGAAGCTGGATGCCTTTCTCGCGTTCAACGATCGCCGGGTACTGCCCGATACGGGCAAGGTGACGAGGAAGTCCGCGGACTCGTTCGCACAACATGAGTACGAACAGTTCGCGGAGCGTCGGCGGGCGTTCAAAGAGACCGAGGGCGAGCGGGCAACCGTCCATGCACTAGAGCAACTGGCGCGGGATTCTGTACAGCGCAACGAAGGAAATGACGACGGGAGCGAGGCATCGTGAAAATCCAGTTCAGCGCCGATCTCGACTACCAGGCCGAGGCCATCGCATCGATCGTCGATGTTTTCCAAGGCCAGGAAACCTGTCGCACTAACTTCACGGTAGCTGCACTCACTGACCATCCCCAGATGGATTTGGCCTTGGAAGCGGAGGACAGCGATCTGGGAATCGGCAACCGGCTGCGCCTGCTCGACGAGGATATCCTGACGAACGTCCGCGCGGTGCAGTTGCGCAATGGTCTGGCGCCGTCCGCGGCGGTCAACGGGATGAATTTCACGGTGGAGATGGAGACCGGCACCGGCAAGACCTACGTGTATCTGCGCACCATCTTCGATCTGCACCGGGCCTACGGCTTCACCAAATTCATCATCGTTGTGCCATCCGTCGCCGTCAAGGAGGGTGTCCACAAGTCGCTCCAGATGACCGAGGAGCACTTTCGGGGGCTCTACGAAAACGTGCGGCTCGATTACTTTGTCTACGACTCCCAGAAGCTCGGCCAGGTCCGCAACTTCGCGACCAGCGACAGCATTCAGGTCATGGTCATCAACATCGACGCCTTCCGCAAGAGCTTCACTGACCCCTCGAAAGAGGATAAAGCGAATATCATCCATCGGCCTCATGACCGGATGACTGGCAGCCGGCCCATCGAGTTCATCCAGGCGACCAACCCCATCGTGATCATCGACGAGCCCCAAAGCGTCGATACGACCCCGAAGAGCCGCGAGGCGATCAACTCGCTGAACCCGCTCTGCACACTGCGCTACTCGGCGACTCATGTTGAGAAGCACAACATGCTGTTCCGATTGGACTCGGTGGACGCCTACGAGCGCAAGCTGGTGAAGCAGATCGAGGTGGCCGGCATCGAGGTCGAGGATGGATTCAACCGGGCCTATGTGAAATTGCTGGAGGTGGATAACCGCCACGGCGGCGTGCGGGCACGCATCGAACTCGACCTGGTGCAGCAGGGCGGAACTGTCGCGCGCACGGCCAAATGGGTGCGCAGCGGGGATGATCTGCTGGACCTTTCCCGAGGGCGTTCGGTCTACGACGGCTATATCATTGAGGACATCGACTGCACCCCAGGCAACGCGTACATCAGCTTCACCAGTAAGCCCGACATCGTGCGCCTGAACGAGAGTATCGGCCAGGTGGATGTCGATCACTACAAGCGTTTGCAGATCCGCAAGACGGTGCAGACCCATCTGGAGAAGGAACTGCTGTTGCGCCCGCGAGGGATCAAGGTGTTGAGCCTGTTCTTTATCGACCGGGTCGTGAATTATCGTGGATATGACGCGCAGGGCAATCCGCAACCGGGCAAGTATGCGCGCATGTTTGAAGAGGAGTACCGCGCCGAGATCAGAAAGCCGAAGTACGACAGCCTCTTTGGAGAGATCGAGCGGGAGACTGCGGTGGAGGGTATCCACGACGGCTATTTCGCCGCCGACAAGAAGAAGGTTGCGGGCCGCGCCGTGACCCTGTTCAAGGAGTCCAAGGGCGAGGGCACGACCGCCGCGGACGAGGACGCCTACAATACGATCATGCGCGACAAGGAGTGGCTGTTGAGCTTCGAGTGCAAGCTCAAGTTTATCTTCTCACACTCGGCCCTGCGCGAGGGCTGGGACAACCCGAACGTCTTCCAGATCTGCACGCTGAATGAGACGGCCTCGGTGATAAAGAAGCGCCAGGAAATCGGACGCGGGTTGCGGATCGCGGTGAATCAAGAGGGCGAGCGAGTACACGGATTCGAGGTCAACCGGCTCACGGTCATGGCCAACGAATCCTATCACCGCTTTGCCGAGCAGCTTCAGAAGGAGATCGAGCAGGAAACCGGCATCCGCTTCGGCTTGGTGGAGACACATCTGTTCGCGAACATCCCGGTCACCGACGCGCAGGGTAACACCGTGTATCTCGGCACTGAAGCGTCCAGGGTGCTCTGGAACCACCTGTGTTCCATGGGTTACATCGACAACAAGGGGCATGTCCAGGATGCCTTGAAAACCGCTCTGAAGCAAAACGCCGTGGATCTGCCCGAGCAATTCAAGGCGCACGCCGAGCAGGTTCAGGCGGTGCTGCGCAAGGTGGCCGGCAACCTGAACATCCAGAACGCGGATAACCGCAAGGCCGTCAAGCTCAACAAGGCCGTCTACCTCAGCGAAGACTTCAAACAGCTTTGGGACCGCATCAAGTATCGCACCACCTTCCGGGTCGATTTCGACTCCGAGAAGCTGATCGAGACCTGCGCCACCGAGATCCGCGACAACCTCAAGGTCGGCAAGGCGCGCTTCGTGACGCGGACCGCCCGCATCGCCATTGACCGGGGCGGTGTGGCGGCCCAGGAGATTGCGGAGTCGGTCGCCGTGTTCGACGGGCGTGACTATCAGTTACCTGACGTGGTGGGTTATCTGCAGAACGAGACCAATCTGACCCGGCGGTCCATCGTCGAGATCATGATCCGCAGCGGTCGTCTGTCAGACTTCAAGAACAACCCGCAGAAGTATATCGAACAGGTCGCTGCCATCATCAAACGGCAGATGCGGCTATTCATTGTGGACGGGATCAAATACCAGCGTATTGGGGACCGGGACTGCTACGCCCAGGAACTGTTCGAGCAGAACGAGCTGTTCGGCTATCTCAGCAAGAATATGATCGCAAGCGCCAAGTCGGTCTACGACCACATCGTCTACGACTCGGAGGTAGAAGAGGCGTTCGCCCGCTCATTCGAGCAGAGCGAGGAGGTGAAGGTCTTTGCCAAGCTGCCCGGTTGGTTCAAGATTGACACTCCGCTGGGCAGTTACAACCCCGACTGGGCGGTGCTGGTGGATATGAGCGGTCGGCCGCGTCTGTTCTTTGTCGTCGAGTCCAAAGGTAGCCTGTTCAGCGACGCCTTACGACCGATCGAGCAGGGCAAGATCGACTGTGGCAAGGCCCACTTCAAGGCGCTTGGGACCGATGTGCAATTCGCCGTTGCCAACAATTATGCGACCTTCAGCAGCGAGCTGACCGGCTAGGGACGATCTGGACCCGTTCGCCGGTGGGCAGGTGGCCGCTCAGGATCGGCGCCCGTTCGCTGACAGATGATACTAATCGGGTCCCCTGGTTCTTGTTCAGGGTCGGCTTGATCTTGGCTAACTCGCCCAGTACCCCGGACAGGGTGTCGTTGGTGGTTTGCTGGACGAAGTGGTCCTGCGGAGGCCGCTCCCACGACTGGCATCATCCGTTGCGTCGCGCGGCTTCGCCGAGCGACCGCCAGTCGAATACCTCGATTCCTTCGCGGCTGTAGGCCTCGTCCCCGCCGTAGATCAGCCAGCCCGGCAGCGCCTGCTCGCCAGCCAGCGTTTGCCATTTGGTGAGACCTTTGAGCCATTCGCGCACCAAGGTCGCGCCCGACTTGATCTCGATGCCCTGTAAGCGCCCGCCGATCTCGAAGAGCAGATCGATCTCATGACCGGTATTGTCGCGCCAGAAATACAAATCGGCGGGCCGGCCGTTGTTGAACCGCTGCTTGACGAACTCGCTGACCGCCAGGGTCTCGAACAGCGCCCCGCGTTGCGGGTGGATGTTCAGCGCTGCGCTGTCCTTGATGCCGACGAGCGCCGCGGCGAGGCCGGTATCCAGAAAGTAGAGCTTTGGTGTCTTGACCAGCCGCTTGCCGAAGTTGCGGTGATAGGGCGGCAAGAGCAGGATGAGGTAACTCGCCTCCAGCACACTGAGCCATTCGCGCGCGGTGGTGTGCGAGATGCCGCAGTCGTTGGCCAGTGCCGACAGGTTGAGCAACTGACCGGTGCGCGCCGCGCACAGCCGCACGAACCGCTGGAACAGCGCCAGGTCCCGCACCGCCAACAGTTGGCGGACGTCGCGCTCCAGGTAGGTTGCGATGTAATTCGGAAACCAGTCGTCGGGCAGCAGCAGCGGACGGTCGTACAACGGCGGAAAGCCGCCGCGCCACAGCAGGGTGTCCAGGTTCGACGGGAGCAGATCGGCGTCGGCCAGCTCAGCGATCGAAAACGGCAAGAGTTCGATCCGCCCCACGCGACCGGCCAGTGATTGGCTGATGCGCGACATCAGTCCGAACTGCTGTGAGCCGGTCAGCACGAAATCGCCCATGCGTCCCCGGTGATCGACCAGTCCCTGCAAATAGGACATCAGCTCCGGGCCGTGCTGCGCCTCGTCGATGACCGCGCCGTCCGGGAAGCGGGCGAGGAAGCCCCGTGGGTCGGCGAGGGCAAGTTCGCGCTGATCAGGGTCTTCCAGCGTGACATAGGGGCGGTCGGCAAAGATCGCCCGGGCCAGGGTGGTCTTCCCGGATTGGCGCGGTCCGGTGATGGCGAGGATCGGGAATCCGTGCGCCAGGCGCAACGCGGTCTCTTTGGCATGGCGTGGGATCATCCGCCGATCTTACAGATTGCAGGTTGTAACTGCAATCTGTAAGAATCTGCCGGATTAGTTTCATAATCCTTCTGGATTCATCGGCTTGATATCGGCTGTCGGCGCTGGCATTCACGTATAGCCGTCCGACCTGATATCCGGACAGACCTTATGGTGTAGGGGCGGGTTTGAAACCCGCCCCTACGTCCGGTTATCACGTCTGATGGCTGTATTTATGAACGAGTGCAGCACAAGTTAACAACAGTCGTTGGTTAACAGTTCCTTAGCGAGCAACCTACGATGAAAGAAGAACTCCGCATCGGCGTGATCGGTATGACCTGTGCCTCCTGCGTAGCGCGGGTGGAGCGGGCCATCGCGCGGCAGCCGGGGGTCGAGTCGGCCGTGGTCAACCTGGCGGCCGAGACCGCGGTCGTGCGGTTCGCCGGGACCGCGGTTCCGCTGCTCCTGGATGCCGTCCGCGCTGCCGGCTATGAGCCGGTGTTGGCGTCCGCGACCATCGGGATTGGCGGCATGACCTGCGCCTCCTGCGTGGCGCGGGTCGAGCGGGCCATCAAGGCCCTGCCGGGGGTGCTCTCGGCCGCGGTCAACCTGAGCACCGAGACCGCGACGGTCGAGTTCCTGGCCGCGAGCGTCAGCCGCGAGCGGATCAGCCAGGTGATCCGCGAGGCCGGCTATGAGCCGCTCGCGGCGCAGCAAGCGCCGGATGAGGCCGGGGTTCGGCAGGCCGCCGCCTTGGCTGGGCTGCGTCGCGACCTGCTGGCGGCCGTGGTCCTGACCCTGCCCCTGGTGTTCGTGAGCATGGGGCGGATGCTCTGGTCCGGCCATGCCGACATGGCGCACGGTGCGGCGTCGGCGCCGCTCTGGGGTTGGCTGGAACTGCTCCTGGCCACGCCGGTGCTGCTGTGGGCCGGCCGGCGCTTTCTGGTCTCCGGTTGGCAGGAACTGCGTCACCTGAGCCCAGGGATGAACAGCCTGGTGATGCTGGGGAGCGGCGCCGCCTACCTCTATTCGGTCGCCGCGCTGACCCTGCCGGGCCGCTTCCCCCCCGGCACCGCCAACCTCTATTTCGAGGCGTCGGCGGTCATCGTGACCTTCATCCTGCTCGGGCGCTATCTGGAGGCACTGGCCAAGGGCCGGACGTCCGAGGCGATCCGGCGCCTGATGCATCTCCAGCCGCACAGCGCCCGGGTGGTGCGCCCGGAGGGAGAGGCCGAGATCCCGGCCGCCGCCGTGGTGCCGGGCGACCTGATCGCGGTGCGGCCCGGCGAGCGCATCCCGGTCGACGGGACCCTGACCGAGGGCGGCAGTCATGTCGATGAATCGATGATCAGCGGCGAGTCGCTGCCGGTCCGTAAGGGACCGGGCGACCCGGTGGTTGGGGCCACCGTCAACGGCACCGGTGCCTTCCGTTATCGCGCCACCCGGGTGGGTGCCGACATGGTACTGGCGCAGATCGTGCGGCTGGTCGAGGATGCGCAAGCCGGCAAGCTGCCCATCCAGCGGACGGCCGACCGGATTGCCGCGGTCTTTGTACCGACCGTCATGGCGGTGTCGCTCCTGACGTTCGTCACCTGGCTGTGGGTCGGTCCGGCGCCCGCGCTGGCGCATGCCTTCGTGGCCGCGGTCAGCGTGCTGCTGATTGCCTGCCCCTGCGCCATGGGGCTCGCCACGCCCACCGCGATCATGGTCGGTACCGGCCGCGGGGCCGCCCTGGGGATTCTCTTTCGCCGCGGCGACGCGCTGGAGACCCTGGCGCGGGTGGATCAGGTGGTACTCGACAAGACCGGAACCCTGACCGAGGGGCGGCCGGCACTCACCGATCTCGCGGCCTTCGGGATGACCGAAGAGGCGGCCCTGGCGCTCGCCGCCGCCCTCGAGCAGCACAGCGAACACCCGATCGGCGCCGCTCTGGTGCAGGCCGCGCGGGAGCGGGGGCTGGTGCTCGTCGCGGCGACCGAGGTCGAGGCCGTCCCCGGCTATGGCATCCGCGCCCGAGTGGACGGCAATCTGGTCGCCGTCGGTTCTGCCCGCTATATGGACCGTCTGGGCGTCGCGCTCGCGGCGGGTGCCGCGTCGGCGGCACGCCTGGCTGACGCGGGGAAGTCGCCCCTGTATCTGGCGGCCGACGGCCAACTGGCGGCCGTGCTGGCGGTGGCCGATCCGGTGAAAGTGGGCAGCCGGGCGGCCGTCGCCCGCCTGTACGACCTAGGGCTCTCGGTCACCCTGCTGACCGGCGACGGCAGCCGCACCGCGGCGGCGGTGGCCCGTCAGTTGAACATCGAACAGGTCGTGGCCGAGGCGCTGCCGGCGGATAAAATCTCGGAGATCAAACGGCTGCAGGCCGCTGGCCACACCGTGGCCTTTGTCGGCGACGGCATCAACGATGCCCCGGCATTGGTTCAGGCCGACGCCGGCATCGCCATGGGGTCGGGCACCGATATCGCCGTCGAGGCCGGCGAAGTCGTCCTGATGACGGCCGACCCGGCGGCCATTGCCGACGCCATCGCACTGGCGCGGCGCACCCTGGGCACCATCCGCGGCAATTTTTTCTGGGCCTATGGCTATAACGTCGCCCTGATCCCGCTGGCGGCCGGCGTCTTCTACCCGCTGACCGGATGGCTGCTCAACCCGATGGTGGCCGCGGCGGCCATGAGCGTCTCGAGCCTGTTCGTGGTGGGCAACAGCCTGCGGCTGCGGCGCTTCAGGTCGCCGGTTCCAATATGAGCGAGCCGCTCAGCCACTCTATTCACCCCAGCGCCGCCAGCCCCTTGCGGTCTACCAATTCGAGCAGCTTCAAAGATGGGCCGCGGGGTCGCTTATCACCCCGCTCCCATTTCTGGATCGTTGAGGGGCTGGTATTGAGATAGGCGGCGAATACTGTTTGGCTGGCCTTGT
>Ga0247838_1004667_pt1 | contig 14430 bp, 10 predicted proteins | sample LaCruzMarch2015__5_FD_189097 | JGI IMG/M metagenome (GOLD analysis project Ga0247838, IMG submission 189097) | Freshwater microbial communities from meromictic Lake La Cruz, Castile-La Mancha, Spain - LaCruzMarch2015_15m | ecosystem: Environmental > Aquatic > Freshwater > Lake | place: Spain... | reverse complement strand
CTCGGTGCGGTTTGCGGGCTGTTCGGCGGGGATCGTCTCGGCCGAGGGGCTGGTGATGACCAACAACCACTGCGTCGCCACCTGTGTGGCCAATCTGTCGACCCAGGCCGTCAACTATGCCGAGACCGGATTCACCCCGCGTACCCGCGAGGAGGAGCGCAAATGTCCGGGCGGGACGGCGGAGATCCTGACCGACATCTCGGACGTCACCGAACGCATGCGTGCGGCGGGTGCCGGGCTGGAGGGCCAGGCCTTTACCCGCGCGCGCGACGCCGAGGCGGGCCGGATCGAGCAGGAGACCTGTGCCGGCGACGCGGCCCGGCGCTGTCAGGTGGTCAGCCTGTACCGGGGTGGCCAGTTCAAACTCTATACCTACAAGCGCTACACTGACGTGCGGCTGGCCTGGGCCCCGGAGGACCGGGCCGCGACCTTCGGTGGCGATCTGGACAATTTCAGCTTCCCCCGCTTCGCCATCGATGCGGCCTTCATCCGCCTGTACGAGAATGACGCCCCGGCCGCGACGCCGACCCATTTCAAATGGAACGCCTCGCAGCCGGTCGAGGGCACGCCGGTGTTCGTCTCGGGCAGCCCGGGCGCGACCCAGCGGCTGCTGACCCAGGACCAGCTGTTCACCATCCGCGACGTGGTCCTGCCGATGGACCAGCTGCTGGCCTCCGAGCTGCGCGGCCGGCTGATCCGGTTCGCGGCCGAGAGCGAGGAGAACGCCTTCATCGCCATGGACCCGATCGTGGGGCTGGAGAACACCTACAAGCGCGGCCTGGGGCGGATGCGGGCCCTGGTCGATCCGGCCTTCATGGCAAGGCGGGCCGAGGGCGAGGCGGACTTCCGTCGGCGCGTGGCGGCCGACGCAGCCCTGACCGCGCGTGTCGGCGATCCCTGGGCCGATCTGGCGGCGGTGCAGCCGATCCAGCGCGAACTCTATCCGGCCTATGCGATGCTCGAGACCCAGGCCGGCGGCGGCTCGCAGCTGTTCAGCTGGGCCCGGACGCTGGTGCGCGGGGCGCAGGAGCGGGCGAAACCGTCGGCGGAGCGCCTGCCCGAGTTCGCCGAAAGCCGGCTGGCCGCCGTCCAGTCCGGCCTGTTCGCCGAACGGCCGGTCTATCCGGCGCTGGATCAGGTCCGGATGGAATGGTGGCTGTCCAAGACCCGTGAATGGCTGACCGTCGACGATTCAAGGGTCCGTGCCCTGCTGGGTCCGGAATCGCCGGAGGCCAAGTCGGTCCGGCTGACCGCCGGTACGACGCTGGGCGACCCGGCCGTGCGTCGCGCCCTGTGGGAAGGCGGCATGGACGCTATCCTGGCCTCGACCGATCCTATGATCGTGTTCGCCCGGGCCATGCAGGACAACAGCCGCGCCGTCCGTTCGGACTGGGAAGCGCGCGTGCAGGCGCCGACCGATCGCGCGTCGGAACGTCTGGCCGCCGCCCGCTTCGCCGCCTATGGCGATGCTGTCTATCCGGACGCGACGGGTACGCTGCGACTGACCTATGGAAAGATCGAGGGCACGGACGTTCCGGGTCAGCGCTGGGGTCCGTTCACGACCTTCGACGGGCTGTGGGACCGGGCGACAGGTGCCCCGCCCTTCGATGTGGCGCCGCGGCTGCTGGACGCGGCAGACCGGATCGACGGCGATACGGTGCTGAACATGGCGGTGTCGTCCGACACCATCGGCGGCTCGTCCGGCTCGCCGGTGGTCAATGCGGCGGGCGAGATCGTGGGGGCCAATTTCGACTCCACCGTCCTGACCCAGCGCAATGCCTATGGCTATGACATCAACGTCAACCGCTCGGTGATCGTGACCACCGGCGCGGTGACGGTCGCGCTGAGGGATGTGTACGGGATGGACGGGCTGGTGGCGGAGCTGGGGGTTCGGTGAGGGCTTGGGGCTTGGGGCTTAGGGCTTGGGGCTTAGGGCTTGGGGCTTAGGGCTTAGGGCTTGGGGCTTGGGGCTTAGGGCGGAAGCAGGTGCCACAACCCAATCCCCAAAGCCTAAGACCTACGACCTACGACCTACGACCTACGACCTAGATCTGGCTCATCTTCTGCCGGGCCTTGGAGAAATACTGCCAGCCGGTCCAGACGGTGACGATGGCGGCGATCCAGATCAGGACATAGGCGAAGGTCTGGAAATGGGGCTGCCATTCCAGCGGCAGGCCGAAGCCGTCCCACAGCAGCACCAGCTGCAGGGCCCCGAGGGCCACGATCTGCAGGACCGTCTTCCATTTGGCCAGCAGGGTGACCGGCAGTTTGACCTTGCCGGCGACGGTCTCGCGCAGGGCCGAGACGGCGAACTCACGGAACATGATCAGGCCGCAAGGGATGGCGATCTGCGGCAGGGCCCCCCAGGCCAGGACGCCGAGGATGGCCCCGGTGATCAACACCTTGTCGGCGATCGGATCCAGGATGGCGCCCCAGCGGGTGGTCGAATGCCAGCGCCGGGCGAGGAAGCCGTCGACCCAGTCGGTCGAGGCCGCGACGATGTAGATGATGAAGGCCGTGCGCCCGAACCGGAACTGGTCGTCCGGGCTCAGATAGTCGGACATGAAGGGAATGCCCTGCGGTGCCGCCCCCGCCAGGATCAGGAACATGATCACCCCGGCGACCAGCCGCAGGCCGGTCAGGATGTTGGGAATGGGGTTGGCGTGGGGATTGGGGGTCATGGGGCGCTCCGATACCCCAAAGCTGCCATGCTTCGCGCGTCGAAGCGAGCCGTGCGGTCTTGCGACCCTATTCCATGACCTCGAACCGACCGGGACCCTCCAGCGACCGCAGGACCCCGTCGGCGATGCCGAAATGAAGCCCGCTGAGGGCCAGGGTGCCCGCAGCCTCGCGCTCGGCGATCCAGGGAAAGGTGCGCAGGTTCTGCAGCGACAGACGGACCACCGCCTCTTCCGCAACCTGTTCGACCTCTTCGGGCGGGCAGGCCTCACAGACGCGGCGAACGACCGGCGCCCCCTGCTGCACCCAGGGCGCGACAAAGTCCTGGCAGTCCGCCGGAGCCCCGCTGAGCATGGCGGCGACCCCGCCGCAGCGGGCATGGCCCATGACCATGATGCGCCGGACATTGAGCACCTTGACCCCGAACTCCAGCGCCGCCGAGACGCCGTGCAGGAGGCCGTCGGGCTCATAGGGCGGGACCAGATTGGCGACGTTGCGGACGACGAACAGCTGGCCGGGGGCGGCGTCGAAGATCAGGGCCGGGTCGGCACGGCTGTCCGAGCAGGCGACGACGAGGGTGTGGGGCTTCTGACCGTCAGCGGCGAGCGTCTCATACTGGGCCTTCGCCTCGGGCCAGTGGCTGTCGCGAAAGCGGTGATAACCGGAGAGCAGGGCGGCGCGGGAGTGTTGGGGCATGGGGTCGGTATAGGCATTCCCGTTGCCGCTGGGGAGAGGGACTGCGCAGCGACAGAGGGGCCGACTTGACGGTCCGGTGTCCGGCGCGGCTCTTCCGCAGATGTACCGTCAGGAAGAGGGACGGAAAAAGCCGTAAATCCGCTCCGCCAGCGGCTGGTTGATCCCCTCGACCTTGACCAGATCGGCGACGGCGGCGCGGCTGACACCCTTGGCGGAGCCGAAGGCGTGGAGCAGGGCCTTCTTGCGGCCGGGGCCGACGCCCTCGATCTCGTCGAGCGGATTCTTCCTGATGTCCATGGAGCGGCGGGTGGCGTGGGCGCCGTTGGCGAAGCGGTGGGCCTCGTCGCGCAGGCGCTGGATGTAATACAGGGCGGGTGACTTCAGCGGCAGCATGAAGGGCGGGCGACCCGGCATGAAGAAATGCTCCTTGCCCGCATCGCGGTCCGGGCCCTTGGCCACCCCGACGGCGAGGATGTCGTCCAGACCCAGATCGGCCAGGACGGCCTGCACCTCGGCCAGCTGGCCGGCGCCGCCGTCGATCAGCAGGAGGTCGGGGCGGACGACCGCCTCGCCCGCGTCCTCGTCCTTGACCAGACGGCCAAAGCGGCGGCGCATGACCTCGCGCATCATGCCGTAGTCGTCGCCGGGGGTCAGGTCCTCGCCGCGGATGTTGAACTTGCGGTACTGCGACTTCTGGAAGCCCTCGGGCCCGGCCACGACCATGCCGCCGACGGCATTGGTGCCCTGGATGTGGGCATTGTCATAGATCTCGATCCGGTCGGGCCGGCTGTCGAGGCCGAAGGCTTCGCAGACCTCGTCGAGGATTTTGCCCTGGGCCGACCCCTCCGCCATCTTGCGGCCGAGGGCCTCGCGGGCATTGGTCAGGGCGTGGTCGACGAGGGCGGCCTTGTCGCCGCGCAGCGGCCGGGCGATCTCGACCTTGCGGCCCCCTTTTTCATCGGCCGCCTTCATGGAGAAGGCCTCTTCCAGCAGTTCCAGCTCATGCGGCCGGACATTGGACAGGATCAGGCGCGGAACCGGCTTGTCCTCATAGAACTGGCCGAGGAAGGCCGCGAGGATTTCGGGATCGGTGTCCGTCCTGTCGACCCGCGGGAAACAGGCCCGGCCGCCCCAGTTCTGGCCGCCGCGATAGAAGAAGACCTGGACGCAGGCCTGTCCGCCCTCGCTGAACAGGGCGAAGACATCGGCCTCGGCCACGCCCTCGGCGCTGACGGAGTTTTCCATCGAGATGGCCGACAGGGCGCGGATGCGGTCGCGGACGCGAGCGGCCTGTTCATAGTCCAGGGCCTCGGCGGCAGCGCTCATCTCGTCGGACAGGCGGGCGATGACGGCACGCGACCGGCCCTTCAGAAAGGCCGAGGCCTCATCGACCAGGCCGGCATAGTCCTCGAGCGAGATCAGGCCGGTGCAGGGGGCCGAGCAGCGCTTGATCTGGTGCAGCATGCAGGGCCGGGTGCGGCTCTCATAGACGCTGTCGGAGCACGACCGCAGGAGGAAGGCCTTCTGCAGGGTGTTCAGGGTCCGGTTCACAGCCCAGGTCGAGGCGAAGGGGCCGAAATAGTCGCCGGGCGTGGTGTGGGCCCCGCGATGCTTGCGGACCTGGGGCGCGCGGTGGTCCTTGCGGATCATCAGCTCGGCGAACGACTTGTCATCGCGCAGCACGACGTTGAAGCGCGGCTTCAGCTGTTTGATGAAGCTGGATTCGAGCAGCAGGGCCTCGGTCTCGGAGGCGGTGATGACCAGCTCCATCGACCGGGTCAGGGAGACCATCAGGCCGATGCGCTGGGTGTGGAAGCGGCCCTGGGCGTATTGCAGGATGCGCTTCCGGATCGACTTCGCCTTGCCGACATAGAGGCAGGTCCCGTCCTCGCCATACATGCGATAGACGCCCGGCTTGTCGGGGGCCCGGCGCGCCTCGTCGCGGATCAGGTCGGCACCCTGCTGTTCGGAAAAGCTCTCCTCGGTCATCGACACCGAATATAGGCGCAGACCGGGCGTCAGATCAGCTGAATCTGGGCGATGAGGGACTTTTTCGGCGACGGGACAGCCCATGGGATCGGTTGGTTCATCACAACGAACACAACGGGAGGCACAACGGGCACGGCGGGATCAGTGACTTGTCGACATCGCGGCGTACGCCGCAGGACAACCCCTCAAACGGAGAGCTCGAGCTTTCGTCCTTCCAAATCCCGTGGTGTTCGTTGTGCCTTCCGTTGTGCCCGTCGTGATGAACTCACGCTGGTTGGAGCATCGACAGGCGCGCCGTCCGTTCTCAGAAGCGGCGGACCATCAGGACGCCGGCCAGAACCAGGGCGATGCCGGCGAGGCGGCCCGGGCTGATCGGGTGCTGCGGCGTGCCGAAGGCCCCGAAATGGTCGAGGATCAGGCCGACCAGCAGCTGGCCTGCGACCATCAGGGTAATGGTCAGGGCGACGCCGAGGCGCGGCACGCCCCAGGCCGCCGCCACGACGAAGATCGCGCCATAGAGGCCACCGATCCACGCATACCAGGGCAGGCCCCGCGCCGCCGCGACATCCGGCTTGGCCTGCAGGATCATGGCGAGGATCCCCAGCGCAGCCGTGCCGATGGCGAAGGAAACAAAGGCGGCGTTCACCGGCGAACCGACGGCGCCCATCATCTTGGCGTTGGTCGGGGCCTGCAGGGCGGTCGCGCCCCCGGCAAGGACGACGGCGATCATGGCGAAGAGGTTGGGGTTCATGGGGTCTCGTATGGCAGCGATCGTTCCCCGGACAAAGTCCATGCGCTGAAGGCGGCGGCCTTGCGGGTCAGGCCCAGCATGACCGCAATAGCGCATGCAGGGGGGTGGGGCGTACGGGCGATGGGTCCTCAACTATCGGGCAGAAACGTTCCAACCTGAGTTGATTTCGGCGATGCGTGTCGCCAGCTGCCGGGCAGAATGGTTGGCCCAGAAGAGGCGCAGATTGACGTTCGACAGCGGCCCGTCGGGGGTTTCCAGAGGCGGATCGAACCGGGTCCCGAGGGCACCGACGGTGATCGTCGCGCCGGGTGCGATCCGGAAGGTTCGTGTTCGCCATGGCAGCACATAGCGGCCAGTCCCCTGGGCGGTGATCAGAAGGGTTGGTGGCCCGAACGCCCTTAACAGGCCGACGACCGCCGCCGCGCCGAACAGGATGTCAAACGCCCCGACGATCACGAAGGTCATTGACAGATAGGGACCGTAGCTCATCCCACAGAGCAGGCAGCGTCGGTCGCCATCCTTGGCGATCTGAAGGGCCTCGAAGGCTTCCGGGGTTCGGACGCCATCCAGCATCCACCAGGTGAAGGCCGGCAGGACGGTCGCCAAAATGAGGGCCAGCACCAGAACCTTCGCCTTCGAGATGCGCACCTCAACCATAGACGCTCCGATTCAGTCTCGCCCCCACTGGATTGGCGTCGGGACGTTCCTGAACGCACATGCCCCACACTTTATACTGGCAATAGTCGCGTAGTCACGCTCGCCCTGATTTCACCAGTCGGTTTCCGGCTGCCTGCCGCCGAACACCTCCCCCAGCCGGTCCCGCGTCGCGCGGTGCGTGTCCTCGGGCAGGGCCGCGGGGTCGAACCAGCCGATCGCCTCGATCTCGCCGTGGCTGGTGCGGTCGGTCATCGAGAAGCGGTCGATGCGGTAGACCAGCACATGGTCGCCGCGGAAGAAGCGTTCGTTGGAATGGACGCTGACCAGGGTCGGGCGGCCCTCGATGATGAGGCCGGCCTCCTCGCGCAGTTCGCGGATCAGGGCGTCCTCGCAGGTCTGGCCGCGTTCGACGCCGCCGCCGGGCAGCCACCAGCCGTGCAGATAGGTGTGTTTGACCAGCAGGACGCGACCGGCGGAATCGATCGCCACGCCGCGCACGCCGAGGGTCATGCCGCGGCTGATCCGCGACCAGGCGAAGAACAGCGGGCGGGTGAAGGGCTCGATCCATCGGTCAAGGACTGGTGGCCTGTCGCAATGATGAATGTCAACGCGAGCGTGGCCTGGGGGTTGCGGGTCGTGACCACCCTGCAGTCATTGGCTTCCGGGGTGCTGATTTTCCTCCTCGCCGTGGGCGTTCGACGGCGCTTCCAGATCGGTTAGGAAGGCTCTGGAGGCCCAAAGTTTAGCAGCTTGGTGCGGAAGGCTGCAGGCACCGCAAGCAGAAGGATGTCTCACCGGGCGCAGGTGAACGTCGGGCGGTTGAACCCCGCAGCCGCTCGACTGCGCGACGTGAATAGGTGCGGCGCCCGCCCGCTCCCGCCGGAGCCCAAGATTAGCTATAGAGCCTGCGGACCCCCAGTATGGCCCCGGACCCCAAGGGGCACTCCAATGATCCTCGCTCTGCTCTTCCTTGCCGCTGCCTTGGCTCAGCCCGCGGGCGAGACCTTCACCTGCACACCCACCCGGGTGTGGGATGGCGACGGCCCGATCTGGTGCGCCGAAGGACCGCGTATTCGTCTTGCCGGGATTGCTGCTCGGGAAATGGATGGCAGTTGCAGTCGCGGGCATCCCTGTCCGCCGGCCTCGGCGGTCCAGGCTCGGGACGCGTTGGTCAGGCTGATCGGCCAGCGTGTCGGCGTACATACTCAAGGCCATATCCTCGTGCGCGGTCCTGCCTTGACCTGCAGGTCTGAAGGCAGCGCGGGGGGCAGTCGGACGGCGGCCTGGTGCGTCTCGCCTCGCTCTGGCGATCTGTCCTGCGCCATGGTCAGGGGTGGCTGGGCTCTGAGGTGGGATCGCTACTGGCGCAACCATCGCTGCTGACGCTGCCGGCCTGATTGAATGCGCACCGAACGCCTTCGTGGATCAGGAACGAAGGTTCTTTCAGGCTGAGCTGTCGGTGATTGTCTCCTCCGCGGCAGCTACAGCCTGGGGAGTAGGTCAGAGATCGGGTCGATACCTGTCGACTCCGAAGCCGACGATTGCCCTCTTGCGTCGATCAAAAGCGTGTAGTAGGTATGACACATGCACTCTTTTGGGTCATATCTTCGGAGCCGGCGAGAGGCCTTGCGACTGACCGACCGGAGTTACTCCGTTCGGCAGGTGGCAAAGCGGGTTGGCATTGAGCCGGCCTACCTCAGCAAGATTGAGCGAGATGAGGTGCCTCCGCCTTCGGAGGAGGCCATCGGTCGGATCGCCGAGGTTCTGGGGGAGGACAGGGACGCCCTCCTTGCTCTGGGAGGGAAAGTTTCCAGTGACTTGCTTGAGCTTATTCGCCGCCACCCGGTGGCGTTTGCTGAGCTGATACGTGGGCTACGCGATGCACCGCCGGATTCGTTGCTCAGGGTGGTGCGGGAAGTCCGCGATGGCGATTGGTAGGGAAATCGAACCGATGATTACACTTGATAAAAACGTGCTCTGCATTCGCTGTCCGAATGTTCATCCCGCCGCCCATGCACAGCTGGAATTCCAGCGGACCTTGCGAATACCGGACGACGAACGTGTGCACGGTCTACCGGCTGGATTGGGCTGCTTCCCCCTTCGCCACGTCGAAGACTTTTCAGAAGGACTCGACGAACTAACGCTGCGCCGCGGCGGCATAATGATGCCGATGCACCGATCGGAGGCGATGTGGATCAACTTCAAGGGTGGCGGCCGCATGTCATCCGGCGCTGCCTACCCGTTTGCGATCAAGGTCGCCGCCGGCAAGGTGAACGCCTTGACGGGAGGGACCTGGTCCCCGGTCCTGTCTGCCGAAGAGCAGGACTATATTGTGATCCCCGCGCAGCCTTGGATCGATGGCTTCGCCGTATCAAAGGGCATCATCCGTCAGTTCGTCGCCGAACGCCTCGGCGAGGGCTTTTCTGCGGAAGAGCAGCTGACAGGAAAGGCCGAGTTCGGAGGGCTCCAGATCATCGCCTATCCGATGAAGGCAGAGCGTTACCTGGAGGTTCTCCGCGCTCGTGAAGCGGAGGCCCGCGCCCAAGAGCGCAGACGACGCATTGAGCAGCTTCGTGAAATGCTCTCTCCCTTTTCGGAGTTTTCAGACCGGGCGCGTTCTTTGGTGGCGGCCGCTACGGCGACCTTGGCGGAAATCGAACATAACATTCGGGGCGTGGGTAAAGTCAGATCCACTGGTGACGTGCCCGATCCCGATCTCATCTTGGCCGAACTGCACAGCCTGCTTGATCGATGGAACAGCCAGGTCGGCGAACTCGCGGAGCTATCGCCGCATGAATTCCGTCTATTCAGGGACATTGGAAGGGGATTTTCGGAACAAGTAGAATGCTTCCAAATGGCTCCGCCGATGCGGATGTCGCGGAGGGCGTCGATGGGGTTAGGCGGCGGCGGCCGCATGCGACAGGAAATCTACACCGACCCCTACGGTGTCGACGCATGGGACCAATCGGCGGGAAGTCGATGCTTTGTTCACCTGGTGGAAGCGACGCAGTGGGCGGAAATCTCTGGTGGTCCGGCACCCACCGAACCGCCTTCGCAAAAAGATTACAAGGAAAAGGGACTGCCTTGGTTTGATTATTACGCCCCAGAGAAGGGAGCTGTTTCAGGGTCCAAGCTACTGGCCGGGCTGAAGAGCTGGGGATCAATGTACGGAAAGGGGCCCGGTGCCTCTGAGGGCAAGAGCGGTCCGGTGATCCAGTTGGGAACTGCACCGCGAGTTTCAGGCGTCGTCAGCGAAGGGGTCGGTGATGAATAGTCAATCAGTCAGAGCTTCAGGGCAGCCATCCCGCCTAATGTGCAGGCTGGCAGATCTGCATCGAAAAGCAAAAGCTGCACACGCGTTGAAGCGAAAGGACCGGTCAAAATACGACTTCTGGGACGCTGAAAGCAATGTTTATGCGCGAATTCGCATGAGTTCGTACTCAGGTTCGAAATTCTCTGCGTAATGGTAAAAATAAATCTCGTTACCGCCGTGCTGGCTGCGACCACAGCGATTACGCGCGGCGAGGTGCCCGCCAGGCCCTCGCTAAGGTCCTGAGTCGACAAAGCTATGGTCAAGGCCAGCGCCCGTGTGATCCGGCGGCGAAAGCTGATCTAGAGACAGGCCCATGCCTACGTCGAGGATGGTCGCCGCTGCTCTATCTTCTTGTAAGCGCAGAGGTAGCAGATGAGTAGCGGGCAACCCTTGAGCGAGGCTGGTATCACTATAGGGTGGGGTGCAGGAGGCGACGAAAATGTTTGAGGCAGGCTTGGCGGTCCGACACCGCAATGACCCGTCGCAGATCGGCGTGGTCACCGGCGAGGTGAAAGAGTCGGGCGGGCGCATTTACCAAAGGGTCAAGCTGGCCAGCGGCGAAGCCAAGTGGATCGTGCAGCTCGCTTTAGAGCCGGTCACTGCGGCTCCAGATGCCATCGCCGATCTCGCCGCAGCAAACTTTTCGAACCGATCCGCCCTTAGCCAGACGCTCACGCACATTCGCCTGACCGGGCGCTTGGCGGATCTCATCTACAGCATGGAAAGCACCAACACAGAGTTCCATGCCTACCAGTTCAAGCCGGTCGTGAAGATCCTTAACTCTGCTTCCAAGGGGCTGCTGATCGCCGACGAGGTCGGTCTCGGAAAAACGATCGAAGCCGGGCTGGTATGGACCGAACTGGTCGCCCGCTACGACATGCAGCGCCTACTCGTAGTTTGTCCAAAATCGCTTCAGGAAAAGTGGCGGCTTGAGCTGAGCCAGAAGTTCGGCGTTCGGGCTCAGGCCGTCGATGCAGCAGACCTGCTTCAAGCGCTACAGGAGCGCGATCGAACAGGTGGCGACTTTGCCCTGGTTGCGACCCTCTCAGGCATCCGAGCTCCGGACGGTTGGGATGATCCAGTTGATCCCGCAAAGGGGGCACGAGCGGACTTGGCGAGGTTCCTCAACAATCGCACTGACTCTGATCCGCTGTTTGATCTGTTGGTGTTCGATGAGGCGCACCACCTTCGGAACCCCAAGACCGCGCAGCACAAATCTGCCCGGCAGTTTGTTGATTTGGCCGATTACAAGCTCATGCTTACGGCCACACCGATCAACCTGCGTAGCGAGGATCTTCGGTCGATTCTTCGGCTCATTGAGCCAGACCTTTTTGATAGGGACTGGATTTTCGGGGCGCTTCAAACTGAGAACGTTCCAATTGTTGCGGCACGCGAAGCGGCGCTTCGAAAGGACGCGACCTTTGAGGGCTTGAGCGAAGCGATCTCGCTGATCATGCCGGGCCATTTTCTCAAAACAGGTGGGCGCCTTGGTGTGATGCGCAGCCTGTTGTTGGGCAAGTCAGGCGTTATTCCTCCTGGCTCCAAGGCAGAGCTAGCAGCCCGCCTTGAAGAGATGTCCATGCTTGGCGGTATCGTGAACCGCACACGCCGACGCGATGTGAACGACTTCAAGGTACAGCGAAGGCCCGACTGCCGACTTTGGTCGATGAGCCAGCTTGAGCGGGCGTTCTACAGCGCGGCTTCTAACGCCATTACCAACTACGCCGCAGGCTCCAACGTGAATGAGCGGTTCCTGCTGTCGAACAGTCAGCGAATGGTCGCCTCATGCCTTCCGGCCGCCTACTTGCGCTGGTCAGCGGCAACCGCCGACCTCGAAATTGACGACCCTGACTTGCTGAAGGGCGGCTCGACGCCGGGCCCTCTGACCTCGATGCTTTCATCCGTGTGTGGTGATCGGACTGTCCTTGCGGAGTTGAAAGCCAACGACAGCAAGTTGCGTATCCTCAAAAAGGCTCTGTCGGACACATGGGCGGCACACCCCGATGAGCGCGTGATCGTGTTTTCGAGCTTCAGAGGAACGCTCGATTATCTGGAAACGTGCCTTTTGAACGCGGGCATACCCTGTCTGAAAATGCACGGGTCGGTAAAGCAGGATCGCAACGAGATCTTGAGAAGGTTCCAGAGCGCCGAGGGCCGGATGGTTCTTCTGACCTCTGAGGTTGGTGGCGAGGGATTGGACCTCCAGTTTTGCCGGATTCTGGTCAACTACGACTTGCCGTGGAACCCCATGAAGGTCGAACAGCGCATCGGCCGGATCGATCGGATCGGCCAGAAGTCGCCCTCTGTGGAGGTCCTGAGCCTGATCTGCGAAGGCACGATTGAGGAGCGGATTTATAAGCGGCTCTACGAGCGGCTGAACCTGATCGTACAAACCCTCGGGGGCTATGAGCCCATCCTGGGGGACATTGTGCGTGAGCTTGAAAACCGACTTCTGGATCCAACTCTGAGCGCTGCTGAGGAGGAAGAGGAGATTGAGCGCAAGGCGAGTGCCGCCGAGGCCAGGCGTTTGCAGGAGGAGGCTCTGGAAAAGGAAGCCGCCGGCCTCATTGCTCACGGCGACATGATCTTGCACCGCATTCAGCGGACGCACGAGCAACAACGCTGGATCCAACCGGGCGAGCTGTACGACTACGTCTCGGGTGCTCTGCGAACTGCCTTTCCGGGCACGCTCCTTGAGCGAGCCGCGACGGAGTATGAAGCCTATGAGTTCGCGTTCACCGCGGCGGGGCAGTTGGCATTTCGCGATTTCCTCGACGAACGAGCAAAGCGTTTCAAGACCGATCTACGGCGACAGGAAAAAGTCAGGATCGTCTTCGGCAAGTTGCCGGAGGGCGTTCGAGGCGCTCGTCTTGAGGCCATCAACATGGCCCACCCGCTCGTCAGGTTCGCTGCAAAACTGAGGAGTGATGCCGGCCGTGGCATTGCTGTGAGGCCTGCCGTTGCCGGGATGCTGCCGCGCCCGGAACCCCTGTCGCATCTTGCTCGGGGGCGTTACGGCGTGATCGTACAGAAATGGTCGGCGGGTGGTGCTACGCCACAGGATCGGCTGGTCTACGCTGCCGTCCACCTAGAGAGTGGCGTTGTGACGTCGAACGAGGACGCGGAGGCGCTGACAATGAGCGCTGCTCGCGACATGTCTCAAGCTGTGGTTTCGCCAGCGGATGCCGCAAGGGCTGCGCACGCGCTTCAGGAACTCTTGGTCGAGCAAAAACTGGCTTCAGAGTTCCAGGCATTTTTCGAAACCGAGGAAGCCACTCACAGCGACAAACGCGAAACCCTAATCGCCGTGTTCCAGCAGCAGCGCGACGCCCAGGAGGATCGCGTTACGAGGTTGAACGAGGAGCGAATCCGCGAGGGCGGAAACCGAGCCCGCATCGTCCCGGCTGAGAAGGCCAAGTTGGCCAAGTATTTGGCCCGAATGGACCACAAGATCTCTCTCGCCCGGTCTGTTTCAGATTTCGACTGCAACGATCCGGAGACCCACGCCGCTGCAATTTTGGAGCTACTCTGATGTTTCGTCGTCGCGGCCCAAGCCTCTTTGATGTCCTGAAGAACTTTTTCTTTGGTGACCCTGCTCGGTCTGCGCCGCCGAGCCCGCCGCCGATTCCCAGCCCGACCAAGCCTTCAGCAAAGCGGCCTGTTAATGCACCAGCAAAGCGCCAGACCAAGGCTGCGGCAAAGGCACTACGCCCTGATCAGTCTCAATCCAGCTCGAAAGTCACTCAACCCGAGCCGCCAAAATCTCCTGGAAACCCACAAGAAAACCAACAGCCGCAAGCTACCAAAAAAGCCGCCAATAGGCGTTCAGCGGCTCCAGGACAGCGGCTTACCCCAACATTAAACTTTGATCCCAAACCAGAAGCACTTCCGGCACCGACCGGACCAGAATACCTGAGTGGGAAAGAGGCTCTGCGATTTGTACTCGAGCGTGTCGACCTGAATGTGCTGACCGCCAGCACCCCTCCCCAGGCCAAAGTCTCGTTGAAGACAGCCGGTCTAGTCGAAAGGCGTGTCTCTCGCGGGGCGGCGATCTTGGCAAAGCATCCTGAGCCAGACCCTATGGGTTATCGCGTGGGGTTGGACTTCGGGACGAGCGCCACGAAGGTAGTACTATGCAGTGACGCCGCCAGTTTCGACTATGCGATGGAGACGCCAAGCGAGCTTCAGGTCGAAGAAGAGGGCAGGCGGCAGGATCATTTGTGGCGAACCTGCGTGTGGTTCAACGATGAAACGCAATGTTTCCAACTCACACCTTGTGCATCGTCGCGCCCGGTCCTCGGCTTCAAGACGGGCCTGATCCGTGGCGAGGGGCACAGAATGCTGA
>Ga0247838_1004665_pt1 | contig 14445 bp, 16 predicted proteins | sample LaCruzMarch2015__5_FD_189097 | JGI IMG/M metagenome (GOLD analysis project Ga0247838, IMG submission 189097) | Freshwater microbial communities from meromictic Lake La Cruz, Castile-La Mancha, Spain - LaCruzMarch2015_15m | ecosystem: Environmental > Aquatic > Freshwater > Lake | place: Spain... | reverse complement strand
CCGTTTGCGCCGGGTCCGAAAGACGAAGTCGATCCTGACTTTCCGGAAGGATGAGATAAGGCCCTTGTTGCAAAGTCTTCTCAGCAGGCTGATTCAGGACCCAGCCCCCGAAGCCGGGGTCTTGCAGAATTTCAAAAGCCGGCTTTCCTCCGGGCGGTGTTTTCTCTTCCGCTTCGCCAGAAATGGATCCCGAATTCGCCAGCGAGCCTTCCTCGAAAAGAAACTCATACAGCGGCTTTGCGGAAGCTTCGTCAGCGTGGAGAGAAGACGTGAATCCGAGGCAGACCAAGGCCGATGCGATGGTGATGATGGGAACTTTCATAATGCGTGGAATGATGTCGTTCTGGTTCGGTTATTCAAGGTTGTGGCACGGGTGTCAGCGGTGGTCCAACGATCAAAGACACACCCCGGAACTTGGATGTCTTCTTAGCACCCCAGCCTGGGATGGAGGGTCCGCTCGCTGGGGTTTCGAAGTTGCATCCGCGCCAGGAAGAAGGGGAGCGAGCCCCCCAAGAAGCCCGCCCCCTCTCCAAACCTAAGCAGGAAGCCGTCGGCTTACTCTCCGACTGAAAACAACTAGGAGGACTCCGGCACAAAGAATCATAGCCCATGTGCCCGGTTCGGGAATCGCCTGAACGGCAAGATCATTCCCCCCCGTGAATGAGGTGCCCTCAAAATTAGCCTGGTAGGTTATCTGCCAACTCTGCGCGTTCCATGCGAACACGCTTCCCTCAGTCAAGGTCGTCGTCACACCGTTTAGCTTGTTGAAGGTGCCTGAAATGGCATCCACTCCGTCATTGCTAATCAGGAAGAAGATATCGCCCATCAACGGATTATTAAGTCCACTGAAAAGGGTCAGCTCAAGGTTGTTATCCAAGTTGACGCTTCCCGTAACGGCCACTCGGTCCGCGACTGGAGTAATCCCGCTCCTCCCAAGTTCAACACTCAGAGTGCTGCTGGATGTCAGAGTCAGGTTTCCAGTTGAAATGGTTCCGATGCTGTTGCCGGGGCTCAAGGTTCCGTTGATTGATGCGGCTGCCGAAAACGAACCGTTTCCACCGAGAACGGCACCGGTTGACACCGAAACCGCCCCGGAACCTGTTCCGTTTCCTGTCGTGTTGTTAATGAGGAGCGTTCCGGCGTTGACGTTCACCCCGCCCGCAAAGGTATTTGAACCGGTCAGCTCCAAAGTGCCGCTGCCGTTCTTTGTCAATGCAGCGGCAGCGGTTTGCGATATGGTGTTGGAAATGGTGGTGCGCGCGTTGTTTACGACGATTTGCGTGTTGCCTCCAAGGGCGACGGTGCCGGTCAGAGTCAGGTTCCCCGTGCCCGCAGATCCGAACGTGACTGTGCTGGCTGTGGAGTTCGCCGTCCATCCGTTCGCGAGGGTTCGGTCCGCAGCGCTGGCCGAGCGGAATGTGGTATTGGCTTCGAGAACGATCGGTGCTGTGCCAAGAGCCAGATCATTCCCGACGGCAATCGTAGCACCTCCGACGCCGGCAAGTCCGAACGATGTATTAAATGTATTCGCCACAACCCCAACTTTAAATGCACCTGTGTTGTTTCCCGAAAGAACAAGAGTCCCATTTCCCAGAAAGCGATGGGCTACCGCTATGCCCGAAAGATCCGTGATGTTATTTGAGATGGTCAGGGAGCCTCCCGTCAGAGCGACCCTTGTACCTCCAGAAGAGGCGAAGGTGAAGTTCGTGAGGGTGTTGTCTCCGCTCAAGTTCTCGAGAGAACCGGCGGGAATACTGTTGGAGAGAAGCCCGCCCCCACCAAGGATGACAGAGTTCGTGACGGTGATGTTGTTTCTCAACTGCAGCTTGGTGTCGGTGGCGGAGGGAGTGGTTTGTGAAACCGTGGAAGTTCCGAGGGCATTAGAGTGTTCCAAGGCAATGCTTCCCGCAGTGAGGGTAGTGTTCCCAGAGTACGAATTGTTCCCGCTGAGGATCATGAGCGTGGTGGTAGGCGCGTTCAGCGTGATGCCACCCGTCCCGCTGACTGATCCGCCGAGGGTCACGCTTGTCCCCGAGAACGTTCGGACACCGGATAAGAGGATATCGAAGTTCATTGTTTGGCGGTTGGCACTGCTGTTCGTGACATTCCCCCCCAACGTGATACGATTGCCCGATAAACTGAAGGCCCCGGCCCCACCGTTAAATGTGATCCCAGAAAAGCTTGTGTCGGCGCTCAGGTCGTTCACATTCGTGAGACGCGTTGTGCCGGCAAACGCCAGCGCGTTCCCACCTGACGGAGGAGAGCCTCCCGCCCAGTTCAGTCCTGTGGACCAATTACTGTCCGGCCCGCTGCCATTCCACGTGACCTGAGCCATGGAAGGAATCGACGTAAAGGCGAGGCAAAGGAGAGTGAGGGTAAATGCAAATTTGGCCGATCGCGGACAATGAAACAAGGCTGCGACTGCCGTTTCTACGGGGGAACTTTTCATGGATTTGTTAAGCACAGGGGGAGACCTTCGAATGCAAGGATCACTCAACGCCGCTCACATTAAAAGAGAAAACATGCGCACATTGGTGCGCACTGGACGGCATTGGTGCTGCCCATTTGGAGCGCGAGCATCCACGAGTGCTTAGGGATGAGGGGAAGAAAATCGGCGACGATCATTTGGTGCCTCAGCGACGATCGACCCGACCGTACCAGCGTTTCAGGACGTCGGCGGCAGGTTTTCCCCAAATGGTGAAGCCTTTGTCTCCGCGGGGATCGTCGCGAAGGTTGGGGCGGTCATTCTGTTCATCCCATTTCCACCAGTAGAGTCCCATGAACCAGGGTTCGTCCCAGAATACGGTCAGCAGAGCTTCAAGATAGCGGGCCTGCTAGTCGCCATCATAACCTCCCGGATTGTCCCAACCCCATGGCTTCAATGTGGCGCCCGCAGTCGAGCAGCACCCGGCCTCCCCGAAATAAAACGGCTTACCCAATAACGCGGCGACCCGGCGGCACCAATCGCGAGGTGCTTCGATGTTTTTCAGCATCTCGTCGAGACTTGCTCCAGGAGCCTTCGCAAGGGGTTCGTAGAAACTGGTACCAACAGAATCCAACATACGGAACCAATGATCGGGACGCTCGGTGAGTTCTTTGATGAAATCCACGCCGCCGGTGTGGCTCGTGGTAAGGTGTCCGCTGAAAAACACTCCTCGCAGCAGCCACAACCCGCAGCCAGTGAGCCTGCTGGTGAGTCGTCCGGTCCAGTTCGCTGTCGAGTCCGTAGGCCTCACATCCCCCACGCTCAGCCAGCCTTGCGTAATGCAGCGTGCGTGCCGTCAGGCCATCAAACCATTGAGACCAATGGGTAACCGGCTTGCCGGGGATGATGATTCCCTCTTCCGGAAAGTGAACGCTCATGCGCTGGGTCCCATCCCAGCATTCAAGCATCGGACGCAATTGCACTTTCATCCCCTTGGAATGGATGTAATCGACGATATCGCGGACCTCGTCGTCGGCAGGCGTCACGGTGAAATCCCGATACTGCCGAGTGCTGGCAAAGGTGTCTTGCAGCACCGTGACAATGAGGCAAACCCAATCGATGTTCAATTCCCTCATGCGATCCACGGCAACCCGGGCCTCGCGGGAGCCATAGAATCCATTGCGGGCGTAAAATCCGAAGGACATCCCCCTGTGCAACGGTATAATTTTCACAGTTTCTGAGGTGTTGTTTTCATAAGAAATCTCCACTTGCTGGCGTACGGCATCGGCAATCTTGTTTGCAGCCGTTTCTCGACTCGTTGGCGGCCCTGTAGTGGAGCAGGTGGGAGTAAAGAATCACGTAATCGGCCAGAGGATGAGTCGAAAACCAGCGTGTGGGCGAACTCGATGCAATACGAGTGGAAACAAATGCGCATTGGTGCATCGGAGAGCACGGACCCACCTTCAAAGCGATCTCTCTGTCCATGGTCCGCGCCAACTTCGTGGAGCTCTCGCTACGGCTTGGAATCCCTGCAGAATTCGCAACCTTCTCGCTCCTTGCTCAAAGCGAAAAACAATCCGCCATGCGCGAACTGATCGGGCACCGATTCCTGAGTACTGCCGCCAAGGTCCGCAACCGTTGGATATTCCATGACCGCCTCTTGGCGCTCCGGCCTTACGGCGCGGTATAGTCGAGGTTCTTCTCGCAGGCCTGCATCGTGCGGAGCATCTCCTCGCTACGTCCGGGAACGGTTGCATCGGCGAGGGCGAGGATCACCTCGGGCGGCAGGACGGATGAGCAAACGAGCAGGCCGCCGAGAAAACCGGTGAACCAATTCCCCATTGCCCCGCCACGATCTACCGCGCCGACAGTGAAATCGGCTCCGTCCGCGCCTCCATCGAAGAGCCCCCCGGGATAAGGATACGGATTGTGGGTGGGCCGACTATCGAAACAGCCGTTTCGGTAAAGACGCGCCTCCCCGCCATCATAGGTGAAGCCGATAAATTCCCACGCATCCAAGTATTCCACGCCGGTTCGCCCGATGGCGGCATCCATGCAGTACCGATGGCCCGGCGTCGGACCGCCGATGCCGGAGACGTGACCGCCCGCTTGGTCGGCGCTGCCGCGGATTCGGAGGTCTAGGAAGAGTGCGTATTGACGTTTGCGCCGCGTCTCGTTCCACATCCCCGCAACCGCCTCACACTCGATGTGCGGTTTGCGCCGCCGCTTCAGCCACGCGAACAGCGAGATTTGCGAATCGGGACCATGAATATCCAGCGCTGGACAATCGCGGCGCGCAATGCCCAGCCATTGTCCAACGGTCAATTCCGCAGCAAAAGCCCCAAAAACTCCCCCCTCGACACGTCGGATCGGTCCAGCCATTTCCTGCAATTCGTAGCCATGCGGTCCGCGTGCACGACGGGCCTGTCCCGCAGGTTCCTGAAAGTCCCAAAACGCAATAAGCCCGGGGAGAGCGTCAATAAACGGAATCGCAGTGTCTATCGATTTCATCATTCCTTTAGTGTTCCAATTTCGCCAAATCCGCAGAGCGTTTTAGGGGGGGGTTAAAGTTTCTTCTGTAATTGGACTTTCGCTCTGAGCGCCCCATCCGGGGGCGTCGGAGTGAAGGCTAGCGCAGCGAGCGGAACGCAGACGGCCCCGGATGGGGCGCTGCGCGAAGTACGCCGCAGGCTGGCCAGTGTGGGTTGCTGTTGGGGTGTAGCCGGACACATCCGACACAAACTCACAAATGACCAACCAAGCCGAGCCTCATCTTCTGAACACTGTTTAGCAACTCCTCACTGCCGAAGGCTCCGCCAGCTTTGCCGAAAGCCTCCGCCTGCCCGTCAACGAAACCATGGTGCAGGAACGCGCCGCCGTCCTCCAGGCCCGACCCTACGAGCGTTGTGAGCAACGCCTGGGCCGCGCCCACGGCTTCAAACCCAAGACCCTCGCCACCCGGCTGGGCCCCGTACAGTTCAGCATCCTCCAAGTCCGCGATGGCGTGGACTTTTATCCCAGCGCCTTGAAAAAAGGGCCCGCAGCGAAAAGGCCATTCTTCTCGCTCTCGCCGAGATGTACGTTCAGGGCGTCTCCACCCGCAAGATCACCAATATCATCGAGGAGCTTTGCGGCCACTCCGTCAGTTCCACCCAGGCGAGCAACTGCGCCTGCAAACTCGATGCCGAACTCCAGGCATGGCGCGATCACCCCTTGGGAAGCTGCCCTTATATGATCCTGGACACCAGATCCAAAAAGGTCCGCCAAGGTGGTCGACTTTTGGACGGCGCCGTTCTCATTGCCATCGGCATCGGCCCAGACGGCAAACGCTCTGTCCTCGGCGTCAGCGCGGCCGCCGACATCCGGTCCATCTTTCAACTCCCAGGATCTATCCTCTGCGAAACTCACCCTCAAAACCCTCGTCGCAGCTTACGCCAAATTGGCTCCAAAACTCTCCGCCTGGATGCGGCAAAACATCCCCCAAGGCTTCACGGTTTTCTCCCTGCCAGACGCCCACCAGCGTCGCATGCGTACCACCAACGCCATCGAGCGCTTCAACCACGAACTCAAGGGCAGAACCCGCGTCGCATCCCTCTTTCCAAACGAAGCCTCTCTCCTGCGTCTCATCTCCGCATTCCTCTGCGAAATCAGCGAAGACTGGCTAACAGGGATAACTTTCCTCAACGTGCATCCCGCTCATTTGCCTCCAAACTAACTCGCAACTTTTACAGAAGAAACTTTGCGCCACGCACGCCCGGGCTGGAATCCTTAGAACAAGCGTGTATACTTTCCTTCTGGTGAACATAAAAAAACAGTGCGTTCTCGCGGCCGCTTTTTTCGTGGTGGCCATTCTGGGAGTTTGCCGAACCGGCGCCCAGAGCCCCGCGATCGTCGGCTATTTTAATTCCGGACAGCTCGCTTCGGAACTCATTGGAACCAGTAGCACGGACTACACGGTGGTCATCGTGGGTTTTTTGATGCCGAACCCACCGAATACGTCCGGGGGTGCGGAACTGGTGGGCTATGACTCCGATGGGGTTTGGACATGGGATCCCGTCACCAAGAGTTCGACCTACAACGCGACGATCATGAACGCCCCGCTCGCGACGGCGATCAATACTGTTCGCTCTAGCGGAAAGAAGGTCCTGCTTTCGTTCGGAGGCGGAACCGTGGGAAATGCGGATTACGCGTACTGGAGCACGCGCGTTCCGCAGTTGGCCGCGATCCTGGCATCTTACGTCCAGAATCCTGCAGTTCAGGGGGGTGGTCCCGCCGTACAATTTGACGGGATCGATCTGGATTTTGAGGATACCGGGGCACTTTCAGGAATCGGGTACGATGGCGTCCAGTTCTTGTCCGATCTCACCACGGCGCTGCGGGCGCTCCTGCCGTCGGGGCAGTACTTAATCACTCACGCTCCGCAGACGCCGTACCTCCTCCCAGGTTTCGCCGGGCCGGGGGGGATGTACATGAAGATTTGGGAAAATGTGGGTGCCAGCATCGATTTTCTCAACGTCCAGTACTACAACAATCCGCAGTACGATGGGGGGAACACCGTCACCGGCGTGGTGCAGGCCTATCTCGCTGTGCTGGAGGCCAACCCCACCCTTCCGGCTTCGAAAAACATCCTGGGTTTGCCGGTAGCGGCAGGCGCAGCGGGAACAAATGTTTTTTCCTACGCGGACCAGGCACAGATTTTCTCCGAAGTGCACTCCGTCGTGCCGACGGTCGGCGGAGCGATGGGATGGGAGATTTATCCCTATGATTCCCCGACCGGCAGCTGGGCTGAGAATGCGGCTTCCGCATTCGCTTCGACCCAGCCGCAATCGACGTCCGCACTGTCCGAACTCGCCCAAGCGCAGTACGCCGCATCGGTTGCGGCATTTGACTATTATTCCAGCATCAATGAACCAGCCCTCGCCTGGTATTTCGCCTATACCAACGCGGCGAGCGCCGTCCTTACGTCGGCGAGTACTATGGTTGATAGCACATTCTCGCTGGCTGATGTGATCTCGACGGTGGTTGCCCTCCAGTTGCAAGGCACCCAATTGCTTGCTGCGCTCTGCGAAGGCAACTACGAAGGGTATGGAGTCGGAGCGGCATACCAAAACCTCGCAGACCAGATTTACTCGCTGACGTGGGACGCGGGCGACTACTACGCGGCAGCCGCTCAAGCGGGCTACTACTCAACGGTCAACACCAGTCCGGCAACGGCGTATGCATCGGCCTACTCCGCGAACGGTCTCTCCCAGTTTTACAAGTATCTTGAGGTCTACAGCGCCACCAATTCAGAGCAGGCTGTTTCAGCAGCTTACACTGCGCTGGAGGCCAACCAAGCATTGGCGGAGCAGGCACAACAAACCCTGACGCCGTAGGGAATCGGCCGCGCCCCCACTGTTCGAGCACCGAACTCCAGGATAGAGCACTCACGGCAGCTCCCGCCTCAAGAGGAATTCCGTGAACCATGACCTTCGCGGTTTTCGAACTCTGGTTGGGAGGCCCCTGTCCCATTCTCTTCCGATCGACACAGGGAGAATCGGAAAAGCGCTTGCCCTCTGACGTCGCCGCGTTAATTTCGCGGCGTGACTTTTGGGAATCGTTTTTTAGTGAGCCTGTGCTGCGCGCTGGCTCTCGCCGGAACCGTGGCGAGCGCGTCGGAGTACATCGTGGTGGACAATCAGACGGGCCACGTGCTGGCCGCCAGCGACAAGGATGCCAAGGTGCAAGTGGGGAGCCTGACCAAAGTCGCCGCGGCTTTAGTCGTGCTGGACTGGCTGAGTGTGACGAAAACCGATGCCGGCACCATGGTCACCGTGCCATCCGAGGCCATCGAAGCCGGCGGAATCAACCGCGTAGGCCTCCAACCAGGCGACGAGATTTCGATCCGTGATCTCCTCTACGCGTCCCTGATGGCATCGGACAACACCGCCGCCTCCGTCCTGGCGCAGTACGTGGGAGGTCACCTGCCCAACCGCAGCGGTCTCCCGCCCGAGGGAAACTTCGTGAGTCAGATGAACGCCCTCGCGAAAACGCTCGAGATGAAGCGGACGCGGTTTTTGAATCCCCACGGGCTCGACAACATCGAGGGCGGACTCCCGTTTTCCACCGCCGCAGACATGGCCCGACTCACCCGGTACGCCTACCTCAAACCGAGTTTCACATTCTACGTTTCCCAGAAATCGCGGGACATCCACGTTATGCGGGGTGGGGTCGATAATACGATCAGCCTGGCGAATACGAACGAGTTGCTCGACCAGGAGGGAATTGACGGCGTGAAGACCGGAAAGACGGAGCGCGCGGGAGAATGCGTGATCTTGTCCTCTGACCGTTCACCGGAGGTGGCTCGGAACGGACCGCAGGTTTCCGTCACGCCCCGCCGGATCATCGTGGTGTTGCTCGGCTCGTCGAATCGGTTTCCGGAAGGGCTGGGGTTGATCCGCTCGGGTTGGAATCTTTACGATGCGTGGGCGGCCGCCGGGCGGAAGATGTCCGAGCGGACGGCGCTCTGATTTGGACGCCTCGGCTGGGGGAATCATGGGCGACCAGCGGATTGGGATTCTGACGAGCGGCGGGGACTGCCCCGGACTGAACGCCGTTCTGCATGGCGTTGTCTCTGCGGCGCAGCGACGCAACTGGGAAGTCGTGGGCTTCCACGAGGGGTTCGAAGGGCTGCTCCCCCCGGGCTCGTTTGAAATCCTGACCGCAGAGTCGATCCGTGGAATTATGCCCACGGGAGGAACGTTTCTTGGAACGACGAACAAGGGTCATTTCACGCCACGCACGGGATGGGGCGACCGCAATCCGTCCCTCGCTGCGGAACTCCTGCAAAAAGCCCGGGAGACCTTTCAAACCCTCGGGCTCGCGGGCTTGATCGTTGTGGGCGGGGATGGATCCCTTCTCACCGCGCTGCATCTTTCCGAAGATGGCCTTCCGATCGTGGGGGTTCCCAAGACCATCGATAACGACCTCGAAGCGACGGTGATCACGTTCGGATTCGACTCCGCGATTTCGTGCGTGATGGAATCCCTCGATCGGCTACGAACAACGACGAGCAGTCATCGGCGGGTCATGGTGGTGGAGGTGATGGGTCGGCATGCCGGCTGGATCGCGCTTCATGGAGGCATGGCGGGGGGAGCGGACGCGATTTTGATTCCCGAGATTCCCTTCCGCGCGGAGAGACTCGCGGAGGTCGTGGTCGAACGCACGCAGCGAGGATGTCGCGGCACGCTGATCGTTGCGGCGGAGGGCGCAGCGCCGAGGGACGGAAGACAGGTGCGCTCGCAGACTCCCAGCGGTGAGACGCGCCTCGGCGGGATTGGCGACTGGATTGCGCGCGAGATTTCCGAGAGAACCGGCCAGGAGTGTCGCACGTGCGTTCTGGGGCACCTGCAGCGCGGGGGAGTTCCCACGGCAATGGATCGCAACCTTGGGCAGCACTTCGGGGTTCGGGCGGTGGAACTGATTGAGGCCGGAGATTTTGGGAAAATGGTGAGTTTCCAGAACGATCACACCGTGGCCGTGCCTATTGCCCAGGCGGTGCATCGGCTGCGACGCGTTTCTCCGGGCAGCGAGTTCGTTCGCACCGCCCGTGAGCTGAGTATTGCCTTTGGAGACTGATCGATATGACACCCAATGCATCTGAAACACTCCGGGCTGCTGTTCGGGAAATCCCCGACTTTCCAAAACCCGGGATCCTTTTCAAAGACATCACTCCGATCCTTCTGGACGGGAAACTTTTTCGCCTGGCAATCGCCGAATTCTCCCGGGGCTGCGAGGGCATGGACGTCGCGAAGGTCGCTGGAATCGACGCCCGCGGGTTCCTCTTCGGAGCGACCCTCGCGCACGAACTTGGATTGGGATTCGTTCCCATCCGCAAGCGCGGGAAGCTTCCGGGTCCGACAATTCGCGAAGCTTACGCCCTGGAGTACGGAGAATCAGAAATCGAAATTCATTCCGATGCCATCTCACCCGGGGAACGCATCGTGTTGGTTGATGATCTTCTCGCCACCGGGGGAACGGCTGCGGCGGCGAAACGTGGCATCCAGCGGCTCGGCGGCGTGGTCACGCACATTCAATTCCTGATCGAACTCACGTTTCTCGGAGGCCGGGCGCAGCTGGGGTCGACCCCGATCCAATCCCTCGTCGCCTATTAACAGCGGATTTCACCATGAAGAACAGGAAGAGCATGAAGGAAATGGCTGCAAAAGGACTGAAACGATGCATTCACGCATGCACCCATTCGGTGAACAAGATCTATGTAAGTTAGAACATGTCACTCATTCATCTTCATGCTCTTCGTGCCCTTCATGGTAAAATTTGAGTGGCGGCACTGAGGTCTACTGCGCCTGTGGCGGGGCGTCCGACCGGGTTTCGCCGGGGCCATCCTCCGGACCGTCATCATCGGCATCCTCAATTTCCCGACGAATGCGGCGCGAGACGAACGGACGAACGAAACCGTACAGCAGATAGGACAGGAAAATCACCGCCGGCATCCATTGGTACTGCATGCCGCTGAAGACCAGAAGAACGACGATCGCGAGGAAGCGCGGGATCGAGCGCTGCGTCTTCCAGTGCACCCCCTTAAAGCTCGGGTAACGCACGTTGCTGAACATCATCAACGAGAGGAAGATCATGAGCGGGGGTAGGGCGAATTTCCAGTTTCCGATGGCCCAACTCCCCTGATCCAACCAGAGCAGGAACAGCGTGAGGGAGGCAATCACGCCTGCGGCGGCCGGAATGGGACAACCGACGAAGTCGTCGATTTTGTGCTCCGGCTCCGCCGCGCGGCAGTTGAAACGGGCCAGACGGAGAGCGCCGCACAGGAGATAAAAAAACGCGATCAACCAGCCCGTCCGGTGGAAATCCCGGAGAACGATCTCATACACCAACAGCGCGGGAGCGATGCCAAACGACACCATGTCCGCAAGCGAATCGAACTCCCGACCGAACGAACTCTCGTGTCCGCCCAGACGCGCGAGCCGTCCGTCCAGGAGATCGAACACACAAGCGCCAAGAATGAATCCCACGGCCAGGTGCACATCCGAAAACGCACTGCCGCCGGTTTTCACCGCGAGGGCCGCCTCCAGAATCTTCAGCGTTGCGGCAAATCCGCAGAACAAATTTCCCGCAGTCATGAGGTTGGGCAGGAGATAAATTTTCGGTTCGCCTGAATTCATACCGCCTCCTTCATTCGCGCGATGGCCGTTTCGCCCGCCCGCACGCGGGCGCCGACGCGAACCAGCACCTCCGCATCGATGGGGAGGTAAACGTCGGTGCGCGAGCCGAACCGAATCATCCCGAATTTCTCCCCGCGGGCCAACGTGTCGCCCACTTCGGACCACGGCACGATTCGCCGGGCGATGGCGCCGCTGATTTGGCGAACCGCCACTCGCCCGTACTTGGTATCGAGCAGCCAAAGCCGTGCCGCATTCAGTGCGCTGCTTCGCGGCGAGCGCGCGTCGAGGAACTTGCCCGTTCGCTCTGCCGTTTCCACCACCACTCCGGCCACGGGAGCCCGATTCACGTGAACATCGAAAACGGACAGGAACACGGAGACTCGCCGCAGGGGGACGGTGGAGAATTCCGTTTCCGGAAGCTCCTCGACCTCCACCACGCGACCGTCCGCCGCAGAGACCACCACCCGCGCGTCATCTGGTGGCCGTCGATCCGGATCGCGAAAGAAGTAGATGGTGTACCCGAAACAAACCGCCGCGATCACGGAGCCCCATGGGAACACGAAAAGCAGCACGGCCCAAACGACAGCCAACCCCAGAAGGATGACGGTGGCTTCGCGGATCGCTGAACGGTGCATGGCAAGACGCTAGTGCACCGCGCACGAAATGGCCATACATGCGTGGAAAAAGGAGCCGGGGTCTCGAGACCCCGACGTTACTCGGCGGCTAACAGCCGCGTCTTGCCTTCGATTTAGGGAAGATCGGGGTCGGGTGACCCCGGCTCCTGTTCCTTTAATACTTCACCGAGCAGCCGTAGGGCGTTGTTTTCGCAGTGGTCACGGGCTTGCCGTCCAAGGCTTCCGTCAGCGCCGCGCGAACGTAATTCGTGCTCTTCGCAATGTCGTTCGGGTCAACGGACTTCACGCTATCAATCGCCCCCGCATAAATTAGCGTTCCCTTGGGATCGATGACGAAAATCTCCGGCGTGGTTTTGGCATCGTACAACCGGCCAATCGAACCATCCTCATCAATGATCACCGCAGTGGCCGCGGAACCGACTTCTTTCTTTGTCTTATTCGTGTCCTCAGGGCTCATATGACCCTGCTTGCCCGGTGCAGAGGAAACGATCGAGACCCAGACGACTCCCTTGTCGGTGAACTCCTTTTGGAGCTTCTGCATATTGTCGGACCCATAGTGCTTCTTCACGAATGGACACCCGTGGTTGAGCCACTCGAGAACCACGTACTTGCCCTTGAAATCCGCGAGGGTGTGCTTTTTCCCGGTGGAATCTGTTCCTGTGAAATCAGGTGCTCCACCGCCGATCTGCGGTACGGCGATTGCAGGAGTGACGAAAAGGAGCGAGGCGAGCGTGAGGATGGATAATGCAGTTTTCATGGTTGGTTAGTTTTAGGGGTTGCGCCGTTTGCCGAACTCCCCGGGGTCGGCGGGCCCGCCGGGGAGGTTGTAGCTTTTACGATCGCATCGAGCACGATGGATTCCGTGAGTAGTTCCGGAAGAATAATCGGTTCATCGGGCCGTCCGGCCGGGAAAATGACGTAGAAGGGCACGCCGACGCGTCCGAATTTCTGGAGTTCTGCGGTGATTTCGGGGTCGGAATTCGTCCAATCCGCCTTCATGGGGACAATTCCTGACTTCGCAAGCGCCTCACGAACCTTCGCGCGGTCGATGGACGAGCGTTCGTTCGCCTTGCAAATCAGACACCAGGCAGCGGTGAAATCGATGAACACGCCCTTGCCCTCCGCTTTTAGCTTCGCCAGGGCCTCCCTCGAAAACGGGACCCAGGGAATTCCATCCGGGCCAACTTTTGTCGCTCCAGTGCTGGTTACCGGTGTTCCCAAGCCCTTTCCGAGGAAGAGGATCCCCCCGCCGATGCCGAGCGCGAGGATCAGGGCCAGTGCGATGGCCCGGACGCGGAGAGAGGTGAGCGGACCGCAGAACGCTCCGTAGATCCAACACGCCATGGCGAGGCAGAGCAGGTAACCCAGGAGCGAAACGATCGCGCCCACGCCCCGTTGCTGTCCCAAAATGTCGATCATCCAGACCAGCGTCGCGAGAAGCGGGAACGCCATCATTTGTTTCACTCGTTCCATCCAGGCGCCGGGTTTTGGCAGTCGTTTGATCCATCCTGGATTCGCCGCGAGGATCACGTAAGGAATCGCCATTCCGATCGCGATCGCGAGGAACGTGGCGATGATCACCAATGGCGGTTGGCCAAAGGCAAATCCAAGCGCCGGGCCCATGAAGGGAGCCGTGCAAGGCGTCGCAAGCAGCGTGGCAAAAACGCCTTGGGAGAACGTCCCGCCCAATCCGCCTCCTCCACCCGCGCCCACGAGCCGCTCCGTGGCCGCACCGGGAAGGATCACCTCGAACACGCCCAGGAGATTGAGTGCAAACACAAAGAGGATGATGCACAGCCCCACGATGAAGACCGGGCTCTGAAACTGAGAACCCCATGTGATCTGGTGTCCCGCCGCCTTCACCCCCACGACCACCGCCGCCAGCACGAGGAACCACGTCACAATTCCCAGCGCGAAAGCCACGCCGTGCGCGAGCACCTTGCGTCGATCCTCACCGCCGTGACGGATGAAACCGAAGATTTTCAGGGAGATCACCGGCAACACGCACGGCATCACGTTGAGAATCATCCCCCCGAGGAATCCCAGGAACATCGCCGTCCAAAGATTCAAGGGAGGGGCTGCAGAAGACTCGGCATCCGGGGAAGGCGACGGTTTCGTCGCCACCGCGTCCTCCGGGATTCCGTCGACCGTCCAGCCTTGGACCGACTCTCCCTGTTCGAGCACAATCACGCCGGTCAACGGCGTTCCG
>Ga0247838_1004654_pt1 | contig 14466 bp, 13 predicted proteins | sample LaCruzMarch2015__5_FD_189097 | JGI IMG/M metagenome (GOLD analysis project Ga0247838, IMG submission 189097) | Freshwater microbial communities from meromictic Lake La Cruz, Castile-La Mancha, Spain - LaCruzMarch2015_15m | ecosystem: Environmental > Aquatic > Freshwater > Lake | place: Spain... | reverse complement strand
GAAATTTACATCTGCCGTAAAATATTGAATATCTGTTTGAGTTGCATCAAAGTCTAAAGAAGTTAATGACATTGGAAATAGATCTTTAAATTTTACAATCGCAGTTGTATTATAATTGCTATTCAAAATATAGAGACTTCCATCACTAAATCCTCTTAATGGATCTTGAGGTTGTGTTCTATCAAAATATTTTGTGAGTAGACTATTTGGGTCTTGTGGTTGTGTTTGATCATTTGGAATTGTGATTAAGTCATCATATTGTTGAGTTGTTTCTGGAAATCCAAGACCAGTCAACCAGTTATGAATTACCATATAATTTTCTAAATTTTCATCTACCAAGAACCTTAAAGATAAGTCACCATAGGTAAGTTTATCTCCAGGAACATCAATATCTTTTAAATATGTTGATTGAGTATTCAGAGAAAGTGTAATTTCTGGTATTCTTGCCGAATTACAAAAAAATGAAACTTTTGAGTTTTTTGCCAAAGTAAATTTAAATCCTACTGGAGATAGGAAATTTCTATTATCAATTTGGCCAGGAAATGAACAAGACATTTTACTTAATATTTACTGGTTCGAGTTGAAATTTTACCCCTTTTGTTTTTGCCGCCTTATTTAAATTATCTTGAGTTGTTTTATCCATTGGAAATGTATTCTTTGGACCAACTGTTCTTGGTTGATTTGGATCAGGAGTAGTTTCATCCATTTCCTTTATAAATTGATTAAAAGTCTTCATCTTTTTATTCTTATTTATTTGTATAAAAAAAGGGAACCCGAAGGTTCCCCTGAAAGATATGTGAGAGAGACTTACATTAAATTGGATACGCGAACGCGACGATAATATACGTTAGAGTTAGTTGTAAGTGCTCCTTGTCCTTGAGTTGCACCTTCGGCAAATGGATTGGCAACCATTCCATAGCGAGTCTTAAATCCAATTTTTGGTTGGAAGGTGTTCTCACCAACGGCACGAACCATTTGGAGGGGAACATAAGGGCAGTAGAAGAGTCCTGCATCATATGCAGAAGAACCCTTATAACCAACAACATAGAACTGATTAGGTGCCACGTTTGCAGAATAAGGATCGATATAAACCTTATACTTACCTTGAAGAACTCCGGCGAAAGTATTGCCGGTATCATCAACATTCAAGTTTGCATTCAGTGCAGGGGTGTAATCTAGAACTCCTGCCATCGCAAGTGCCGAAGCAACGTCTGCGGAGCAAAGAATCATATTACCCTTCCCTCTACGAGTTTGTTGAGCGATTGCGTTTGCATCGCGCTCGATTTGGAAGATAAGACCCTTGAACTTCTCAACTGACCAACGACCGTTGGAATCAACATCAAGGTCAAAAGTACCGGCAGTTGCAGTGTTTGCCTGAGCACCTGGCTTGGCAATCTTATAAACGGTACGAATAACTTCGCGGTTGATTTCGGCAAGAATCTCTGTGGAGAGAATGTTGGCAAGTTCAGCTTCTGCATTCAGACCGTGAATTGCCTTGAGGTCTTGAGCGAGTTCTAATGAATATTCAGCTTTCAGTGCTCTGGATTTTGCAGTCACGGTGACTTTCTCAATCGAGAATGCCATTTCATTAAAGTTGTTTCCTGCAGCATCTCCGAGTGCTTCAGAACTATCGGTACGCATACCCTGACCAACGTTATATGCCTGCTCATTAGCAGCAGTTGCATCTAAGATTGATGGGTTGGTTCCTGAACCTTGGGCAGTTGTACCCATACCAACGGAAGCGCCTGTAAATCCGGTTGTTACATCAAATCCTGCATCCTGACCAGAGAATGCGGAATTAGATTCGTTGTAGAATGCTTCGGTTCCACTTTGATTGTTATAACGCGAACGCATTGCAAAGATAAGTCCAGTAGGACCGTTCATTGGTTGAACGCCACAAAGATCATAGGCGATCAAATTGGGCATTGAACGTCTAATCAAGGAGATTAGAACTGGGTCGAAACCTGCGGTAGGACCGGCACTAAAACCTTGAGCACTACCACCAAATCCAGCACCACCGGCACCAGATCCGGTTCCCATTGTTGGGGTCTCGTAAAGAAAAGCACTCTCTTCGCGCAGTTCTCTTTCTTGATTTTCTAGCAGGATAGCGGTTACAGATCTACGATGAGAATCTTTGATTTGATCCAATCCCGAATAGTCGAGAATTGGAGCCCACTTCTCCTGCAAATATTCTGTGTTGAACATTTGCATTGTTTTTACCTCTTTAAATTTTGTGTTTGATTGTTTATGATTTAAAAATCACTATTTGGCGACTCTTCCTAAAGTTTGAAGATATGATGCCATTCTTCCATCAACTTGGGGTTGATGAGATTGAACATCGGTACTTTCAGTCAAAGTTTCAGAGTCATCTCTTTGAGCACCAGCGTTATGTGGGAAATAAGACTCCCTTAAGGTTACCAGTTTCTCACGATAGTTTTCTTCACTATCAAACTCAACATTTACGGCAAGAGAAGAGAGTTTATCCTTCTGAGAAAGTGCAAGACCTTCTGAGATATCTGCAAAAATTACATCAGCAACGGACTCTGCTAGTCTTCTGTTTAGAGCAACATTTCTTTCAATTTGCTCGTTGAGTTTTCCTTCCATTTCATCAAGTTTATCTACCATACTCTCAACTACATCATATTTCTCTTCAGGGATTGATACATAATGATCTTCAAAAAGATTTTTCATTCCTTGTAGGAATGATTCAGTCATTTCTGTCTTGAGACCTTGCTCAATCACGAGTGCATTTTCATTAATCCACTCGTCGGCAACATATTCTAGATATGCATCAAGACGATCTGAAAGACCTTCTTTAATTGTTTCAATTTGTTCTACGAGTGCCTTCTCGTAGGAATATTGAAGTTCTTCTTTGATGTCAACAATTTTTGAACGAATTGCTGCCTCGAAGATTGTTCTTGCCTTTTCTTGAAACTCTTCTGAGAGCTCCTCACCGGCAAGAAGAGCCTGAACATCTTCTTCAACGTCAAATCCATCTTCTTCTTCTTCGTCTTCTTCTACTTCTCCATCCTCATCTTCATATTCATCTTCTGATTCTTCCTTCATATTCTTTTTAACTTTTTTCTTTTTAGGATTTTCATCTTCCTCTTCTTCTTCTTCCTCATATTCATCTTCTTCTGTTTCTTCTTTTACGCTCTTCATAGCATCTGCTGCAGATGCCTTGGCATTCACAACATTCTTTACTTGAGCAAGAGTTAATGAGGGATCTTTGAGTTTTGCCGAATCATCATCAGGACGATAATTTTCGGGAGTTGGTCCACCTAAATCTTCCCAACTACCAGTTTGACCAGGAGTTGTTCCAGACAATTTTTGCATTGGTTCGGCAGGTGAAGCGCCTTTGGTTACTACGTTTTCCATTTCTTGTAAATTGCTACCAACGGACATTTTTTTTAGATCTTTTGTTATAATCTATATTTATTTATAATTTAAAGATTTGCTAAAAAATCTTCAAACAATTGAGTTTTATATTCTTCCAATAATTTTTGATCAACTAGAGTGTTAATTTTACGATTTGTTTTTTCAATTAACTCCTCTGTGAGTTTTCCATTTACGAAAACCCATTCCTTTCCTTCAAATATTCCCTGAACAAAGGCATCTGGCGCAGAAGGATCTGCAACAAGATCTGCCGCAGTTGCAAGCATAAAATCCTCACCAACAATTTTATGTCCTTGATGAGTTACTCGAAGTGATCCAACACCACGAGAGGAGACACCAAGACAAACTCCTTCGGCAATAAGAGCTTTGGCAATCTTACCCATCGGAGTCTCAAGAAGTTGTGCCTTACCAAAAAAATTATTTCCCCTTTGTTCTAGGTTGATAATTTTATGAGAAACTCGATCTAAATTGACCGTTGGACCATCTGGATGTCCAAGTTCTCCAAGAGCACGACCCTTACAAATAAATGATTCGTTATACCTTTTAACCTCTTTCATTAAAGTTTGTATCGGATACATTCTTCCATTTCGATTGCAAATATCACCTTGAAGAAAAACTCCTTCAATAAACATTTTTTTAGATGGACCTTTACCTTCTGTAATAAACTTAACTTGTTGAATGTCTTCGGTGATGAGTTTCATTTTTATTCGGTGACTAACTGAACGATTTCTGTAATACTTACATCTTGAGAAGCAGATGCTGAAATCACGCTTACCTTGACACTTCTGGCAAGATTTGCATTAGTTGTGGTAATAACTCCAACAATAGAAGAACTATTGTGGGATATTGTTACTGAACCATCAGTTATTCCAGTCACTAATTTATGTTCGGTATTAATTCCTGATGGTTCGGCATTTTGAATGGTGACATAATCCCCAACCAAAAATGGATTTCCTGTATTATTATCAAAAGAAATAATAGTTGATGTTCCGGTTGTAATTCCTGCAACTTTTTGTCTGGCAATTCTTTCCTTTAAAACTTCACTGCCATATGGTGAAATATGAAAAGAATTAGGGGTGGCGATTGGATCTCCACCAGTCTCTACATATATTGATGTTAATCCAGTAGACACTCTTAAATATCCACTTTTAATGGCAATAGGATTGCTCGTAGTCGCAGAACCTACAACTGCAGTTACTCTATTCACATTTTGAACAATCTTAATTGCCATTATTCTTGATCCTCACTATCACCAAACATTGATGCAGCAACATATGGACGAGCGGCAATCACTCTTTCACCTGCCTTTGCAAACAACACTTCTTTAATTTTGTCAGATATTTCAGATGCAGGACCATCTGTTGCAATCAAATCGATAATTTCTTCCATTTAAATAATTTATTATTATAAGACTATTTATATCTTGCCACCTTTGGGTTCTGGAGGAAGTTCTGGGGCAAGAGGTTCTTCTGGAACTTCTCCGAGTGCCGGATCTTCTGGAGGAGCAACTCCGGCATCACCTGCTGGGATTGGGTTTCCCATTTCATCTACAGCGGCATTTGGATCAGGTAGAATTCCCTTCTCTATTTCATCATCAATTTGTTTATCAATTTCAATAATTTCAACATCAGTTTGACGAAGAATTTTTTTGCGAACATATTCTGTTGAGTAATATTTTCCAATATATGCTTCCATCGATGTAACCAGAGATAATCTGTTCGTTAATAATTCAGATTCTTTAAGTTCTGCAAAATGATTATCATATAAAAAGTCATATTGTATATGATCTCTCATATTCTCCCAATCTTCCGGAGTTACAATATTCTTTAAAATTAATTGAGTCCGAAGAATATCATTAAACATATTTGAGAAACGCTTTCTCAATCTTCCAACAAACTTAGAAAACTTAAGTTCATCTCTTAAAATTTCAGATGAACGACCTAAATTAAATCCATCTCCACCACCGGCAATTCTTGATTCTGGAACACCAAGTGCTCTATAAAGTTTCTTTTGGAAATATTCAATATCCGCAAGTTCTCCAAGATTTTGACCGCCGGGAAGTGTGGTAATTTCAGTTCCTCTTCCACCCTCTCTTCTAGGCAACCAAAAATCTTCCAACATACTCATATATTTTCTATCATCACGAACTTCTCCTGTTGCCGCATCATAAACCAGTTTATTTCTATACCGACTCATAACTTCTTTAAGATATTGCTCTGCCTTTACCTTCGGCAAATTACCAACATCAATATAAAATATTCTTCTTTCTGGTGCTCTAGAAAGTCTATAAATCACAAGACTATCCTCAATCATTCGAAGTTGATTAAGTGCCTTAATTGCCTTATGAAGATATGATAATACTGTTCCTTTAGTTCTATCGACTAAACCTGAAGTGCAATATGTAATTGAATCTTTTGCAATTTTTACCGAACCTTTGGTTGAAGATCCGAGCATACTTGGAGCATAGTTGGAGGTTGATGTTGGAGTATAAATGAAATACTCTTCAATTTCCGGATATGCAATTTGAGTTGTATTTAAATTTGAAAGAACGGATATATTTGGACCAAAATTATTTTTAGTTTTCTTTTCTTGTCTCACATATTTCATTTTCATAGGATCAATATATCTTAAATCCTTGATTCCATCCTCAGGTTTTTTAACATCAATCACTTTGAGATAAAATAATCGACCATCAATATACCAATTTCTAAAAATTTCGTGAGACTTTTTATCAAAGTCCATAATTTCTTTGATATATTTAAATTCTTTTCTTATTACGTTTTTAAGATTATCACTTGCGTTTAGATTTGATAGTTCTATTTCTATAGGGGAATCATATAAATCACTTACAATTGCCTCATTCACAACATCTTCAATCGCACCTTCACATTCTGGGTGAAGTGACATTTCACGATATCTTTTGATTAAATCATATTCTGTTCGATAAACTCCCTCAATATCAATAGTCTGGCCATAAAAACCAGATTGTATATAATGATCAACCCCGTCATCATTATTAGGAGGAACGGGGGAGACTACTGATTTTGATTTTTTTTCATTATCCTCAATCGAAAACCCAAAAAGTTTTGCCATCTTATAAAATTAAACTCTTAATATGTTATATTTAGTTGATGTCTATACCGCCAGCTTTGGCAGAATCTCCCTTAATTGCTTCCCACCACAGAACTTGCATTTCCACACTAAATTCTTGAATTGATTCAGTATCATATGATAATTGAATTGAAGACATATTAGTCGGAAACAAATCATAAAAATGATATGCTCTTAGTGTTGAACCATCACGATCTAACTGATAAACAAAGGCATCTGCCTGATAAAGTGCCGGATCAGTAATGCCGGTATTATCAGAAACTTTGTTTATTGTATTCATCCAGTTTTCAAATGCAGAACGAATTAAAAAATCCGTATCATTAATAATTGTAATTGTCCAGGTTTCAAATGTTCGGTCTCCTGCAACATTTAATGTTCTCCCTCGAAATGCAACCGGTAATGGAGTTACGGTTGATGCTGGCATTGCTGCAGATTTAACCAAAAATCTAGATTTGTCTAGAACATTAGCATCAGCAGGGGCAGCATCCGGAAAGGACAGAACAACCTCGAAGAGATTACTTCTGGCACCACCACCAGACAGCTTACTCTTAAAGTCTGTAATTTTTCTTTTAGGTGGTGGATTTAACTGATTTCTAGTTGCCATTGTTTTAAAACCTCTGGATTAATTAAAAGTTTCCGATTACTTCTTCAAAATCAACACCAGTTTTGGTGGCAATAAATGTAAGACCGATGAAGTTAATCGATCTTGCTGGTTTAATGTAAATGTCCGCCCTAAACTCATTGGCATCAATAACTGCTGCCGTGTTATTTGTTTCGTCACAAACAACAACATAATCGAATATACCTCTCTTTGCCTGAACATCACGCAAGAAAGGTTCAATAGTATTTACAAAATTAGTTCTTGTAAGTTCATCATTAAATTCAAATAATACATCTCTTGATGCTCTTGAAATTGTATCCTCAAGATAAATAAACAGTCTGCGAACATTAATTCGATCAAATGCCGATGCTTTTGCAAACCCGGTCTTATCACCAAATAGAATAATACCAGCTCCGGGAGAGAAGATGACAGAATTTATTCTATTTGAATAAAGTCGATCTCTTTCAGTTTTTGATGGATTATATGCCAATTTAACGGCATTTAGAATAGAACCCCTGGAGGTTCCTGCCGGAGAATACCAGGGGAAATTATTAATATCATTACGAGCACAAATACCTGCTATGTCACCATTTAATGGAACATATCTAAATGTATCTGAAAATCTATCATACATATACTTATAACCACTATCAAACACTGCATAAGAAGATGATTGGAGTGGTGAATAGAATGAAATTACATTATTAGTAATCGTATTTGTGGAATTAATAATTGCCGAAGTTTGGGTTGATGTATCAGTCAATGCTGCCCCTCTATATGGGGAAATAAATGCAATTGCATCTTTTCTTAATTCTGCAACAGCAATGAGTTTTTGAGCCAGTGATTGTGCAGATGGTTGAGAATATGCGGCAGATCCCATAATCAAGAAATCTACTTTATAATTTTCTGGTGTTGTAAATAATGAATAACCATCAGATAGTTCGGCAATAGATGCCGTAAGAGATCCTGCTGTGGTAATAGTTGCTATTCCACTATAATTAAGACCTCCTGATAAAGCATTTGTCGAAGATCCTGATGCCGCAAAAATAACACCCTCGGCATTTTGATTCCATCCAACATCTGATTGTAAAGTAAATCCAGAACTGTATCCGGTAGTTACGATACCAGTTGGAGAATTGAGTCCAAAAATATAATCAGAGTTATTTTCTAGATACTTTCTCCAATAAGAAGAAGATCCAACCGAAAATTCTGCATCAGATGCTTTAGAAATACCCAAATGTTTTTCGAGAATTGATCCAGAATTGCCTGTAATTTTTCCTTCGGAGTCAATTACAACTAAATGTACTTCATCAAATCTTGAATTTCTTGCAGATGCATATGAAGAAGTTCCTGGTTTTGGTGCAACATTATTCCAATTAATAGTTGTTCCGGTTGTTTGACCAACACCGGTCAATTTAATAGTTTGTTGATCGAACCAATCTAATCTTGAGGTATATGTTGTGCTTCCATATGAAGTTGTTTGAGAATTTGTATGAATACCAAGTGACCCTGATGAAGTAAAAGAATATTCTCCAAATGGTGTATAGTCTCTTAATGTTTCTGTTCCTGCTGCAGAAACGTGACTTAAAACTTTAACTCCAATTTGACTCGATCCAATTTCAGTAATAATTCCTTTAATATACCCATCCAGCAGTGAAGTTGTTCCAATTCCAATATTTACTTTACCTACAGCAGTTTGAGTTACTCCGTAACCAACTTGTAACGAATTAGATATTGTTGAGGTTGTCCCAAAATCAAAAGTCGTAGTAATATCAGAACTCTGTAAAGAAGCATTGGATATTGTGATTACTCCGGTTGAAATTGCTGTGACAGTAGATCCGGATGGTATAACTCCACTAATATCGCATCTAATTTCTTGACCAACAGAAACTGATGTAGTAGTAATTGCTACAGTGCTTGCACTACCAACTAATATTCCACTTCTATTTGATATTGCGGCAGTAAATTGTGATACTGAAGTTGTAGATATACCACTTAAGATTTGATCCACTTTAGAATCAATAATGGCAACACTAATACCATTAGACCAAGAACCTGGATTTTTTGCGGCAACCGTCACGCCTGTAAGAGTATTATCATCATACCCCAAAGAAATATAATGATCTAAACTATCAATTTTAACGCTAGTTGCGATTCCTATAAATCCATTTCTTAAATCATTATCATTTGCTCTTACGACTCGAAGTGCTCCACCATATGCCAAATAAGAAGATGCACTCAACCAGTGCTCATAGTGCTTATCTATGGTATATGGTTCTCCAAAATTATTTAATAATTCGTTTTCATTTTGAATTAAAATTGGCAAATCTACCGGACCCTTCGCAAAAGGTGCCACAATTGCTCCAATTTTATCTGAAGCTGGTTGAGTTCTACCCAGAGTAAGATCAACTTCCCTTACTACAATTCCAGGAGATGCTAAATTTAGCGGCATCTTGTTTCTCCGACTATCCAGAATATTATAAAAGTATTTATAAAAATCTCCCCTTCTAAATGATTATTGATAATTTGACATATAGTTCCATTCACTCGATACATCACCATATTCATCAACATTCCAAACTTCTATTGGTTTATCATTTTCTCTAGATGATGCAATCAACCATCTGTCCCCTGATTTTTCTTCAATAAAATCTTCAAAATCATCTAAACCGTCTGATATAAATCCAAAAGGAGACATATCTTGTTCGATTTGATTTTTTTGTTCTTCATATAATCTTTTTCGTATATCATTATCCGTCATTTCTTTGAAATATTCTTGAGCAACTAACCAAGAAAAAATGACTAAACACATTACCAAATCATCATTACACCCTTCTTCTGCCTCAAAGGAATTATGCCTCTGGGCAAATGTTGTTAGTTCACTGATAATATCATAATCAGTAATGAATAATTTATCGTCCTCAATCAATAATTTTAAATTAGAACATCCTAACTTTTTAACAGATGAAGTTGTTCTAACTCCAAGTTGAGATTTTTTACCACTAAATCCAGATCCAGCAACTTGTCCGGCACGACCTTTCATTGCACACATTAAGATATTGTCATATTCCAAATCAAAGTGAAGAATATTTGCAACTTGATCTCCAATATCATTTACTTCAATTAATAACCAAGAATTATTATATGCCTTTGCAACCTCATTAATAATTGCCGGAAATAGCATCGGCTTAATTTCATTATTTTTATATTTCGCCACGACTTTGTAAGGAAAATTTGTGATGTCAAAAACAACAAATGCTGAATAGTCATTTCCAATTCCGCGAGCAACATCAACGGTAATTAGGTAATTATGATCTTCTTTTGGATTTTCATAAACATCAAGTCCTTTACTCCTTTTTATTGGATCATCATATACTAATATTTTAAGTTTCGATGGATTAATGAGTGTTCCTACAGAACCCAAAAATTCACAAAGATGCTCTGCTCTGAATTGTTCTTCACTTGTGTTTGCAATGGTTGTTGCCTTCCACTGCTCATCTCTTCCAGGAACTTCAGACCAATGAACTTCTGTGGCAACAAATTCACTTTTATGTCTTTCTGCATCGTGCCACATACGATAAAAGTGATTCATACCCTTTGGTGTGGATACGATAATTACTTTTGATTTTTTACCAGAAGAAATAGTTGGATAAACTGATGCAAAGAAATCATCTGCAATATGATTTGGAACGAATGCAAATTCGTCCAAGAAAATAATATTAAAAGACATACCTCTAACCGCAGAGGCGGAGGTGGATGCGGCAATAATTTTTGATCCGTTTTCTAATTCTAAAGATCCTCTATTCCAAACTATAACTCCTTGCTGTAACCATTTTGGAAGATTTTCATACGATAATTGCAATCTTCCTAATATTTCTCTTGATGTTGTTGCCTTATTTGCCAGAATTCCGACATTGACATTATCATTAAATAAAATATAGTGTAATAAGTATGATACTACCGTTGTTGTGTTATGGGAAACTATGTTATTGGTGTAGTATATGTTTCCACCACCAACATCAACTAAATCATACATATTAGACTTATTTTTTGTAATCTCTACTGATGAAATTTTTTCTATACCGTCTGATGTTTGTATCTCATCACCAACTTTTAAGTCTTCGCAAAATATTTGATCCCAGTTTTTATCTATAAAAATATGCTTATCGGCACATATTAAAAATTTTCCAAATTCTGTGGTTACGATCCATTCATCATATTCTATAGTCTTCGCAATACCAGAAAAATCTTGCCATCCAGAAGGAGTCTCAACTTCCCAATCATTTGAATTAAATTGTTCTATAAACTTATTCATTTAAGAAATCCAAGCATCTTATCAGACATTCATCTGGATCATTTTTATAATCCTCTTCTTTAATATGTAGTACATCATATCCAGATTTAATTAATATTTCATCACGATCACTATCCCTCAATCTATTTGTATTGGTAATTTTATATTTATTGTGCCAATAAGTTCCATCAAATTCTATTATTTTTTTTAGGTTAATATTAATAAAATCTGGAAGAAGCATTCTATGAGAAGTCTTTAGTCTATATTCATTATTAATACCACTATGGTCTGGATTTTTATTTTCATCTAACTGTGCGAAAAATATACAATCTTTTTGATTTAAATTATTATAAATTTTCCAAAATAGTTCTTGAGAAATTTTAGAAAATCCATTACATTTGGTTTTTTTGCAACTGTTTTTCCACTTTTCTTGTCTATCTACCCATATTTTTATACCATCCTCCTCTCCATACTTTTTAATACATTTTTGTAGAGTGAATGTAGATTGTCTTTCGCTTATTTTTTCTTTTGCTTCATTTTCGGTAAAACCTTTTTTTATCCAATATTTAATTGTTGTATTATTATTGCCGTTATTTTTAGATGACTCTGAAACTTTTTTTATAAGTTCTTCTTTATCTATTTTATCGGAGTAAATAAATTTATCTGAAAATGGGGAATATTTTCCTCCGTGATTATATGCAGGGTTCTTATCACCCAGTATTCTATTTGATTGATCTTGTATATAATCATCGCTTCTAATATTATGTTTATATTTATTTTTATATTCTTTAGTTGTAATTTTATGGGTTCTTGTTATATGAGATGTTAAGTCGTGTGCTATTAAACCACATATTTTACATTCTACTGCACCTTCTTTTAATAACTGCTCCACAGTTTTAATTAACTCATATTTAATCTTATATTCTTCATAATTTTTATATCCGTGTTCTTTTTGGATGTGATGTGATAAATGCTTTCCGCCACACACAACCTTTCCACAATCAAGACAAGTTAGGATTGTTTTCTTTCTTGATTTTTTCATAAAGTTCTCCGACAGTTAATTCAACAATTTCTCCGGTGATTTTATGCTTCACCTTTACTATTGTATTTATACTAAAACATTTTCCAACTTGACGCGGCATTTTACAGATATTAAATCTGTGCTTATGAAAATTATTGACTAATCTTTCCTGAAAAGGCCACATATTAAAACCAATAAGACCTTCATCAACGTTGACAATTTTAATGTATTTCTTTGCAAAATAAACAGGGTCATCTTTACAATTTAAGAACTCAATAATTTGTTCTTCTGTAAATTGAATTGATGTATTTGCTCTCTTTAAGTTTGGATTAGAAAGATATGCATCACCTTCTTTTAAAATAATATCTTCAATTTCCATTTTTATAAGTATGCATTTAGGTATTTATAATTTAACAATTATACAGAGACTACTGTAAGAATAATTGATGGAATAGCAGGAACAACTCCATTTGCGGTACGTGCCTTGATTTGAATGTGATCGTCAGTAGAACTCCACATAAGTTCATAATAATCATTTGCTGCTGCGGATACTACAAAATTCCAAGCAGCAATTGTTTCTGATGTTGTTCCCTGAACTGCAACTTCGGATGCACTATTTGGAACATCTGTCCCATTTTTTTTCAACCAAATATAAACGTGTGCTTGAGAACCTTGTGATTTATCAATTTGTAGAGAAAATTGAATATTATATATTCCAGAGTTTGCAACGACAATATGAGAACTATTTGCGATAGATACTTGATTTGATATATCGGTAGTATTGATTGTAACTGGTTGATATGTATTGATGCCTACTGCATTTTGTGTTGTAGTATCATAAAAACTTCCATAATATCCCGTAACAATACCAACAATATTTCCTGAATTGATATTAACAAATTCTGCTGTATTTGATGAAGAATTCCACTGTAAAAATTTTGAATTATAATTGCTTGAATTTGTTGCAACCCCAACAACATCATCCAAGTATCTTATTTGAGTTTCACCACCACCACCTAATGTGGAAAGTTGTTGTTGAATACGATTAAGAAAAAGTTTATAATGATTTTGTAGGTCATCAAGTGTTGCGAAGTTTTGATTGAGAGGTGTAAGAGGGTCTGGTGTTTTTTCTTGTGGTAGAATATTTAAAAGACCTTCATTAAGAACTTCTTCTTTAATTGATTTCTTTTCTGCTTTTGATAAACGATCATAATAATCCGGCAACTCATCAATATGTTGAGATGCTATGGTAGTTGCTAACTCTATATTTTTTGTATGTTCTTTCTCTACTTTTGTTCCTTTTTTGAGTTGATTTTTAATTTGAGGTAGAGGAACCTTATGCTTCTTTGCTAATTGCTCCGGAGTTTTATGTGGTTTGAGTTGCTCTATAAAAAGTTTATCAAAAGAGTCACCGATTAAAGACTCTAATTCATATTTTTTACGTTTCTTTTCTTCTGCAACTAATTTAAATAAATCTGACAAATCACTCATACTAACAATTCCACTTTTTCAAAGATAATGCCTTTCTGGTTGGGCGTCCCTTTTCATCTTTCATAGGACCATCAACACCTCCCATACGAGCACAGAATGATTTTCTACGCTTGGCATCTTTAGATCCTGGTTTTAATTTTGAGGGTTTTGTAGTAACGGCAGTTTGTAGTTTTGATCCTGGATTTTGTCTTCTATAAGATGCCACTCCAGCAGCATTTAAACCACCTTCTGGATTTTTACCTTCTTTTCTTTGCCAGGCGGCGGATGCTTCGATCATGAAGGACTCGAAGGTTTTTTTTGCTGCCGGATGAAGTTTTGCGGCAGATGAAAGAACTTTTACTTTAAGTTGTGGTGATAATCCAGGTGCTCTTGCGGAATTAACTCGACTGTCAAACTTGTCGTAAGGAGTAGATGTATCACTTACTTGCTCATTTACAGGAACACAATTTGGAACCATTTTTTTACCCTTTTTCTTCATACCTTTTGCAGTATATCCGTCCCAACATGCCTCATCCACATTCGTTTCATCACTATCAAGATAATCTGAAGCAG
>Ga0247838_1004637_pt1 | contig 14494 bp, 9 predicted proteins | sample LaCruzMarch2015__5_FD_189097 | JGI IMG/M metagenome (GOLD analysis project Ga0247838, IMG submission 189097) | Freshwater microbial communities from meromictic Lake La Cruz, Castile-La Mancha, Spain - LaCruzMarch2015_15m | ecosystem: Environmental > Aquatic > Freshwater > Lake | place: Spain... | reverse complement strand
TATTCAGCACTTAGCTGGTGTAAATGGTTCTAAAGTTATAGTTGTGGTGAACAAAGATGCAGAGGCTCCTTTCTTTAAAGCAGCTGATTATGGGGTTGTTGGCGACGCTTTTGAAATTGTTCCAAAACTGACAGCTGCTTTTAAACAATTTAAAGCTCAAAATTCTTAATTTCAATTTGTTAATATTGCAGAAAGTTTTGTACTTTCAATCGGCAATTTATGAAGAAGATAAAACTTGAAATTTCTGGCTTGTCATACAGTCAAACTCAAAGTGGAGCTTACGCATTAGTCTTAGGTGAAAGTGGCGGCAAAAGACGATTACCAATAATTATTGGTGGGTTTGAAGCACAAGCAATAGCAATTGAGCTAGAAAAGATGGCACCTACGCGTCCTTTAACGCACGATTTATTCAAAACTTTTGCAGAGTCTTTCTCTATAAAAGTGAATGAAGTTATTATTTACAACCTGGTTGAAGGAATCTTTTATGCTAAATTGATATGTCAGCAAGATGGTGCCAACGATATAGAAGTTGATGCAAGAACTAGTGATGCAATAGCTTTAGCAGTGCGATTCAAGTGCCCGGTATATACTTATGAGTTTATTTTGAGTTCGGCTGGAATATTAATAGATGATGAAGCTGGAACAGAATCAGATACATCTTTAGCGGCGAATGCTGCAACTTCTTCTGTAGTTAAAACTGAAGGAGGAGACGAACTCACAAGGAAATCGAAAGACGAATTAAAAGATATGTTAAGGACTGCCATTGAAGATGAAGCTTACGAACGGGCTGGTAGAATTCGTGATGAATTAGAGAAAAGGAAATAGATTGTTTTAGCATAGTTTTTTTTTACGCTTTAGGCGTAATCACTCTCCCGTCTTCCATTTCAATGATACGATGTGTTCTAGCAGCAAATTCGTTATCGTGGGTTACAATTAGCAACGATTGATGATAGACTTCGGCTAATTCTTTAAAGATATTAAAAACAATTTCGGAATTCTTTTTATCTAAATTTCCTGTAGGCTCATCGCCCATAATGATAATTGGATTATTAATTAATGCACGTGCAATGGCAACTCGTTGCTTTTGTCCACCTGAAAGCTGGTTCGGTTTTTTTAGTGCTTTACTTTCAATGCCTAAAATTTTCAGTTTTTCGTAAGCATTTGCTTCCACTTCTTTTTCTGATAGTTTAGCTAATTTAAGACCTGGAAGCATTACATTTTTAATTACCGAAAATTCATTTAATAAATAATGAAATTGGAAAACAAAACCTATTTTTTCGTTTCGCACACTTGCTAATTCCTGTTCTTTTTTGCCTTTCATTTCCACACCATCAATCAAAAGCTTTCCTTCATAATCGGTATCCATGGTAGATAAGATGTAGAGCAAAGTAGATTTTCCGCAACCAGATTTTCCTGTGATGGAAACAAATTCAGATTTTTTAATGCTAATATCTACCTCTTTTAAGACCTGAATTTTTACAGGGTCGTAAAAGTATTTATTGATTTTAATGCATTCAAGAATTGATTTTTCCATTTTATTTTCCCCTGATAATAATTACTGGATCAATTTTACTTGCCTTTCTTGATGGTAAATAGCCTGCGAAATAGGTAGTAATAATTGAAAATATTCCACCTACCATGTAAAATTTAGGGTTGTAATTAATTGGGTAAGTTTTTACTGTTGGAAGTGCTGCTGTATTAAAGGGAATTTGGTCTATTAAAGCTGAAAGCCCAAATCCGAAAATTAAGCCTAATAATCCGCCAAAAATCCCTATACTAAGCGCTATTGTTATAAAAATTTTGTTTACATCTCCACCCGAAAATCCAGTAGCTTTTAATATTGCTATAGAATCCATTTTTTCATAAATCATCATATTTAAAATGTTGTAAATACCAAAACCAGCAACAATTAACAGCGTAATTCCAACTGCATAAGAAATTAATGTACGAACTGAACTTCCAGTTTCGAATTGCGAATTAGCAGTTTGAATATCAATGGCGTCCAATTCAAACAAAGCAGCATATTCTTTGGCTAGGGCAGGAGCAAGGACAATGTCTTTTAATTTAATTTGAATATCTGTAATATAGGAATTCGATTCACCTAATAATTTTTGAGCAGTAGCAATGGAAGTGTAGCTTTGTACCTTATCAATATCTTGCAATCCAGATTGAAAAAAACCAACTACTTTTAATTGTAAGCGTTCACCTTTTGAAGTTGTAATTTGAATAATGTCACCAATGTTTGTGAGCATTTTTTCAGCAACTCCTTTTCCCAAAACAATACTATTGGGCGTATTTTTTAAATCGATATAATTTCCTTCTACTACATAATCTTTAAAAAGAAATAACCTGTTTTCTTCCTCTACATCAATTCCATTTATTATTCCTGTAAGGTCTATCGTTCCAACATTGTAAAATACTTGTGCAATAATTTTTGGAGCAATACCTAAAACCCTATTATCGCTTTGTAGGGTTTTAATTACGGCCGCATTATTATAAATTTCTAACAATTTATTTTTGGGTTTTATTGACCTAATAAAATTGTAAGAAGTATTGTAATCTACAGATTTATCAATAGGTTGTTTTTTGGAAGGCAAAATTTCGTTGTATAACCTGATGTGTGGCGTTCTGTTCACTACTAATCCATCCAATAAATCATTTAAGCCAGACATAAAACTCAACAAACCAATAAACATGGTAATGCTAAATGTAACGCCAATGGCTGCTACCAAGGTTTGTTTCCAACGCGCTAACAATAATGATTTTGAAACACTTGCAATTAATTTAAATTTCATTTCACAGGTTTTATCAATTCATCTTTTTCTGTAAGTCCAGAAATAACCTCAATTTTTTGATAATCTTTCAATCCCGTTTTAATTGCTAATGTATCTCCATTCGCATTTATTACTTTATTGTTGGGTAATAAATAATTTCGTGGAATTAACAATGCATTCTCTTTAGTTTGAATAATAATATTGGCTTCTAAACTAATATTTGGATATAATACTTCTGGAGCTTTTGTAAATTCAGCTTCCACTAAAAATGTTTTTGTTCTTTCGTTCATAATAGGATCAATTTTGGTAATCACTGCTTTAAATACTTTGTCTTTATAACTATCTAAAGTAACCATTACGATTAAACCTTTTTTAATAGATAAAATATCATATTCATCTACTTGCAATTCTATGATGAATTTTTTGGCATCTCCAATTACTGCTAAAGGTATTTGAGGAGTAATTAAATCTCCTTTCGATTTGGTTAAGCTATAAAGTTTGCCATTTATTTCGCTTTTTACTGTATAATCATCCTCAATTTTGCTTGAAATATTTACATTTTTTTTTGATTGAGCCGCATTAAATTCTATTTGACGTTTTAGGTCGTTGTATTTTACGACAGCAGAATAATAATTGGAAGAGGAATTTTGAAATGCAAGTTCCCTTTGTTCTAACTCTACTTTGGAACCTATTTTTTGATTCCATAATGATTGTTGGCGTGTAAAAAGTAAGGAATCGCTTTTTAATTTTCTTTTAGAAAGCTCAACGAGCTGTTTTGCATCGTTTAATTTGCCTTGGTTTGCAGTAATGTCAGAAAAGTTAGCAGCCAATTCCGCATTCTCTAAATTTAACTGTTGTGCTTTGTTTGAGATTTTTAATATTACCGTACCAACTTGTAAAGAGTCTCCTTCGCTCACGAAGACTTCTTCTATTATTCCACTTACTGTTGCAAATGCTTGGTATTGATTTTTACTTTTTACAGTTCCAGAAGCGTATATTGATTCAGAAATGGAAGATTTAGTTGGTTTTGTGGTTTCTTCTTTTTTATTACAAGCTATAAAAGAGAGAATTAAGAGGATAAAAAGTATTTGCTTCATGATACATCAAATATACTATTTAAAATGCCCCTCTGTCATTTACTATTCTTAATATTATAAGCTTTGTAGAAAATTAAATCTTTAACTTTGAGAACATTTATGTTTCAATTTTATTACATAAATTAATTTTATTAGCCATATGAATTTAAAAAATATTCAAACTGAAGTTGACGCTGGTTTTTTGTACGATTTATTAGCCAAGCATGAAAAAGACGAAAATGTAGCCAATATTTTTAGGCAAATGAGTGAAATTGAAAATAGTCATGCGCTCATTTTTATGCAAAAAAATAAAATAGATATTTCTTTGTTACCAGGACCATCTAACCGAGCAAAAATATTAAAATTTATAGGAAGTGTTTTGGGTTATGATTATGTGTTGGGTGTGCTTTTAGATACCGAAAAAAGTATTGCCAGTTCAGTAGTAAATGCAAGGAAAAGTACAAATTCAGCAGCTTCTATTTCTGATACGGCGCATGTCACCATTCTGAAAAACATTTTAAACAACAATCAAAATGTATCAGGTTCAAACTTAGCCAGATTCGAAAAAAGACACCGTTCTGTTGGGGGAAATGCGTTAAGAGCTGCTGTTTTGGGTGGAAATGATGGTTTGGTTTCTAACTTCAGTTTAGTAATGGGAATTGCCGGCGCAACTAGCGGTCAAAGTGAAGTTTTGTTAGCTGGTGTAGCTGGTTTATTAGCAGGTGCTTTGTCTATGGCATTGGGAGAATGGATTTCTGTAAAAAGTTCTCAGGAGCTTTATGAAAATCAAATGCAATTAGAAATGGAAGAATTGGAACACAATCCTGATGGAGAAGAAAAAGAATTGGCATTGATTTATATTTCCAAAGGCATTCCAGAAGCGCAAGCCAAGAGCATGGCCAAACAGATAATGAGCAATATTGAAAATGCACATGAAATTTTAATTAAAGAAGAACTTGGTATTAATAAAGAAGATTTGCAAGGTTCGGCAATGGAAGCGGCAGTAACTTCATTTTTATTATTTAGCGTTGGAGCTATAATTCCTGTTATTCCTTTTTTCTTTTTAGTAGGATTTAAGGCAATTCTTTTAAGTACATTTTTGAGTGCAATAGGCCTCTTTTTAATTGGAGCTTCCATTACTTTATTTACAGGAAAAAGCGTCTGGTTTTCTGGATTTCGTCAGGTTTTATTTGGATTAGTTGCTGCAGGTATAACTTTCGGAATTGGAAAATTAATAGGAGTGGCTGTATTAGGCTAAAATTTTATATTTACAAATTAATTTGCATTTAAACTTAAATTACTATGAACGACGCCCATTTACATTTACTATTCAATCACCTTCCAATAATAATTCCCATTGTTGGCTTATTAGTGCTTTTTGTAAATATTATAGTTCGCTCTGAAATTGTTCAAAGAGTTGGTTATTTAATATTGATATTAGGAGCAATTGCAACAGTGCCAGCGTTTTTTACCGGAGAAGGCGCTGAAGAAATAGTAGAGAATCTCGAAGGAATTACGCACGATATCATTCACGAACACGAAGAAGTGGCTGAAACTTTTGCCATACTATCGTATATTTTAGGAGGCCTTTCTTTATTAGGCCTTTGGGCAAATCTAAAACGAAAATCGTTTTCTCTTTGGCTTGGTTATGCCATTTTTGCTTATGGATTTGTGGTCCTTGTATTTGCACAACAAACTGGAGTAACTGGAGGCGAAATCAGACATACAGAAATTAGAAAAGGTGCTGTGATTCCTCAGGAAAGTGGAGATGTTGAAGCTCATTAATTAAAGAGTTTCGGACTATTTGTTTTTGAAATTAATTTTGAAATTATTTTTACGAATTAATTAAATTTAATCAATGCCGTCCTAAACGTTTTTTAGTGAAATAATTTTCTCAATAAAAATAAGCAATTGGGTTTTAATAATTGCTTTTTTAGAAAAGAATCCCTTGCTTGTATTTTGATGGTGGTTTTTCAGGCTCTGTAAATGGATTATTTAGCCAGTACATTAAATCGATTTTTACAAAAACATTTAATCTCAGAAAAGCTACTAAATTGGATAACTGCCAAGAATATTTTGCAATATTTTTAAGGTATTTTAAAATCAGTATTGTTATTAATGCAGTCCAAATTTGAATTTGTACTGCGTTTGCTGATGTTCCAATAAAAGTTTTGATATGCAATAATTGCTTAATATCTCTGAAAAACAATTCTATATCCCATCTGCTTTTATACAAATCTGCTATTGTAGCCGAACTGGCAGTTAAATGGTTTGTAATTAGTTCTATTTTTTGTTGATTTACTTCATCCCAAGCAACAACTCTTCTAAGTTGTCTTTTGTATTTCATTTTTGATTGGTATCCTGAAAATTCAATGATTTGATCCTCTAAAATATATTCTCTATTGAGCTTTGAAATAAAATTCTCTTTAATTATCGTAAAATTTAGGTTCTCTTTATGACGAATTACAAATTTTATTTGTTTGCTGTCCCAAAGGTTTAATAATTTAAAGTCATTATAAAAGCGGTCTGCAACAACAATACTGTTAGGAATAATAGGCATATCAAAAGCGGCAATATTATCAGCTTTAGCACCTTCTGTCATGTTTATGAAAACAGGCAAAGAGCCTTCATAATCAAGCAATGTATGTATCTTAACTGCCCCTTTACTAGTTTTATACTTAGCCCAATCAAACAAGCTCAAACTCAACGAAATTAAAGTAGAATCAAGCAAAAATATTTTTGACTTGAGTCGAAAATTTACTTTTCGAAAACCTTTCTGCTGTCCTAAACTTTTTAGAAGCAAAAAATAGTAGTCACGAAAAAGCTCCCAATTTCGATGCTTGTTTTGATAACTTATAGTAGATTTAGAAGGCGCTTTTTGCACACCTAAATGATTTAAGTTGCCTGTTGCTGATCGCAAACCGTTGCTAATATCACGAACAGAAGTGCTCTTAGCAAATTGGCAAAAGAGCATTGATACTAAATGTGTCCAACTATTGAAGCCTTTGTTATGCTTATCAGTAGACTTACTCTTTACTAGTGTTTTAAATCCAGTTTTATCTAACTGTGATATTATTTGAGAGAATAATGTTAAATTTGTCATCAAAGAGAGGGTGTTGTTTTGTACGAACTCAAATCTATGGATTTGAGATAAACCAGCCTCTCTTTTATTTTTTATTTAGGACGCTATTGGTTAATTGTTAATTATTTTTGCATCTTGCTTCTATTATTATATCTATTATTCATTATAAAGTTATTAAGTTATGCTACAATTACCATTACAAGCATTAGTTCGGCACTATATTGAAGCTACTAATCAATCTATTTTTCTTACGGGTAGAGCAGGCACAGGAAAAACTACATTGCTCAAATCAATTACAGAACATACGCATAAAAGGTATGTAATTGTAGCTCCCACAGGCGTGGCTGCTATAAATGCTGGAGGAAGTACAATTCACTCATTTTTTGGTTTACATCCATTTACTTTCATTCCATTTGGTGACATAAACGCCAATAGCGACAAAAAAATTGAAACAGCCTATAGTCTTGCTAGAGGCATTAGATTAAACAATCCTAAAATTGAAGTAATAAAGAACTTGGATGTTTTAATTATCGATGAAATTTCTATGGTGCGCTGCGATTTATTAGACGCAATAGATGTAGTATTAAAAAAATACAGAAACAATCAACTTCCATTTGGAGGCGTTCAACTGCTGATGATTGGAGATTTATACCAATTACCACCTGTAATAAAAGAAGACGAAAACATTATTCTAAAACCATTTTATTCGAGTTACTATTTCTTCGAAAGTATTGCACTGAAGAAAGCAGGTTATGTTCCAATTGAATTAACGCATGTATATCGTCAAAAAGATGAGAATTTTCTTGAACTTTTGAATGATTTGCGATTTGGTGAGTTAAAAAAAGAAAGTCGTGAAATTTTAAAATCGAGGTTTTTACCAGAATTCAATCCGCAAGATTCCGATGGTTATATAACATTAACAACGCATGTGCGCAAAGCAGATGCAATTAATTCCATAAAATTAAGTGAATTAAAAGGGAAAGAAATGGTGTTTACCGCAGAAATTAATGGTGATTTTAATCCGAGTAGTTACCCTGCAGAAGAACACCTCAGATTGAAAATTAATGCACAGGTAATGTTCATTAAGAATAACCGAGATCAAGGTTATTTTAATGGCAAAATTGGTTGGATTGATGAATTTGATGAGGAAAGCGGTCAATTTCTTGTGCGGTGCTCAGAAGATGAGTTTATTTGGGTAGGAAAAGAAGTTTGGGAGAATATTCAATACTCATACAATACAGACAAAAATGAAATTGGAACCAATAAAAAAGGAGATTTTTCACAATATCCCTTGAGATTAGCATGGGCTATTACAATTCACAAAAGTCAGGGACTAACATTCGATAAAGCTGTAATTGATGCCAGTAGCGCATTTGCAACAGGACAAGTTTACGTAGCATTAAGTCGATTGAGAACCATAGAAGGACTTGTGTTAAAAAGCATGTTTTCAGAAAACGAATTGCCTGCCGATAAGCAAATAGATAGTTTTCATAATTTATTTCCAGACGATGAAAAAGTTACAGCTCAGTTATTTATTGCGCGCCAGGAATTCATACAACGATTATTAATTGATGCTACAGATTTTAATTGGCTAAAGTTACTGGTAAGAAATACGCAAGATGCGATAATTCCGTATTTCAAATCGCTTAATGATGAGCAATTAAACGAGGTTAAAAATTGGGAAAATTGGCATCCTGAATTAATAAAAATAGCACAACAATACCAACCTCGTATTAGAGAAATGCTAACAGAAATAGGGCAAGGAAATACTCCTGAGGCTTCTATTGAGAGATTTAGTAAGGCTATTTCGTATTTTATAAATGAACTTATTAGCAGATTTGCCAAACCAATGGTAAATATTGCTGCAAGTCTGCAACATACAAAAAATGGTAGAAGTTTAATAAGAGAATTGAAAGATACAGAAACGCAGCTAAGAAAAATATTCAGGCAGTTAATTGTGGCAGATGAAACGTTAAAATCTTACCTCGATTTTCCGAAAAAAATAGAAATAAAAAAAGCAATTTTAAATAGGTTAGAAAATATTTATACAGACATTTTGCAACCATCAGTAAAATCATATCAACCTACAGATAAAAAAATAAAAACAAACAGAAACAACAGCTCCAATAAAAAGGTAAAAGGCGAGACAGTAAATATTAGTTTAGCCATGTATAATGAGGGAAAAAGTATTGAAACCATTGCTTTGGAAAGAGAACTTAAAAGTGGAACCATCATTTCACATTTGGTAAAAAGCATCGAAAAAGGAGCCATTGAGGTTTCTGCTTTGGTTGATAGCAAAGATTTTGAAACAATAAATGTTGAATTAGAAAATCTTGAAAAAGAATTTAAATGGGGAGAAATTATAGTAAAATTGAAAGATAAATATGAATATAAAAATCTTAGTTTTGTGAACGCTTACAGAAGAAAAAGTGGGCTTTCAATTCTTACCGAATGATTAATAAATTAGCATTTTTAATTGTATTTTGTTTTACTACAATTGGCACATTTGGTCAAAGCGAAAAATCAATAGACAGTTTAAAAAAGTTAATTGCATCATACCCTAACGATACTTCTAAAGTATTCACCTACATTAAAATAGGTCGAATTTTTGAAAATTATAACATTGATTCTGCTATTTTCTATTATCAAAAAGCTGGAACCCTTAGCAAAGAAATTAATTCAGTAGAAGGTGAAATTAAATACATTTCCAATTATTCTGCTGTTTTAAATACTCTTGGAAAATATGATCAATCATTAGCATTAAATTTCAAGTCTTATTTACTTGCGAAGAAAATAAAATCTCCTAAAAATGAAGCATTAGCACTATCTAATATTGCAGTTTCTTATCAGTTTAATGATGAATTAAATAAATCGCTCGAATACTATCTAAAAGCCTTAGTAATCTTCGAAAAAAATGGTATTAATACTTATTTACCTCAAATATATTCTAATGTTTGTGGTTTATATATGAGCCTTAATCAACCTGATGCGGCTTTAAAATATGCATTAAAAGGCGTTCAATTAGCAGATGTTAAAGATAAAAATGGAATTTGTGGCGCATACATCAATTTAGGTAATGCCTACAAAGGTTTAAAAAAATACGAGGAAGCATTAAGTGCTCAAGAAAAAGCTTATCAATTTGCGACTCAAATAAATAATTATGAATTCAAGGCAAATGCTTGCGTAAACATTGCAGATATCTATTTGGCAACAAATAGAAATAAAGAAGAATTAATAAAGAAGTACGAAGAAGCTAATTCTTTATTTAAATCACAAAATGACCCTTTTGGTGAAGCGCTTTCATTAAGAGGAATAAGCATTGCGCTTTTAAACAACAATCAATGCTATGAAGCAAAAAACTACGCAACACAATCAATCACAATAGCTAAAAATGCTGATATTCAATCAGAACTTAGAAAAGGAAGCCTGCTTTTATCTGATATTGAACTTTGTTTAGGTAACATTAAGAACTATGAACTATATAGAAATCAATACGATTCTATTAATTCGATTTATAATAAAAATAACGCGCTTAAAAATGTGCAAGAACTTGAAGTTAAATATGAAATAGTAAAGAAAGAAAAAGCATTAGCAGAAAAAAACCTGGCATTTAATTCTATTTATGCCGAAGCGCAACAAAAAGACCAAATGCTTATTGCACTTGGCATTGGAATATTAATGTTAATCGGTATTTTATTTTTTGCATTCCGCTTTTTCAAACAAAAAAGAATATTAAATGAACAAGCGCTATTAAATTTAAAAGCCGAACAAGAAAACATCAAACTCAAGAGCCACCTGGAAGGACAGGAAGCCGAACGCCGCAGAATTAGTCAGGAAATGCACGACGAAATAGGCTCAGGTTTAACCTCAATGATGTTCTTAAGTAATACCATTCAAGCTCCAAAAGACGATGAACAATTGCTATTAACAGCCCAAAGAATTGGTAAATTGTCTAATGATTTATCCAGCCAAATGAATGAAATTATTTGGTCTATGAATCAGGAATACAATTCATTAGCCGATTTAATTGCTTATGTAAGACAACAAATTTCAGAATTAATAGAAAATGCAAATACTGATTTTAATTTCGAATTTCCTGAAATAATTCCAGATATTCAGTTAAGCGGATTACAGCGCCGCAGCCTTTATTTGGTTATAAAAGAATCGGTAAATAATGCCTTAAAATATGCGCAAGCCACAAATATTACCATTAAATGTGAAATTAATACAGATATTATTTTTACAATAAAAGACGATGGGAAAGGCATTCCTGCATCAGAATTTAAACAATTCGGCAATGGTCTGCGCAATATGCAAAATCGAATGAAAGAAATTGGAGGTAAATTTATTATTCAATCCAAGGAAGGAACGGCCGTAAGTTTCAGTATTCCATTAAATAACTAATTTTTTGGGGGCCCCGAGCGGGCTTTCGCCTATACTCCTTCGGCTTTGCCTCAGGTGGTATTTGGCTCAATCCCTAGGCCGGCATTGCGATTCAATATAACTTCCATCTAGGTCACTGAGCTTGTAGAAGTAACCTTGTTGCACGGAACTTTGAGAGTTTTAATTCTTTTTGTTTTCTGCTGATGAAATGGCACGGAGCCCACGGCGGTCACTGAGCTTGTCGAAGTGAGGTTGTTGCACGGAGTTCTCTGAGAGTTTTAATTATTTTTTTTCTGCTGATGAACTGGCATGGAGCTCACAGAGGTTGTTGCACAGATTTCTCAGAGAGTTTTAATTAAGTTTTTTTTTCTCTGTGAAACTCTGTGCTTTTTCCTCTGTGTTCTCAGTGCTATTTTTTTATGAAATTTATTTCTATCACTGTGGTCACTGAGCTTGTCGAAGCTATGTTTGTTACATGGAGTTCTCTGAGAGTTTTAAATATTTTTTTTTACTCTGTGAAACTCTGTGCTTTTTTCTCTGTGTTCTCTGTGCTATTTTTTTAAGAAATTTATTGCGGTCAATGCGGTCAATGAGCTCTAAGAGATTTTTTAATTCATTTCATCTCACTTCTTCAAATCTAATGTCTTTGCAAATATTGGAAACATTAACATTTCATTAATTTCAAATAAATTACGAACCTTTTTATAATTTTTGTGTTTTTCTTCATCCTCATTAAATTCAATTGAAATAATTTTAAATACTAAACTTTAAAGTTTTTCTTTGCGAACAATTAAAATAACCCAATAAAATGTCAATTAATTTTAAAATCTCTTTATTCTTCTTATTGTTGATTTCCGGTGCAATAAAAGCCCAAAAAACAGGAACAATCATTGGAACAATTGTAGATAAAAACACGCAAGAAACCATCATTGGAGCCATTGTTCAATTAGAAAACACCCAATTAGGCGCTTCAACTGACCTAGATGGGAAGTTTAAAATTGCTAACATTCCAGTTGGTAGTTATAATGTAAAAGCAACATTGGTAGGTTTTCAAACATTAGTAAAATTCAATGTAAACGTTACGTCTGGCAACGATATCATGCTCGATTTCGAAATGGTTTCAGAAAATAAACAGTTAAAAGAAGTGGAAATCACTTTCGACAAAGGCAAATCTGCATCATCAGCTGATATGATTACGCCGCTTTCAGTGCAAAGCTTAACTACTGAAGAAATAAGAAGCAATCCTGGTGGAAACTTCGATATTTCTCGTGTTGTTCAAGCTTTACCAGGTGTTGCAGGCGCGGGAGGAGCATCTTTTAGAAACGACATCATTATTCGTGGTGGAGCACCCAACGAAAATGTCTATTATTTAGATGGAATCGAAATACCAGTAATCAATCACTTTCAAACCCAAGGTTCATCAGGTGGGCCCGCAGGAATGTTAAATGTTTCATTTATTGAAGATGTAAAATTAAGCTCTTCAGCATTCGATGCACGATTTGATAATACTTTGGCCTCTGTATTTCAATTCAAACAACGTGAAGGAAATCCTGACCGCGTTTCTGGAAATGTCCGCTTAAGTTCTTCTGAGCTGGCTACAACATTAGAAGGTCCTATCGGCAAAAAAACAAATTACTTGGTATCGGCACGTCGCTCTTATTTACAATTGCTATTTCAAGCTATAGACTTGCCCATTCGTCCAAATTACTGGGATTTTCAATACAAGGTAACCCATAAAATAAATGCTAAAACAACGCTCACTGCTATTGGTGTTGGTGCAATAGATGAATTTAGTTTTGGAATTCCAAGAGTATCGGCTCCTGAGAAAACATTTGTTTTAAATGCAACTCCATCTATCAATCAGTGGAATTACACTACAGGATTTTCATTAAAGAGATTGGTGAAAAATGGATTTGTGAATGTGGCGCTTAGCCGCAATATGTTTGACAATCAACTCGACCGTTTCGAAAATAAAGACATTGGAAACGAAAATGCCAGAATCTTGAAAATCAGGTCACAAGAAATTGAAAACAAACTTCGAATTGATGTTAATAAATTCAAAAATAACTGGAAGTTTTCTTATGGTGTTGTTGGACAATATGTAAAATTCAATAATGCACTGTATAATAGAATTAGAAAATCTGAGCTCCTTCCCAATGGAGATTCAATTCCTCAATTAGCAATTAATTATGAATCGAATATTGAATTCTTCAAATTTGGTGCATTTGCACAGGCTGCAAAACGTTTTTTTAGTGATAAGTTGCTCATATCTGCTGGTTTAAGAAGCGACGGAAATTCATTTACAAATACGGGTAACAATCCTTTGAATACTATTTCACCACGTTTGTCTATTTCTTTAGCACTTTCAAGTAAATTTAACTTAAATGCATCTGTGGGAGATTATTACAAGATTCCAACTTACACCGTTTTAGGATTCAAAAATAATGCGGGAGAACTCGTGAATAAAAACGCTAAATACATTCGTTCCACACATTATGTTGCTGGTTTCGAATACCTTCCAAAAGAATCTCTCAGATTTACATTAGAAGGATTTTATAAGAAATACAATAACTACCCAGTTTCTATTGCCAACGGAATTTCCTTGGCAAACTTAGGCGGAGGATTTGATGTACTTGGAAATGAAGCGGTTAGAAGTATTGGTGGTGGTGAAACTTATGGTTTTGAATTTTATTACCAACAAAAACTCATTAAAAAGGCATTTGCAGTATTTAGTTACACATTTGTAAGATCTTTGTTTTCAGGCACAGATGGAGCTTTAATAGCATCAACTTGGGACAACAGACATTTAATTTCCGCCATATTAGGCTATAAACTAAAGCGAGGCTGGGAATTAGGAGCGAAATTTAGATTCGCAGGAGGAACGCCTTATACACCTTACGATTCTGTTATATCACGTTTTAGCTTCGCTACTGCGGGTCAAGGAACTTTAGATTATACGCAACTAAATTCTCAGCGTTTAATCAACTTCTCACAATTTGATATACGCATCGATAAAAAGTTTTACTTTAAAAAAGCTACACTCGACATTTATATAGATATACAAAATCTATTCAGAGCGCCAAGTCCTGCAATTCCAGATTATACATTCAAAAGAAATGCAGACAATACAGGTTTTGAAACAACAGATGGACAAGCATTGGCACCCAATGGAAGCAACG
>Ga0247838_1004628_pt1 | contig 14521 bp, 13 predicted proteins | sample LaCruzMarch2015__5_FD_189097 | JGI IMG/M metagenome (GOLD analysis project Ga0247838, IMG submission 189097) | Freshwater microbial communities from meromictic Lake La Cruz, Castile-La Mancha, Spain - LaCruzMarch2015_15m | ecosystem: Environmental > Aquatic > Freshwater > Lake | place: Spain... | reverse complement strand
AGCATGCGTTCGCGTACGGCCCCGCGGGCGAGGGACAGGATGCATTGCGCACCCAGATGCGAACGCAGCCAGTAATAGAACCACCTGCTGTCCACGCGGCCCGGCTTGCCGCGCAAGGCGACATAGTCGGGGCTGGTGATGCCCGACGCATCGTCGTCGTCCACAAAGGCGATCGAGCCGATCAGGATGCGCATCGGGTTGTAGAAAACAGTACCAAGCGTTACAGGCTTGTATTTGGGAGCCATCTTGCCGGGCTGCTCTTTGGCTGGGGCAAGACCTTCTCGCGTAGCGCCCAGAACAGGATGGTCGGCCCATCCGGCGCCGATCCCGTGCTTGACCTCATCCAGCACGTCGCCAAGCAGCCACGGCTCTGTTGGGCTTTTGCGGATGGTGTCTAGGACGATAGCGCCCGCGAGGTTTGAGATTTCGCGAAGTTGCATCAGGGCTGCTTGCCTAGCCTTTTCGGCCGCTTCAAGCTTCAATGCTAACTTGCCAGCAATGACGCGCTGCTCAGTTGGTTCAACCCATGGAACCTCCAAAGCCTTAAGCATATCACCGCTAAGATTTGACTGGTTCCCTCCCCGTCCCTCTGACGCACTTCTGATTGAGGAGTAGGAGTACCGGAACCAATACTGCAGATACTCAGCAACAAATGTTTCATTCGGAAGTACGGCGAAACATGCTTGATTCGTGGTCGCTGATATCTCGAGGACAGCCGATTGCCCGCGAGTCTTTCCCTGCCCGTACATTGCGACAAGTACCGTGCCTGGAGGTAGAAGCGGCAAGGAACAATCATTGATGGCCTTACGTGAAACGGCCTCCTCAACCAAGCGGATCGGTGCAAATGCGATTTCACCGGTCTTCACCCACGGCACTTCTGGCGGTTGCCAATAATCTGCCTGTGAGCGAGACGGGGTTGTTCCGCTAGCTGTCTGAGCCACATCAGAAATTCGAACGAGCTTTCTGGCTTTGCTTGGGACAGCGCAGATTACAGTCATACCCCAAACAGCCTCCCCTTCGCCTCGTGCATGACTTGCACCGGGTTGCCTACCACCCGCAAGGCGCTGAGACCACCGGCCAAATTGATCTCTGGCACGTCCCACAGCGACGGCGTCTCCAGCGCCTCGGTGCCGCCAAGGGCGAACTGATTGCCAAGCCCGCGCAGCACTGCGGCGGCCTTCGGGTCCATGCCGTCGAACCAGCCCTTGTGGGCATTGACATAGTGCGCCCCCCGCTCTGGCCGCCGCAGGGCCTTGGCGTGGTAGCCGTGATGGCCGAAGAAGTCATAAAGGTCAAAATCGGCCATCTGGTCGATTTCGCGGATCACCTCGGGGCTGAAATTGTCACCCAGCAAGTGGTCGATCAACCCACGGCGCTTGGGGGCTTCGATCCACAGCGCGCGGAAATCATCCAGATTGTTCGCTTCGGCCAGCACCCGCGTCACCACTTCTCGTCGGTACTCATCGACCGGGATTGGCGTGTCGCGCCCATCGCGGCGGGACAGGATGAAGCGGCCCTGCGCATTGATGATGACCGACTTGCCGCCGATCTCGGCCACGGCCGGGCCGTCGCCACCGCCCGGACCATCCGGACCCTCACCCCCACCTCCCTTGCCGCCTCCACTAGGTCTTGGCGGCTTGGTGATGAACTCGGTCCCGAACAGGTCAGTGACGCCGGTGTAGTCATAAAGCCAGAACTTGAACTTGGCCGTTTCTTCGTGGATGCGCGTGCCGCGCCCGACCATCTGATAGAACTTGATCGGCGATTGCAGATAGCGAAAGAACACCACCGCGTTCAACCGCTCGATGTCCACGCCCGCCTCCAGCAAGTCGACCGTGCAAGCGATGAAAGCGCGTTCGCCCGAACCGCGCATCGGCTCGATCATGTCGGCGCCGTTGTTCGGCCCGCCCATGCATTTGAAGGCGTAGTGGTCCTTCGGCGTCTGTCCGTTTTCCTTGCACCACTTAACATAAAGGTTGCCCATGTGCTGCGCCACGCGATCGGCATGGATCTCGCGCGTGCAGAAGATGATGACCTTTTGCTCTGGCCCGCCGTTCGCGCACAGAAGCTGGAACAGGTCCTCGCACATCTTCGGCGTGCGCAGTTCGACGAAGAGCTCGTCGTCAAAGTCCTTGCCCGTGTACATCGCCTTGGTCAGGTCTTCCTCGGTCAGGGCCAAGCCCGTCTTGATGTCGCGGACACCTGCCTGAAGGATCTCCTCCCTCGTGAAGACCATATTGTCGATGCTGGCCTTACGCTTGACGATCTCGCAGGCGGCCAGATAGCCATCCTCTTGCGCTTCGATCAGCGTGTATTCGTAGACCGGCTCGCCGAAATACTTGCGATTGTTGGCAGTGATCTGCTGATCCTCGGCGCTTGCGTTCTTCGACTCCTCCAGCTTGCGCGGGGTTGCAGTCAGGCCGATGTGGATCGCGTTCGGATTTCGCCGAAGCACCTCGGACCATCTTCCCCACGCCGACCGGTGGCATTCGTCGATGATGATGACGCTGAAGGCGTCATCTCCATAGTGCTCGCTCAGAAAACTGGCAAAGCCGTCGTCGTCGTCGAGTCCAAGGGTCTGGTAGGTTGCGATGTGTATGCGGGCGTTCTGGGCAGTATTTTGACCGCCTGCTGAGCTGACAATCCGCGCGTTATCCCCGAAGGCCGCCTTCAGTTTGTTGTACGCCTGTTCCCGCAACTCATCCCTGTCGCAAAGAAACAGCGCTGGCTTGGGAAGCTGCCCGGCCGTTGAAAGCCGCCAAAGCAGGTTGGTCGCAATGATGGTCTTCCCCGCGCCGGTCGCCAGTGTCAGGAGCACGCGTGGCGGAACACCGGCTTGGCGATCGAGGATGATCTTTTCGAATGCCGCGCGAATGCTGGCATCCTGGTAGTATCGGCTTTGCGCCCAAGCTGGGCTGTCGGCTTGGAACATAATGGCGGCTTCGGGTGCGTTCAGGTTGATGCCACTGTCCTTTGCATAGCGGGTCGTAAGATCCGGATGCGCAGGGAAATGCGCAAAGGGAAATGGCCCGTCCTGAAGGCTGGTGAAGCAGTCGTACTCGCCGTAGCGGTGACCGTTGGTGGCGAAGACATACTTCACCTCAAACCGCTCACAGTCGGCATATGCTTTGGCCTGCTGCATGCCCTTAAGCGGGTCGTCCCCTTCCTTCTTGGCTTCGAGAACGGCAATGGGCATGGACTTCGGCATTCCGCCGCATTGAACACAAAGCAGATAATCAGTGCGACCCGATCCCTTGCGTCGACGACCTTTGGGGCCAGTCGGCTCAACTGGCGCGGGCGTGAGGATGGTCTCCAGCGTCAGTTGCGCGCGACTTACATAGCCCTTGCCACGCAAAACCGGATCAATCAGGAAAAACCGGGTGTCGGCTTCATTCATTGTCATTGAAGCCATCCTTTGTCGGCGAGCCACCGCAGAATTGCCCGCCCTGGTGACGGCCTAAGTTGCGACGCAGCGGTAGAAAGTTCACCTGATTTCAGCATCCGCCACCTATCCGTTCAGCGACCAGATCCGACGAGCCCGCTCGACGAGATCGGTTTGCCGGGTCACAAGTTGATCCTTCGTCCAGTGATCGGCTACAAGGATTGGCTTGGTCGTATCGAAGGACACCTTGTCGTTCTTCTTGGCGAAAATCTCTTTCTTCCTGTCGAACGAATAGAATTTAGCCTTGTAGTTCTTAATGCCAGCAAGCAAGGCGAGGTTTCCAAGTCGATGCAGCCACAGTCGATGATCATCGTCGGAAAACCGCTCGCGCCAGTATGGATCCTTGAGCGCTTGGGGCAACACATGCTCGATGGTGATTTTTCCGCCAAAGTCCTTTGTGACTGACTCATCCTGGTCAGCCTCTTCCAAGCGCAGCAAGACGGCTTGGGCAAAGGGCCTGCCATAAACTTCGCCATCCAAAAGCGTTCGGAACTCATCGTCATTGGAGTTCGTCCGGAAAATGGCAAGGATGTCGTCGCCAGTCTTTCGGGCGCGGATAGCGGTAATCAGCTGGAAATAGGCCGTTAGCCGCGCAGTGAAGGCAAGTCGTCGGATCCAGTTTTGATATGTGATCCTCTCGAGCAGATCGACGAACGTCTCTTCTGTGACTCCCTCAACGGGGGCATTCAGAAAGGCAAGGAGTGGTGGGATCCACTCTTCAAAAGCAACGCGCCGCAATGAACGTACAGCTCTTCGTGCTGCAGGCGTTCCAAAATCATTGCGTAATATCCTCAGATAGTTTCGAGCAGATGTGTTCAGTTCATCGAGAAAAGCAAAAGGTGTGGCTGATGCTTCGATAAGCGGAGCAAATTCCTCGTGGAGCGTTTTTCTTGCCTTGCTCGCAACAATCGAGCTGCGATGATGAGCCAAGAACTGATCCAATCGCTCGATACCAATCTGCTCTTCAAGTTCCAGCCACGCCTCATCGAGCTCGCTGCTCCTCGCCGCGTCACCTCCGAGCCCCGCGAACAACATATTCTTGATCAAGTCGGCATTCGAAAGCGCCATTCCACGCGCATTCAGCACATTGAAAAGCCGGTAAGCAGATTGCAGGGATGCGGTTGTGACGAACACTACATAGACGCGGCTCAACAGATAGTTGGCAAATAGCTTCAGTGTCTTTTGTTCATGCTGGGCAATGAAATCATCAATTGCCTCTAGGTTCTCCGCAATGCGCTGCTTCGGAGCATCCTGATCCTTGATGATGTCCTTGCGAATTGCTTCAGGGATTTTCTCGCCCGCCAAAACAAACTTTCGGAAGAAGCTCTGGTCTCGCTGTCGTAAAGTAAGGCGGGGTGTTTCTTCTTCACCGGTGAGGGCATTTCGAGGCAAGACCCGCCGACCCAATTCCGATTTGGCGGGCTCGTCGACAGCATCGCGAAGCCTCGCAAAAATCAGATTCAAGGTGGTCAATCTCTGCTGGCCATCAACTACATCGTAAAGGCGGCCTTTTTCACGCTCGATTGTGATCAGCGATCCGATGAAATACTCTTCATCATTTCCCTCATACGCCTCCCAGACATCATCCAGGAGCTGTTCGACGTTGCCCTTCTCCCAAGAATAGGGTCGTTGGTAAGCTGGGATTTCGTAGCGAATCTGGTTGGTCAGAACATCGCTGATCGTGCGTTCGTCTGCTTTCATGATCGCTCTCGACTTTCAGAGGCCCGCTGTATTGCCCGTCGCTCAAAAATTGAGCTGACATTACTGCCAGTTAAGGCGCCAGACTAGTCTGCCGATCATGCCAAGCGCAAGACGAATGCGGCTGGTGTAGACAGGGCCTGCAACCAGGAGCAGTGTGCCCTTGAGACATCGCTCAGGTCCACATGCTCCTGACTGTCCGGATCAGAAAAGTGCCATCTGTGCGGTGTCATCGACGCGCAAGACACCGAGAAGCTGCCAAGTCTGCGGGCGGCTGGCGACGTTACCCACGCAGAAAAGCATGCCCTTTCTGGGATACTCATCATTGAACTTTCCGCTCATCCACTCAAGTGTGGCGTGGTCCGACCCTTCGCGACGCCGCCCGTTGAAGAACATCGCATGGGCTTCCCAGTCCCCGTTCGCATAGTCGTGCGAACCCATCGCATCTTCAAACTTGAAGCGAAACTCGTACGGGCTGGGCTCCAACGCTGCCAAGTCCTCATCCAGAAGGGATCCTTGACGTGCGGCTTCCCGGTAGAGCTCACGTTCGGCATCAATCTGATCAGTCTTCTTTGCCTTGTAGATGAACTTGGTATTCTTTGGCCGGATCAACGCCAACGATTTCCCCTCAGCTGCTGCGGCAGCGACTGAAGGAGAGACGAGTGGATTAAGCAAGCGCACTCGGTCCTTTTCGGGCATCCGACCGGAGATGCGGATTGTGTCCTCCATCACGTGACAGCTTTCGCTGCGGTGGTCCCGGGTTGGCGGTCTGTACCTGAAGTCAACCCAATCCCAACGTTTGAAAGCCGCGTCGTCGGCCAAATGTCGAAATCTTACCGGAAAGAGACGCTTGAAATCGCCGTTGGGGGTCACCCCGGCGCAGCAGACCGTTTCCCCGTGGGTTGCGCTACGCTGCGGTAAGGCCTTCACCAAGATGGAAACGCGGCAGTTTTGCAGCGTTACGGACATAGCGTTCTGGATCATCGGCAAAAAGGTTGAAGATATCGAAGCCGGTCTTTTCGGAGACCATGTGCGCAACTATCGTCCGATGGCACGTCTCGGGATCACGTTCAAAGCAAAGAAGGCATGTCGGTTCAGCTTGCACAGTATCAGCCAATTCCGTCAGGGCACTCTGTGCGTCGTCTGTCCGGATATGTTTCCCATAGATCGAGCGGAAAAGGTCAAACTCGCCTGCACGTGCTGCATCTCTGCCCGGTTTGGGGTCACCGAGTGATACGAAATGGACATAGCCGATGCCTTCATCGGCGAGGCGTTCGGCCAGTTTCTTCTTCGAGAACCCAGCCTTGCGAGAAACCGCGACGGCGCGCACGTCAGCAAGCTGCCGGACCCCGACCGACTTCAAGGTCCGGACGAACCGATCAATATCGGTCCCTTCATATCCAACTGTGAATAGAACGCTCATGCCTGCCTCTTTTTGGAGACCCTAGCACGGGCGGTTGCGCCCGTGAATCCCCTGTTTCAACGGGATTCGTTGTCAATGATGGCGATTGTCAGATGACGTCGCTGTTCTGACCAGTCAGACGGCAACGGTTCGCGCAGCGCCTCCAGCGTGAGGCCGCGCGGCTGTCGGCCATCCAGGATCGCCTCGACAAGATCTGGCGCAAGTTGCGCGAGCCTCATCGTTCGGGTCAGAAAGGGTGCGGCGATCTGTTCGCGCTGCGCCAGATCGGCGATGGTGGAGAACCCGCCTGAATCCAACATCCGCTTCCACCTGAAGGCCCGAGCCAGTGCCTTGAGGAGGGCGTCGTTCACGTTTCGCCGAGCATTTGCTTCAGGCGGCAGGACCATCTCTTTGCGCCCGCCGCGCTTTACGAGGCGGAATGGGACATGGACAGTGGCCGTTTCAGGGGTTTCTCGCGCGCGGGTCATGCTGCTTCGTCCGCCTCGACTCTCATTTCGCGGGCCAGCCCGGTTAAGCCGTCCAAGCGCAACCGCACGTTCAAACCGTTGTTGCCAATATCGACCCTCTCGACCAGCAGGGTCACGATGCGGGCCTGTTCTGCCGGGAACAACTGGTCCCACAGTGGATCAAGCCCCATCAGAGCCTCTCGGGCGTCGGCCTCGGTGATTTCGCTGTCTCGAGCGCGGGCTGCCTTCCAAGTGCCCGCCACAATTTCCGGTTGGCGGAACACGGCGCGCAACTGGTCGATGACGGCGGTTTCGATTTCACCGGCAGGCACGCGGCCAATCGGACAGGATCCGGCACCATGCTTCAGGACAGTCTGGCTGACATAGTATCGGTAGAGCCGCCCGCCCTTGCGGGTGTGGGTTGGCGAGAAGGCCGCGCCATCAGGTCCGTAGAGCAGCCCTCGCAGGAGCGCGGGAGTCTCGGCGCGGGTCCGCGCTGCGCGCTTGCGCGGGCTTTCCGTCAGGATGGAGTGGACGCTGTCCCATACCTCGCGGTCGATGATTGCGGAATGCTCGCCGGGATAGCTTGTTCCTTTGTGCACCGCGTCGCCGATATAGACCCGGTTGTTCAGCATTCGGTAGATGAACTTCTTGTCGATGCGGTGGCCACGGCTGGTGGTGACGCCCCGTTCTGCCAACTCCCGCGCCAGTAGTGTGCCGGAACCGATCTCGATAAACCGGGTGAAGACCCAGCGAACATGGGCGGCGTCGGCAGGGTTTTCGACCAGTTTCCGGTCTTTCACCTCATAGCCCAGCGGCGGACAGCCACCCATCCACATGCCCTTCATCCGGCTGGCGCGGACCTTGTCGCGGATGCGCTCGGCCGTCACCTCGCGTTCAAACTGGGCGAAGGAAAGCAAGATGTTCAGCGTCAGCCGCCCCATGGAAGTAGTTGTGTTGAACGATTGTGTCACCGAAACGAAGGTCACGCCGTTGCGGTCGAACACCTCAACCAGCTTGGAAAAGTCCATCAGCGAGCGTGACAGGCGATCAATCTTGTAGACGACCACCACGTCAACCAGCCCATCCTCGATGTCGGCCAGCAACCGTTTCAGGCCGGGGCGTTCCAGCGTGCCGCCCGAAATGCCACCATCGTCATACTGATCGCGAACCAGCACCCAGCCCTCGGACCGTTGGCTGGCGATGTAGGACTCGCAGGCTTCCCGCTGGGCATGCAGACTGTTGAACTCCTGCTCCAGTCCCTCTTCGGAAGATTTCCGGGTATAGACAGCGCAGCGCAGCTTGCGGACGACAGGTTTGTTCATGCCGCCCTCCGATGGTTTTTCAGCCCGAAGAAGACCCATCCGTTCCACCGCGTTCCGGTAATGGCGCGCGCGATGGCCGACAGCGACTGATAGGGCCGCCCCTGCCATTCGAAGCCGTCTTGCGTGACGGTGACGATCTGTTCGACGCCCTGCCACTCGCGCAGCAACCGTGTGCCGGTGATAGGACGGTCGCGATCGGCGCGGATGCGGCGCGTGGTGATGTTGCCGCCATCAAGCTGTTCGCCCAAGGCTTCCAGCCGCTTGATCGTCTCAGGCTTCAGCCCGCCATAGGCCAGTTCCTGGATGCGGTAGGCCAAGCGGCTTTCCAGGTAACGGCGGTTGAAGGGCGGCGGCTCGCTATCGAACAGGTCCCGCCACTGTGCCTTCAGGTCGGGCGTCGACGTGGCTTTCAGCGCTGCCAGGCGCGCGGGGATTAGATCAGGTTTCGTCATGCGTCTCTCCGGTGAGTTGGAGTTGCATGAAGGCATTGGTCGGGCGGACAGTGTAGGCAACTTTCTCCAGTGTCGTCAGAGACTTCGCCCCGTTCCCGCATACGCAATCGGATCAGGCCGAGCGCCAGCAACCCGCACAGTTCGGCGCGACGGGCGGCGGGGGGCATTTGGTCCGGTAGCAGGGCGTTGAGGCGTTTCATGTGAGGCGGGTCCGATCAGCAGAGGCTTCACCCAGAAAAAGCCATCTGAAGCACCGGATCGGGACATCGCTCCAGAAACGATCATGAGAGGTACCTCTACCGCTTCAGGTTGCGCTTCGGTCTTGTTTTGTTCAATTGAATCGTCAGACTGGCGTTTGGCGAAGTGTAGTACGGACAGCAAGTAGGAGGCCGAGGTGGCTAGGTCATTGTTTCGCGGCGCGCCGGAGCTTTCGCGCCTTTTTATTGAATCCCCAATCCAATTGATCAGTGAATTTCTTTCGCACTCCCAGTTTGCGGTATTCCTGAGCGATGCAATTGCGGCTGTACCGGCCGATGCCGAAGAACAGATCCGGCGCGACAAAATGGCGGAAGCGCTGACGGTCCTGAAGAGCGACCGAACTAATCTGATCGAGATCGAAGCCCGTCGAGTCATGTTGATGACCGACAAGACGCCTGATGCGATGTTGCGACGGCTCAGCGAAACCCCACGGTTTTCTGCTAAGGAAGGGCTGAAAGCGCAACGCGATGCGGTCGCCAGGAGCGTTTGGGCCTATCTGCATGCCTTCGCGTTATTCGAGGCCGCAGAACGTGCTATGCAGGTGCAAGTCTACCGCGAGCACGGAACGATATACGAGGCATGGTCAATCGATGCTTCGATTCCCCTCGCTGCTACAGCTGTCGACCATGATGCGCTCTCGAAAGAAATCGCCGACCGCCTGCAGCATGACGACGGTTGCAAGGTTGAGGCCATCGACCTCCCCGCCGAAAACGGTGAAAGCCAAGATGTTCTGGTGGCTGTCACTTTCTTTGGTGCCTATGCGAGCCAGAAAACCGTCCAGCCAGACAAGTCGACGGCGCTGATCTATTTCCGCCCACCTGACGAGATGCTGCTGGTCTATTCGCAGGCACGGCGACGGATCGAGGTGTGTTCCCGCGACAGGTTGGAACGCAAGATCGTCGCCAATCTGTTCGCCGCCGATGCTCTGAAGCACGACATTTCGAACAAACCCCTCACTCAGAAGACCTACAACCTGTCGCGCTTCCGGCACTCCCTCAAGCTGCCGGTACCCGATGAAGAAGCGCATCGGGTAAAGAAGGCCAGCATCATCGAAGTTCAGGTAACGCTGGGCGACTGGTCCAGGAAGGTGACCCTCAGTGTCGCCCCGGAGGATGATATCGACGCGATAGCTCGCAGCGTCTTCGGCGCGATCATCCCGAAAGCTGGCGGCGGATATGTCACGAAAGTCCGCTTCCGGATCGACCACGTCGATGGGCATGGGCGCAAGGGCGTCTTGCAGTTTGATGTCTTTGGCAGGAACAAGTCGAACATTCAGAGCGAGCGGGACCCCGCAAAGCGAGAGCTGGGATACGACCTGCTCGAAGCCTGGGGCGTGCTGGAACGCATCGGCGACCTTTCGAAGCCTCAACGCAAGGAGAAGCTGCCGCAGCTGCTGACGCTCTACGATCTCGCCACCGAAAAAGCGTCCGGCCAGAACCTCGATGAACTTGGTGTCGCCGCCGAGGAGCTGACACGCGCCGGCTTCCTTACACGCAGGGGATGGTCGGATGTCATCCTGTTCGAGGACGATGAGCTTGGTGAGGTCGTTCACAACGTCGAGCGCGACGGCAACAGCGATGTGGCAACGTTGACGCTGGTCCAAGGTGGAACAGGTTCGACGATCCCGGCTGCGGACATCACCGAGTACGAGATCCGCTACGATTATCTGCGAGACGCGCTGCGGGACTTGCTCAAGCCGATGGGCTTGAAGGGCCGCTTGCGCGAGTTGGCCGACCATCTCCATCAATTGGGTGTCGCAAGGATCGGGCTGGCCGACGCACCGATTTTTCTTATGCGCGCGACTTCCGTCGACAAGGTGCTCGAGGCGTCCGACCGTCTCATACGAGGCGAAGGCACCCGCATTCGCGGGATCGTTTTCGTGCCACAGGACGTCCGATTCCCCTATCTGGGTTGTCACGTCGTTCTCAGCTTTAACGATCACATCGATGCCGATACCGGCATGGTCGATGCGGATGCGGTGCGTTCCTCATATGAGGCTGCAATCGACCCAGCCGCGCGGGGCGCTGCGGTGCATTTGCGCAAACAGGGCGATGATGCGGCGCAGATCACCGTTCCTGGTCAGGATCCCCACATCGTCACCGGGGCGAAAAAGGTGAAGCTCTTCGAGCGCCTCTATATGGCCCATCGTGATCGGGAAAACGGCGTAAAGCTCTCGATCCTGAAGGAATACGCTGGTTTTTCCCAGCTGCCTCAGCTGTTTGGCGATGAGTGGCCAGAGGTAAACCACCGGTACCTGTATTCGCCACGGCGCGCATATTGGGCTCTGTGCGAGAAACCCATCTCCGCTTGATCTCCCTTTGGGGGGTCTGACCATCTCCGATTCGGGCCGTCACTAGGGGTGCTCCATCCATAGAGGAGCACCCCAATGCCGACTCCCTTCCCATCGCGCCAAGCCGCCCCGTCAAGCTGGTCCACCGGCGCGCAACCCAAGCCCACAACCCTGAAACCGGAATGGCGCTGCACGCGCTGTGACAAGCTGCTCGGCGTTTGCCGGGACGGCCGCATGCACCTGCGCTTTGCGCGGGGGCATGAGTATTTCGTGGGCTTCCCCGTCCAGGCGACTTGCCGCGGCTGCGGGACGCTGAACCAGGCGACCGGCCCCACCGGCTGACGCGCCTCACGACCACCAACCCCATGAAATCGCAGAGACGCGCGACGTCCTGACCTGGCCACGAGAAGGCGCTGGACGCCTGGCCGCAAGGCAGGCGTCCAATGTCTTTCGCATGGCACGAGATCCGTGATCAAATCATGCATTCCGCTTCCACCCTCAACTTTCAGCGAAGCTTCGATGCCATCCGGCGCGAACAGGGGCCGGTTGTGCCGTTCCGCGATCCTGCCGCTTTGCTGGATGCGCTGCATCAGAAAGCGGGCAGTCCGGATCAGAAGAACCTGATCCTCGCCGCCCTTGCCCGCGCTGCGCATTCCGATGGGCACAAGGGCGATTGCGCCCTAACCCTGATGTTGTTGGCGCTCTGGCCCGGTCTCGACGCCATCCGGCGCCGTTGCATCTGGCGTAAGATCGGCACCAGCGATGAAATCGCCGCCGACATCCTTGGCCGCACTACTGAAGCAATTCGCGGTCTGGACCTGCAACGGGTCAACTGGATCGCGGGCACCATCCTGCGCAACGTCGAGCGGGATATCCTGCGCGCCCATCAGCGAGAAGCCGGTCGCCAAAGTCTACGCAGCGAAACCGAACCTGACGAGATCGCTGCCGAAGATGGTTCAGGCGACGCGGCGATCAGCGAGGCACAACTGCTTCGCGATCTGCGGCTGCTGGTGGGTGCCGATGCAATCCTTGTGATCCGCGTGGCGGTCGAAGGTTTCAGCCAAGCGGAAGCTGGCGTCGAACTTGGCCTGTCCGAGGCGGCGGCGCGCAAACGCTACCAGCGCGCTACCCAGCGGCTGCGCGACGCCCTGCAGAAAATCCACTGACCCCGATGTCCCGATCCGGACAGCGCGGTGGCTTTTCACATTCAGACGCCACCGCGCGTCTTCCTCCAACCGAAAGCCTGCACGCATGAACAGCATTGCCGACCTTTCGCCCACGGACCTCAAGCGGATCCCCGGCCTCTACCGGCGCTGGGAACTGACCGAGGTCTTCGAGGCGCACCGCAACTACCAGATCGAAGACGCCGGCACCCATGCCGACGGCACACCGCTTTTGGCGATCTTCGTCAGCGATCCGGTGCCCGACATCCCGGAGGCCAGCTGATGCGCCTCTTCAATCACCTCATGCCATGGAGAACTGACATGCCGGACCAACCGGACGACATCACCCGTCTTCGCAAGTCGCACTACGCCCTCGACGAACTGCCGGAAACCGTCAGTTTTCCGAAGCATCTGAGCGAGCCCGCGAGGGAGCCGCTGCCCGTGATGGAGGCGACCGTCGACGACATCGCCTTCGCGATCGTCGCGGCGGAACGGGAAAGCTCGGCAGCCCTCGGACGGGCATCCGCGCTCAAGCGCCTCCACAATCTTGCCCGTGAGGCAGGTGCCATCGGGTCTGACCGTGCCGCCGCTGCTGCCCTGAAGCGGGAGAAGCCCTGATGGCCCTCCCGATCATCAGCGCCGACGAACGGCTGGCGCAGCGCAAGGGCATCAAGGGCTGCATCTTCGGCCGGTCGGGCATCGGCAAGACCAGCCTCCTGTGGACGCTGAACGCCTCGACCACGCTGTTCATGGATCTCGAAGCCGGGGATTTGGCGGTCGAGAGCTGGAACGGCGACACGCTGCGGCCCCGCACCTGGAAGGAATGCCGCGATTTCGCGGTGTTCATCGGCGGGCCTAACCCGGCGTTGCGGGAGGACCAGCCGTACAGCCAGGCCCATTTCGACGAAGTCTGCGGCCGGTTCGGCGATCCCGCGGTGGTGGATCGCTACGAGACCATCTTCATCGACAGCATCACTGTGGCGGGGCGGCTTTGCTTTCAATGGTGCCGGGGTCAGCCCGAGGCATTCTCGGACAAGACCGGCAAACCCGACATCAGGGGTGCCTACGGGCTGCATGGCCGCGAGATGATCGGGTGGTTGACCCACCTTCAGCACGCGCGCGGCAAGCATGTCTGGTTCGTCGGAATCCTCGACGAGAAGCTGGACGACTTCAATCGCAAGGTCTTCCAGCCGCAGATCGATGGCAGCAAGACCGGCTTGGAGCTGCCGGGGATCGTCGATCAGGTCATCACCATGGCCGACATCGCCGATGCCAATGGCCAACCCCAGCGGACCTTCGTCTGCCAGACGCTGAACCCCTGGGGTTACCCGGCCAAGGATCGTTCGGGGCGTCTGGCCATGGTCGAAGAACCCCACCTAGGGCGGCTGATGGCCAAAATCCAGAGCCCGATCCGCCCCGCATCGGAACGTCTGAATTACCCGGCCATCGCCACGACCGATCCTGCCGCTGCGGAGGTGCCGGTCAATGGCTGATCACATCTCGCCACGCCTGATGTCCCGATCCGGGTCCCGCGATGGCTTTTCCCGTTTGACGCCACCGCGCGTCCTGACCTCCAACTGAAAGGAACCGTGCCATGTCCGGTATCTGGAACGACTTCAACTCCGCGCAATCCAACTCCAACGTCATCCCCAAGGGCACGCTGGCCAAGGTGCGGCTTACCATCCGGCCTGGCGGTTTCGATGATCCGTCGCAGGGCTGGACCGGAGGGTTCGCCAAGCGCGCCGCGACCGGTGCGGTTTATCTCGACGCCGAATACACGGTGGTCGACGGGCCCTATGCGCGCCGCAAGGTCTGGTCGCTGATCGGCCTCTACAGCCCCAAGGGCCCGGATTGGGCCAATATGGGCCGCAGCCTGATCCGTGGCATCCTGAACTCGGCACGCGGGATTTCCGACAAGGACAACTCGCCCGAAGCGCAGGCCCGCCGCCGCATCAACGGGTTCGGCGATCTGGATGGCTTGGAATTCGTGGCCCGGATCGACATTGGCCAGGACACCAACGGCG
>Ga0247838_1004620_pt1 | contig 14532 bp, 9 predicted proteins | sample LaCruzMarch2015__5_FD_189097 | JGI IMG/M metagenome (GOLD analysis project Ga0247838, IMG submission 189097) | Freshwater microbial communities from meromictic Lake La Cruz, Castile-La Mancha, Spain - LaCruzMarch2015_15m | ecosystem: Environmental > Aquatic > Freshwater > Lake | place: Spain... | reverse complement strand
CTTATCGGTACCCGGGCGACCGATAATAAGTATTGGTTCTTCGGTAACTAACGCTGCGAGAATCACTTTTTCCAATGGATCGAAACCAAGAACACCGATATTTTTTAGAAACATAATGAGGTATTTAAGAACAACAGGACAAATTTATACTCAATTACTGATGGGATTGATTTTGACAAGGTTGTTAATTAGATATTGAATATTTTCACTCGAATAAAATATGGGCTCCCGAAAAGAAATTCAGAAGCCCATATTTACACCTGTTTAAAAGTAAAAAAGATTAACATTATTTCCCAGTATAATAGTAAACCATACCTTGGGAAGAGAAATATTACTATTTTTTGCTCCATTGATATCATTTTTTGCTTCGAATCATATTATATTAAATTCCCTTTAATTTTAAAATAATATCATTTTTTGTTGTTACCAGCGGTTGCAAACTCTCAATTTTATCTTTTACCGTTGTAATGTCTTTTTCTAAATAATAGTATTGGGTTCCAATTTTCGACGTTATTACAATCTTAAAGCTTTCACCAATAGGAATATTATAGCCGATTTTTCCCGTGGAAAATAAATTTTCTTTAACATCACCAAAAAGGGAAAAAACGAGTTTATCTTTGTTACTAACTACATATACGGAAGTATTCTTATTTCCAAATAAATCAGGAAGTTTAACTTTAAGGTTCATCAAAGAACTACTGTTATATTTTAAGTAATAATCACAATTAATATATCTATACTTACTAGGAACGCTAAACATCGTATCTATTTCCCCTAACATGAAGAAGCTATCGACGGGTAATTCTGGCCGAGGTATTAGTCCAGTTCCAGGATCTCGAATCTCAACCCAATTCGTATTTTGTTCAGCAGAAAATAACGAATAATCTTTTTTGTTGGATATCGGAACATCTACATAGTAATTGGTATTATTTGTGGCAGGCTTACCTTTGTATGTAAAATTAATATAATAAGAACCACCGGTCGAAAGTAGTTGACTATCTGTTTGAGTTGGCTTATTCCAAAGAATATTTTTGCCTAAAGTATTATTGTAATAAACTTCGATATCAATATCTCCATTAATAGCGTTACCCTTTTCGTCCAGCCAACCCTTAGTTGGAAAGATAAAGCGTAACTTATCCGAAAAGATAATTTGTGTCCAACCTAAATTGTTAGGTTTACAGATTCCCCCACTACAAGGTTGTCTCAATTCCGTTTGTAAAGTTCTTATTTCACTTCCATCAAGAATTTCTTCATCCCAAACATCCTTATTAGGATTAGATAAGGTAATAATAATTTCATCCTCTTTACATCCAGCCAAAAATAATAAACTCAATGTGTAGGCATAAAAAAAGAATTTAGTTCTATTACTTTTCATTTTTTGATTTTTTTGATTTTTTTTAGATCAGAAGCTATAACACTCAGATGTTTTAGATTTTATTTTCCTAAGTCCAGAAATTTTAAATCTGAATACTGCGGAAGCATATACCTGGTTGATTAGTTTATCGTATAATAAAAAGTTATCATTTGGATTAAACCTCAAACCAGCCAAAAATCGTATTTGGCCTATATTATTTACATTAAAATCATTTCCTAAACCCATTTGAAAAAATGCCCTGTTTTTTGGCCAAATTGAATTTGGTACTACACCGTCAATAAAATACTCCTTACCATATCTCCGGGTACTCAGTTGAATACCACCAAATGTAAATAAATTTTTATTGTTAGGAAAATACTCGATTTGACCTTGAGAATTTAAGAGCCAGAGCTCAGATTTTTCAAATATGTTTCCTCCAGAAGAGTAATTTAATTCGTAGCTAGCTCTAGTTAAAAATAAGTCAGCACTCCATCCTATTAGTTTATTCCTTTTTGCAAAATGAGTTCCAATGCCAATACCTGGTTGAAGTTCTAATTCAGAAATTTGCTTACCCGAAATATTTGGTAATTTAAAAATGTTTAAATCTTCTCTTAAAATTAAACCAGAATACCATGTCTGTCCTTTAGCTGAAATAATTACTGACATCAAAACAATCAAATTAAAAATCAATCTTTTCATAATCTTCTTAATCTTTTAAAAAAACGGTCACTAAAAGATTACATTTTTCTTTTAAGGACTATATTTCTTTAAAGTATGAATAAATAACAGTCTTTTGATTAAATCCGATACTTTACAGAAAACTTTTAAGTTTTAAGGTATCTGATACTCGAAGCTGATCATTAAATGTGCTGCTAATTAAATACAAGAAAAATTCAAATATATTCCATTTAATTACTCCTTACAATCAAAACTTATTTACCGTACCTCTTTATTTATTAACCGTATAGCAATTTATTTTTCAGCGTATTATGGCCGTTTTTGGTGCTATTTATTGTATTTTTAACGAAACATTCCTACCATGAAAAATCAATTTCTTATTGCCTTGCTGTTGGTTGGTGGTCAAACTTTATACAGCCAGATAAAAATTTCTGAATTTAAACCCCAAAAAGCTGAGGTGATAGTAGCTCCCGACAAAAAGGAAACCAATGGCTGTGGAATGACCGTAAATTATCAAAATTTTACCTACACCACAGTGAATATTGGTAGTCAATGCTGGATGAGAGAAAATTTGAGGAATACCGCCTATAGCGATGGCACTCCTATCGCTCAAGGGAAGGAAATAGAAAACTGGATTAATGGTACCGAGGGGAAATGGTGCGATTATGAGGACGAAAAAGAAAATAAAACCGCGGTAGAGGAATATGGAAAACTTTATAACTGGTACGTAGTCAATGATCCAAGAAATATTTGTCCAAAAGGCTGGCATGTTCCCTCCGATGAGGAATGGAACGAACTTGTCAATTATTTGGGAGGGGAATTCCTGGCTGGCGATATACTGAAAACCCATACGCCTGATTGGAATGGTAGAAATCTTGCTGGATTCAATGGCCTGCCTGGAGGTTTCCGAAGTAATCTCGGTGGGTTCAAATATAAAACGCTATATGGTTTTTGGTGGACAAAAACGGAAGCGTCCAATGTTTATGCCTGGTGTAGAAATATGCCCGGTTTCGAAAACACGGTCATTAGAAACAACTATTTTAAGAAAACAGGTTTCTCCATTCGTTGCCTGAAAGACGGTAATAGCTTGTAATTATCATTTGATAATGATAAAATTCTTGATGATTTGCTTGTTCATTTTGTAATCTGAATAAGGATATTTAACAAAGGCATTCATTGATTCTAAATGTATGGCGTCCTTACACTTATGTACATTTTTCATGTAGCTGGCAAACTCGTAAAATGAAACTTCTGTTTTACTTGCCACAAAAACAACGTACTTTTCACCATCTGTCTCAACGATCCCGATGCCACAACGCAGATGCTTATTTTTGCTTATGACCGTTAAATTTTTATTAATCACTCCATTAGATATTAATAAGGGACCACTTTGAATAGCAAAATCATACGTACCATTCATGTCAAAATTATCTGTGGGTTCTATGGCCACATTTTTACTATTTATCGAAAAAATGCCGTTAGGTTTAGGGTTGTAAAAATTCCCTTCTCCTGAATCAAGATTTTTATACCTTACCACCACCCCTTTTTCTATGAGTAAACCCGGAGGCATGTTGGTGGTTTTGTCAAACATAGAAGCGGTGATGGCAAAAAATTCATTGCTTCCATAAAAAACAGCGTTCACATCCTTATTCAATGTTTGACCAAAATTTTCTAAAAACTGTTGGGGCGACAGATTACCATGATTTCGCGCAAAAATGAAGTTTTGTGCCAGCTTACTGCTAAATTTTAGTTTGAACGATGAAAATTCATTCTCTTTTGCAGACGGATCCAATTCTGAATTCGCGTGATATTCAGAATTTGTCGCCTTGTAGGCAAATTGTGACGATTCGGGGATTTTTTCTATGGTGATACTTACATTCGACGGAATAGACATGTTATTATCTGACAAGGTATTGACCCTAATCGAATCTTTTGTGGCAAGTACAGGCTTAATTTGCTCAGGAGCTCTAGGTGTTAATTTACTAAATGCCTGTTTATCCATTTCATATAACATGGCCGTTATTTCACCCACTTCACCAAAACCAATGATAATTTTGTCTTCAAATAGGCGAAAGCCAAATTTACCTTTCATCTCCATTCCATCGCCTGCGATATCTGCATACTCATTATTAGGATTAATTTCACATTCAATAAAATGATTATAAGAATCCACTGTATTCACTCCATCGCCAAGTTTCCTTACGGTTATTCCCGTGGTATTAAACTTTTCAATTTTACCAAAAGAAAATATAATATCTTCAAATCTGAAATATTTTCCTGCCGTATATTCCAATACGGACTCCTTATTTTTAAATAAACCCTGAGAAAAAGCAATATTTGACTGAAGTAAAAAAAGGATAGGAATTAATAAAGTTAACTTTCCAAAAAGAACTTTACCGAGACATTTATTTATCATAACATACTGTTTAAGTTCATCAATTGTTTTTATAAGATACTGATAGCGTTGGGCCTAAACTTCCTCCTAAACTGCCATCGGCATTACCATTTTTTGTGAAATAGGCTTTGGAAATAGCCCCATCTAAATAGAGGGCATTATCACATTTAAATAAAAATTGAAAGAGCAAGGCAAATTCATATAAGTTCACTTTACCCTCAGATATAACCAACACCGCTTTTTCATTTTGCCCATCTTTTATCACGCCAATACCGTTCCTGATGTTCGTGTTTTTAGATAGAAAGGTAAATTTAGGATGAATTTTTCCGTTGATAACCAACATGGGCCCAGATTGTGTACCATACTGAATATCAGACCTAAAATCAGGGTCAAGTTTTCTAAATTCTGATGTTTGGCTCACAAAAAATTTGTGGTCATGCATATAAAATACGCCATTTGGATACATGTGAAAATTGTCAGGAATTGTCGCCTGGTTTATATCCAATGGATTGATTTGTCGGTTTTCTTGAATTAATAAACCCACCGGAGAACCATCTTCATTATACATGCCAGCATTCATAATAAACACAGGTTGAATGTCTTGAGTAATTAATTGGTTCAAGGTAAATCTTATGGGTTGTAATAATCCTGAAGAATTATGATGGATTTTTATCCGATGAGTATTGGCATTGGCCAGAAAAACCTTGTAAGTATTTCCATAAAAAACAATATCAAAATACTCCCTATCCTCTTGAAGAAGTAATTTGTTCAGTTTACTTTCATGAACAGACAATGTATTTTGCTCATTTGCATAAGCAACTTTTAATTTTTCTATTTCCTGCGTAAGCTCATTGATTTGGATATTTACCACATCGGGAACATTACTTTTCTTACTAAATTCCTCTGTTAATTTAAAAATGTCATTTGAAAAAGAAGATATTTTTTTATTTAGTAATTGTTTATCTAAATTCTTAAACGATTTATAATCAGCCAGTATTTTATTTAAAATATAAGCATCTATTTTATCAATAAGTTTTAACTTTTCCTCATATAAATTATTTGGTGAAGTGCTTTTATATTCGCGCAACGAGTCCAAAATATATTGTTTCCTATTTATGGTTACATTTAAAGATTCCCGCTTAAAAAGAATAGGTTCCAGATCACTGATAGCCTGTTGAAGCAGGGTATCTTGTTGAATATTTTGTTTAGATTTAACAGGTAACTCGTTCTCTATGAGCAGAGAAATAGTACCTAAAACGCCAATAAAAATAAATTTAAATAGAAGCATAGCTAATTATTCAAAATAAAATACTAATAAATTTTTTGATACATTTAAAGGCTTGTTACCTTTAAATCCGGGTTCGCTCATCACTTGCCCCTGGGCTTCGCGGACCTCAAAATAATCCTGGGCACCGGTATCTAAATTTATGATATATATAATATTATCAGTATAATTTTTCAAATGGCCCTCCACTTTTACGGTGGCATTATAGAGCGTGTTATTTCCTTTTAAATTAATCAGATAATATCTGATTTTATTTTCATCATCGCGAGCAACGGCTAGAAATCTTCTTTCCCTAAGTTCTTTATCGCCATTTGCGCCCACTCTAAGTTTATTTTTATAATATAGCAGGTGCGTTTGAAAAACGGTGGCATAATTTTCTTTACTCCAAAGAAAAAATTTCGTTCTATCTACTGGATTTTTAAGATTAAGCGACAAATTTTCTGCCCCATTTTGAACGGTTAAATTCCCCTCTTTCAGATCCGTAACGACGATTCCCCCCGTTCTGTAAACCAACACCAGTGCGTCCATAGCTGCCTCCGCTTTGTTGACCGTCTGACCCTCGTCGATACAAATACCCACAGGTTTATTGTCCATGCCATAGTAGGTACCACTGCAAGATGCGATAATGGATTTATTTTTGCTCCAGGTAAGATAGCGTTGATAAACCGATCTGCCAGCCAAGTCCTTATCTGCAAAATATTTCACCTTTACCCTTTCGTCCTTTCTGGTCATTTCGATTACCGAATAAATTTCGTTATCGATGGTTTCGCTGCTTACGGAAACATAATTTTCGCTGTACTGAGCTATTAAATTAAATGAGCATAGCATTAAAAAAGCAAAGATTAATCCAATAAATTTCATTTCAATGTTGTTTTGTTAACAAAGGAGATTATTGTAAATAAATAAGTAAACATAGTGAATAAAAAAACAAGTAGAAATACACCTTTTTGCCATGCTTTAGCGTCAGACCAGGAAGCTTGTACTAAATGAACCCAATGATTTGCCAGCAAATTTTTTTTAACCTTTTCATATTTTGTTTCCTCCACATTAACAAAATAGAGCGCTTGATTACAATGCTGAACTAAGTATCTGAATTTGAAATAATACCGGATATCCGGGTTTATTTTTTGATACTCCGTTAATTTCCCCGAGAGGGTATTGAACCAATAATCGGTTACCGACAAATAAATGATTTCATTATCAGGATCTAATTTTGCGGCCACATTTAGTGTACTCAACCAATCTAAAATTCCCTTTATTTTGTCTGGATTATACACCTCCAGATTCCCCTTAACCTTTTGCAATGTTTGTTCGGTCAACAGGGTAATCAATCCGAGTTGAATAAAGTCTTTTTTATCGGGAAAATTATTCACCAAAGCGTTAGAGAGTTCCTTTATTTGAATTTCCGTCAAAAATACAGCGCAATTATTGGATGTTGTAATCACCTTTTTCATCCATAACCCATTTTCCAAATCGTCGGAGGTAACAGATGCATAATTCACCTTACAGGTAATGGCAGTATTTGGATCATTTACATCGGAAAAGTAGTCGTCGGGCGTAACATTCAGCGTCCAAACTAGAAAAGCGAGCGAGAGAAACCCCATACATAGCAAACCCAGAACAAACGGTGTAAATGGCCTTGAAAAAAATCCAACTGATTTACTCATTTTCAAAATTTTCAAATGTCAGATATTTATTAAAGAAATCACAACCGCCCTGGAATCTCAGATTCACTTTTTTAACCAGATTATAGTCAAAATTATACTTAGGACCTTTGAATAGCACTCTTTCCTCTGGCTCCAAAATGAACCATTCCCAATGAAAACCCTCCTTTAATGAACCTCCATTAACGGTTAATGTGGCTCGTTGTTGTTTTTTATTCACTTCGATCAACACTTCCGATTTCTCAGGTAACCTACTGGTTTTCAATACAGGAATACGTAATACAGCAGCCTCAGTAAAGGAACAATTACCTTTTGCATACACGAAAACGAAAGAAGTACTATCGGGTTGAATAGTTATTTTTTCTCCTTTCCCAATCTCTTCGAAACCTTTGACGCCTAAATTTTTTATCCAAACCCATTCAGAGCCATCACCTAGTGAGCCACCCTTTTTCGTTAGTTCAATTTTTTGACCTGCACAAAGTTCTCCGGCGATGGACGGAATTATAGCGTCGGGTCTGACCGACAATTTGTTTACACTAACGGTAAAATCAACGGTTCCACTAATCATAAAGGAACTTTCCGCTCTCACAATATAAGTGGTAGTAGCGGTTGGCGTAACAGTAATCGAATTGACACCTTCAACAATTTTTGAAGTATCATTCAGATTGTTTTCATACCAGACCCATTTAAAATCTTCAGAAGCAAGTTTTCCCGTTACTGATAAGGTTTTGAATTGATTTTTAATGTCAGGGCAAATCCAGTTATTACCGTCGGCGGAAGATATTTTTTGAGGATTTATTTCTTTATCATAGACCTTTAGATTGACGGGCACGCATTTTGAGAAACCATTTTGATTTTCAGAACGAACGAAATAAGTAATATTTTTTACCACTTTTGGCCTGAAAATAAATCCCTTGAAAATTGGTTTTCCCTCACCACAGGCATTTTCATACCAAACCCAACGGGTATCGTCATTTAGCTCGCCCATTGCTTTAAGCGTTGTAAATTGTTCTTTTTCCACGATGGTATTCCCAACGATGGAATCAGGGAGCGGTAGATTATTAAATTTCCCTAAATTTTTGTCTTTTTCAGAGAGATCCACTTCACTTAATTTGGCATCGACGATACCATCTATAATTTCTTTGGCTTCGAACGACCAGTCGGACATTCCCTGATTAGCAGCAGTGTTTTTGATCAGCGTACTTAGATCGATGGTAAAAATCCTTTCAATGACATAATTTTCACAATTCAATGTTTTGAGTTTCCAGTTCAGAAACTTTGTTCTGGCGGGAATATTACCGACATTAAAAGCACGAATTTTATAAATCCAATCGCGTGATCCTACGCCACAATTAATTCTTGGTTTTATCAATAACAACTCAATTTTCACATTATTCTCGTTATAAATATCACCAAAATATTTTGCGTTAAGCTGCGCATAAACAGAGGAAGGGGTTAGTAAACCTAATAAAAGAAATAACAAACCGATAAAAAAATCCTTTCCAATAATATAGAAACCCTTTGAATTCAACATACCCAATTATCTTTTACCCATACTTGTATTTAGGAATATTTCAAGAGAAGGATGCCTAAAAACATTGACAGAGCTATTAACAGGGAAATGACCTGCCATTATCCCCACTCTATATTTAATTTTGTTTATACCGCTAATCATTTGAAATTGATACCCTCCTTCAAGATTGATTCTGCCGGTCCAGCCAGCACCTACTCCCCCGAAAATTTTATTTTTGTGAGTATATCTAAGACTAATATCTGCTGTAAATGGAAGTTTAACTCCATTTACTGAGGTAGAGGGATAATAGAAACCTTTCATATTCTTATCATCAAAAGGTGGGAAATACCTAATCATAATCATTGGTTCCCAATAACTGGCTAACCCATTGCCAGATAGATCTTCTCCTATCAGGCAGCCCAATTGCATATTCATATATGTCGGCCTTTGAGCTTGAAAAGATTTACTGAGGGCAAAACTTGCAATCTGCGACCCAGACAATCCAAAATACCAACTATCAATATTCTTGTTTAGTATTTTGGTTCTCATAAAAATACCAAGATCAAATAGTCCATTCATTTGACTTAACCTGCCATAATTAGTAAGACCGTTAGGATTTCTGATTGTACCCGCAGCTACATCCCATTGATTCTGGGCGAACCTAACATTGATACCAGAAGAAATGGTGGTTCTTTCATTTAAATTTAGATGATACCCATAATTGAAAGAGACACCTGTTGAAACCAATTGGCCGTCCCCACTATCATCTTTTTCGATAGCAATCCCCCATTTGGTTTTTGGCTTTACTGGATAAGACCCTTTTTGAACTGAAATTTTCTCATATTTTATATTGTTTAAGACAGGAGCCGCACCAAAATTGATCCATTGTTGATTATGATAAACGGATAGATTATGAACCATAGAATTGTCCTCAATAAAAGAGTAATTAAAAAAAGAAGGGTTTATCAAAATCATATTTTCCCTTAAAAATCCATAATCAGGTAGTTGTTGCCCAACTAAAGCTGAAAAGATTCCAGATAAATGCAAAATGAGTATGAGTAGGTAATTTTTTTTCATAATGATTAATTACTTCTTTTAACAACAATGGAACCCTTTTCAAATTTTTTGTCTGACGCACGCCTGAACTGGTAATAATAGACACCGTCAGGAAGTCCTGGTGCATCCCAATCGTTTTTATAATTAAGATCTTTGTAGACCAGATTACCCCACCTATTATAAATGTATAATTCAATTTGCTCCAAACAGGAACTTTGATTGTTTGGACAATCCTTTTTAGTCCAACATTCAATATGAAAAAATTGATTATCTGGATCATTTGGGTTTATGGTAGAATAAATGGTACAACTACAATTATTTTTTTCTCCAACCACAAAGTCAATTGTTTTTATACAACCATTGACATCTGTTAGCGTTAATGTATATTTTCCAGCTTGAAGATTTTCTCTTACCAGGGAATTAGTAGGGTTATCTTGCCAAACAGCAGATTTTATTTTATTAACTGTTACTACTTCAATTCTTCCATTTGCCTTTCCACAATCTGCACTATCTATCTTCTCTGTGATGTTTAGTTCCAATAGCACTAAGACGAAGGTGGTGTCCTTTTGACAATTTGCGGCATCTGACACAGTTACGGCATAAGTTCCGGCTGGAAGATTAGTTCGGGGATTTGTCGTTGCGCCATCTTTCCATAAATAGCTATAAGGCGGCTTCTCCCCTGCTGGATTAATAGTAATATTATTCCTACAATTGGCACCTGACACAAGGGTAGGTAGTGTTAAGGGAGCAGAGATAGTAACATTCAACGTTACTATACTATCTAAACAGGATGCGGCGACGAAGAAAGTTTCACTGTAAGTACCTGATTTATTGATGGTGTTTTTTCCAAAAACGATACTTTTCCCGAAACAAATGGTAGTGTCAATTTTTACCATTTTTGTTGTGCGGAAGCTAGGTAAGTTGATAAATGTATCCTTTTGACAGAAAATTTTATCTGTAACGGTAACTGTATAATTACCTGGAGGAACATTATTCAACTGAGCGGTAGTGTTTCCATTGCTCCATTTGTAGGAGAAAGGTGGAATGCCGCCCAAATTTATATTCACCGAGACATTATAGTTACAGTTAATTTTAGACGTAGTAAAGCTAAGATTCATTGGACTATTGGAGCAGTCAATATCCTTACATCTCACTTCTATGGTATAGGAACTTTCATCCGTTTCCAGAAATCCATCCACCCAGATGTAATAAATACCTGCAGCGAGATTTTTTATGATTACATCATCAGCATCTCCGCTTTTATTACCAGTAGCCAAACAAGATCCGTCAGGTTCACAATCTTTGATTAAATAAATATTTAAATTTTTACCTTTAGTTAACTTGTTTAAAATAATTTCTACTTCTTGAGCTGTTTTTATTTCAAAATAATATAATTTTTCCTTACCCAATGCTTCACCTGTGCAATAAGAATCATTGCCGGAAGTCCCATTAAAATTATTGTCAGGCAGAGGTTTATTACAATCTAAGCGCGTTTTTTTGGAGCAATCTATAGGTTCAGCTTGTGGACAGCCCTGACAACCTTGACATACTATTCTTAAATTAAAGGCTCCTTCTAAACCTTTAGGGTTATCCACAACAAAATAATAGGTTTTTCCGGCTACAGGAGAAAAAAGAATTACTTCATTTGATAAATTAGATTCCGTAGAAGCACGGGTAGCTTTAACATTGTTTCCACAATTTTCAACCAAAAAGAAATCAACATCTGAAGTCAGCTTTTCGAGATATGCTTTAACTCTTGAAGTTCCCTGGGGCGCTACAAATTTATAAACCAGCTCTTTACCATCGTAATAAACTGGCGATTTACCCTCATAATAATTATTATTCGCAACGCCCAGCATGGTATTACCTGAATACGTTTTATTACAATCTACATTTTGTGCATTGGCACAATCTAAAAAACCTCTTGGTTTAGGGCAATCAATTTTTAGAGTAAAGGAGCTCTCCCTTTTATTATAGCCCTCTACAACAATGTAATACTTCCCTTTCGGTAAATTTTCAACGAAGATACTTTCATAACTTCCATCTGTTCTGGTACTTGATTTGACACATCTATCGGGATTCATTGGCGTCACATATTCCATCAGAAACAGGTCCAGATCTTGAACCAAATCGGTAAGGGAAATGACTACATTTTGAGTGGACGGATTATCAAATTCATAGATTATTTCATTCCCATCCATTTTATGGTCAGAACAATCATATTTGTAATAATTTGACTTACCAAATTCGGTATTGCCTTTAATTGTAACTCCACAAGCGGGAGTGCATGAACTGTTAACTAACACACTATCCACCTTGCTACATAACTTCTTATCGGTAACCGTTACTACATATTTACCAGGAGAAACACCGGTTAATTTTGACAATGTTTCGCCTGTGGACCATTTATAGGTATATGGTGGAACGCCATCTTTAGGTTTAACCTCAATATTATAAGAGCAGTTGACATTTGATGTGTCAAAACTTAGCATTATTGGATTTTTGTCACATTCAATACCAACACATTTTATTAATAAATTAAAAGTACTTTCATCTCTGGGTTTGTATCCATCTACATAAATATAATACACCCCAGCATTAAGATTAACAGTTATTTTTTCATCAGAATTATTTGATTTATCCCCAAATCCCAAACAATTTGCTTTAAATCTGCTACATGAATCAAGCAGAAATAAATCTAAATTAAAGCCCGGTAAAATATCTGTCAAAGATATTTCAACATTTTGGGCGGTAGCTAATTCAAAGTAATATAGTAATTCTTTTCCTCTGGCTGTATTTCCGCACCCATAAGCAACAATTTCTGAATACTTACTTTTCCTTGTATCCCCAGGTGTTTTCACTCCACAATTTAATTTAATTCTTTCGTTACAATGTGGTGGATCAGGAATACAAGGAGGATTCAGACAGTTATTACAATCAGGACCTACACAAACTGGATAACAATTCACTTCTAATTTATATTCACCTTCCAAACCAAGCGGACTATCAATTATAATATAATATACTTTGCCTTTTTCAACTGAACCCAATAAAATTTCTTCCTCTTCTAACAGTGCTTGTATGGAACTTTCTCTTGGATTGAGAACATTACCATTTTGATCAATTAAAAATAAGTCCAAATCTTTAGTTAAATCGGAAAGTATAACTTCTAAGCCCCCATCAATAGTTGAAATAAATTTATATACGATTTCCTTACCCTCATAATAAGTGGGAGAACCTGAGCCATAAAATTGATTCTTAGAAAATCCTGAGTTGGTATTTCCATATTCAGGTGTTCCACATTTAATATCTTTAGCTTTTGTGTAATCCAAACTACCTGCAGGTTTATCGCATTGAACTTCTATTTTATAGGAGCTGTCATCAGGGTCAAAACCATCTACGACCACATAATATATGCCAGGAGGAGCACTTGCTTCCAAATAGATATTGTCATAACTCACGCCATTTTTCGAACTATATTTAACACAAAAATCGGGGTCATTTTTACTTAGGAGGAATAAATCCAAGTCACTTTTCACCTCACTTAAATGAAATACGGCACTTTGATTTGCTTTTTTAATAAATTCATATATTATTTCCTTTCCGTCCATTAAATTATACGAACAAAGATACTGCTTGTTGGTATTTGAACCATTTGCCGTATTTCCGTAGCGAACCGCACCGCACTGTAAGTCATCACAACTGAAATCTTCCCATGAACTCAATGATTTAACAATAGTATCAATTTTGAATGGATTACCCGGAAAAGGATCTTGGGTAAAAGGCATGAAAAAATCACACACTCTTCCACCAAATGAAGTACCACAGTGTTGAAGTAATTTACCTTGACAATTAAAGGTAGAGACATAAAATGGACCGTCTATTAATGGTGGCCAACGCTTGTTATAATAGCTAATATCATAATAGTTTCCTGACATTAATAATTCTACAATAAAATAATTCTGCTTGAGCAATGAATCAACTACTTTATAAAGCCAATTATTTTTATCACACAAATCAGGATTGCATGGTGTCGAACATGAGTTAGTTGTATAAGAAACAAATGCACATTCAGCTTTACATGGACTATCGTAGAAAACACCATCACAACCACAGCCATTACTGAAAATTGCCTGACAAACACCTATTGGGCAATTATTAGACGGTTTATAGCATAAACTTTTACCACTGGGACAAGAATAAATCAACTTGACATCCTTAAATCCCCTTAGATAATCTTGCCTTTTTTTGTAATCATAAGGAAATTTATCAGTTGCATATAAAACCTCACCCTTACAATCTGTTACAACAAAATAATTATAATTGGTATGAAAAGCGAAATAAACTAATTTTCCGTTGTACTGTGCTGAGTAAATTCCGATCGATGAATCCTGTAGATTTTTACATTTATTATCCACAATATCTTTATAAAGTGGTACTTGTAAAATTTCAGTACTTGACAGGCAGCAATTACCAGATTTAAGTGACCTGACATTACCCAGAATTATGTTTCCTGACGAAGTAACTGCATAAGCTCTATAATAATAGGTAGTATCTGAAATATTCGTTACTAAATCATATCCAAAT
>Ga0247838_1004610_pt1 | contig 14558 bp, 17 predicted proteins | sample LaCruzMarch2015__5_FD_189097 | JGI IMG/M metagenome (GOLD analysis project Ga0247838, IMG submission 189097) | Freshwater microbial communities from meromictic Lake La Cruz, Castile-La Mancha, Spain - LaCruzMarch2015_15m | ecosystem: Environmental > Aquatic > Freshwater > Lake | place: Spain... | reverse complement strand
TTCTGAGTATCAGCCTATGTCGCCATGTGCGAAGCGAGTAACTTCGAAGAGCCCGGTGCGGTAGTTCCGCACGCCGGGATCTGTACGGGGGCGGCCGGGTAACTGGCCGTCCTACCGTGATACTTATTCCCCCCGGCATAAGTCAAGACCTGACTCCATTTCCCTATGAATCCCCTGCTCCGACAGCAAAGAAGAGCCTAATGACCGATAGGAGGCACAATGCGCGTTAACCCGAACAGTTACGACAAAGACGTGATAGCTTGGGCTAACGAACAGGCTCGACTGCTTCGCGCCGGGCGTTTCGATGCACTGGACATCGAACATATCGCCGATGAGATCGAAGACGTGGGAAAGAGCGAAATACGCGAATTGGCAAGCCGCATGGCGGTACTCCTGGCACAGATGCTGAAGTGGCAGTATCAGCCAGGAGGAAGGGGCGATAGTTGGCGGCGAACCATCAAGGAGCAACGCAATCGAGTCGGGCTCTGTATTGATCAGACACCAAGCTTGAAAGCGGATTTGCGAAATTCCGTTTGGTGGTCTGACGTGTGGTCTGATGCGGTTGCCAAAGCATCGCAAGAAACCGGGTTAGGTGATTTTTCGGAATCCTGTCCCTGGACCTTCGATCAAATCATGAATCCGGAGTTTTGGCCTGCGTCGCTCGACTGACCCCATCCCTGACGTTAGCGAGGATCAAGAAGTGACGTCGTTTGATATCCTCGACACAATCATAATGAACAATTTCGTAATTTGCATCGATAACGAAGACAATCCCGCCAGCCTGATATTGGGTAAAGTCTACGCTACACTACCAGATGCGATTGCCGCAGCACACAACATGGTGCGCGTTATTGATGAAGACAAGTCGGAGTCCGACGGCTATCTGTATGAAGCATCTATGTTTGCCCACATCGAATTGCCGGAGACGGTGAGGCTGGCTCTCGAGCGGCGCGGGCAACTTTAGCGGTAGAGGGACCTGCGGCAAGGGAAAATGGGGTCGGTACCGAATCGCACCGACTGAAATCCAAAGTCTATCTTGAAACATGAATCTTAAGCTACCTCACGGCAAGAAGTAGCCGCGACTTGGTGGTTGCTGCGAATCAGGAGCTTACACGCGAGTGGCGGGATTCCCGCCGGGCCGCTTTTGATCTCGCATCGCTGGCGTGTGTCGCGCGATGGGTTTTGAACCCCCGACAATCTGCACGCCTCAAGAGTTACTGGAGCTTTAGCTATGTGGCACGACCCGATCGTCGATGAAATTCACAAGGTACGGGAAGAGTATGCCAGGCAATTTGACTTCGATGTCGATGCTATTTGCAAAGACATCCAGAATAAACAAATAGCAAGCGGCCGTCAGCTCGTATCATTTCCAGCACGTAAGCCGACGCCAAAGAAGAATGCGGCCTGAGAACGGCGAGCGGAATAAGCAGGCAAAGCATTGAGAGGCAGATTCCCCAGCGGCAGCAGGGGACAGAATACGTTTAATTGCCACCCAACGCGATGAGGCGCAGTCAGAGAATTAATCGTGGCCTGTCTCCTATTCTGTTGTCGGTCCCCTGTTCTGTTCGAGATTGGGTAAGCCGTAACCGTTCAAGCCCCTCCCCGGGCGTCGCCGGATGGGTTTCGCTTCGCTCTACCCATCCTACGGCGCATCCGCGACTTACCCTCTCCCCGCAGGCCCAGGGTGCGCTGCGATGTGGGGGGCTGAACGGTTACGAGTATTCATATCCGGACTTATTGAGTCAGCCTGGCTTTTTTGAAGACTTCTTTGACCAACAGCCTGAGCAGACTTCAACATTCTGGCACATGCTCAATCGAACGTTATCGAAAGCTGCTTGACTCACAGGAATCGCTAGCCGGTAATAGGGGGATAGACTGCGTTTTTCCCGAGACATAATAGCGGATTCCGGGGGACGGTTTAGTTAACTCGCAAGTCCCAGGGGATAGACCTACCCCTACCTGCCGTGCCCCCTGCCGCTGTCTGCTTCACATTGCGGTTATCCTCTAAGGAGGCAACCCCGGGCTCGGGTCTTGCAATCGTGCATTGTTTCAGTATGATTCAGTGTAAGACCTGACTCTCGTCCCTCTGCTCCTTCCTTAATTTATTGAAGGTAAATGTCTACCCTTCAGAAAATTCGACAGCGCGTTATCGATCGCGATTACTTCCTGTCGTCGCACGCGGAAGAAGAGATGCTTGATGACGACCTTGACAGGAATGATGTAGAGAACGCGATCCTGAAGGGGAGAATAGAGAAACAGCTTACGCATGATGCTCGAGGCACAAGATATCGAATCAAAGGACCGTGCTTGGATGGGCGCATAATTCACGTTATTTGCCGGTTCCGAGAGGACAAATATTCTGGTCATTACTGTGTATGCGCTACAGGTGCCGTGATGCAATGTGAATTTTGTGGTGGTGAAACCAAGAAACGGAACGTCAAGCGGCAGCACTGGTTCCAACGGCAACTTTACATCGTTGAGAACGTGGAAGCTGAGGTTTGTGCCGAGTGTGGAGAGCGGTATTTTCATGCAACGACATTGGACGCTGTGGATGCCCTCTTATTGAAAAAACACGCGGTCAAAGAAAAACTCTGCGTTGAAGTCGTGGAATTCACGAAGGTGGCAGCCTAGAAGCAAAAAAAAAGAGGAAAAAAGGGGGCCAGGCTCGAATAGCACTGACTTAAGCCGCAAGTATCGTGGAAACAATCGGTTGCGATGCGGTTGAGCGAGCGAAAAATCCGTTACGGACCAGACAGAAGCTAGGAAGCACCCCGGAAAATGCCGCTTCAACTCTCGTGGCTGCTTGTCGAGCCGCCTGTAAGTCGCGGATTTGTCTATGCCGAAGCTTAGGTTCGTGCTCCTTTATCCGCTCCACTCGATCCGAACCACCTAGCGAGCACGTCGCCCATGAACGCGCCGATCGACACACTGCGTCGGGACCTGAGGACTGGCCTGTCGGAGATCCACGGTCCCCGGCTCAAGGGGCTGTTTTTGTTCGGCTCCTACGCTCGTGGCCAGGCCCAGCCAGAATCGGACCTGGACCTGCTGGTGGTACTGGATCGGATCGACCGCTATGGTGCGGAGATCGACCGCACCGGTCATCTGGCCTCGCGCTTGTCGTTGGAGTACGGGATTACGATCAGCCGGGTCTTCGTCTCAGCGCTGGATTGGAAGGAGCGGACAACCCCCTTCTTGGTCAATGCGCGCGCCGAGGCCGTCGCGGCATGACCGAAGACAGCGCCAAGCTATTGGAAAAGGCCGGTCGTGCCATCCGTGCAGCGACTCGATTGCTGGCGGATTCCGACATAGATTTCGCGGCCAGCCGGGCCTATTACGCGATGTTCTACTGCGTGCAGGCATTGCTGGCCGAGAAAGGATTGCGTTTCTCCAAGCACAGCGGAGCAATCGGCGCCTTTGGAGCCCATTTCGCCAAAACCGGGGAGTTGGACTCGCAATATCACCGCTGGCTCTTGGATGCCTTCGACAAGCGTCAACTTGGGGATTACGGAGTGGATGCGGTACTCATCGCGGATGAAGTTCGGGAGATGATCGAGCGTGCCACCATCCTCTTGGCGGAGGCGAGACGCCATCTTGAGAAAGAGGGGGTCAGGCTCGAATAGCACTGACTTAAGCCGAGCCACCGATAAATCAGCCAGTTACAGGAGGATCGACAGGCGGTCACTGGGGTGGGAGCGGCATTTCCCGCGCTGTTTCCCGGCTTCTGCCCGGACCGCAGCGGTTTTTTGCGGCTCTCTTGGGTTTCCCGTGGGAACATGTCGTTGAAAAAACAGATAGATAGACCCCATTGGTGAAAATACAGCGACCCAAGTGACAACGAACGGAGGCACTGTAAGTCTATGTTTTTCTAAGCGTACAACCTGTATCCAAAAAGATCCAAATAGATGCGTTGAAACAGATGCCCTGCGTTGAGAATACCGTAGCAACGCCGCTTAATCACCTTGATCTTGTTGTTCAGCCCTTCCACAAATCCACTAGTATGCCGCTCCAAGAAATAATTGCTAATCTCGTCTTTGCGGGCCATCAGGGTTTTCACGAAGCTATCAAAACAGCGGACCTCGCTACGCTTGACACGGGCCGCCCAACCATTGAGTAGATGCTTCGCCTGGGCTCGGGTAATATGTTTATCGAAGATCGCTGTCAGTTGGTTACGAAATAGATGGGCTTGCTTCAATCGCGGCGAATACTCAAACAGTTTTTCCAGAATGGCCTTTTCCTCATCTGTCAAATCTGCTTCTTTCTTACGTAACGCCCACATCGCACCTTTTAATTTCTTGTAATCGACTGTCGAAAGTTCTCGGTGAAGACGTCTCAATTCTTTCTTGCGTAGATTCTCGAGTCCTTCACGATAGAGCTTAGCGACATGAAAGCGGTCCGCAACGATACGGATTTTTTTCCCGAATACTTCCTTCGCGGCATTGATGAAACCATCATACATATCGGAACAGACGTACCGCACAGATATTCGTAACCGCTTGGGAATACTCGAGAAAAACTCCTTTACGGTCTGTTTGCTACGATCCTTCAGTACCCCAAGCACTTGGATCTCATCGTCACTGCGACCAGTAACTATGGCCACAAAATCCTGATGTCCTTTCTTTATCGCAATCTCATCAATTCCGATCAAATCTAATTCTTTAATACTATCCCAGTCGACCGATTTATCGATATTGCGGTCGACGACGCCCTTGACTAATTCGTAGCTGACCTTTGCTTTGATTGCTACATCCGCGATGGTGCTGTTGACGCAGGATAATAATAGGTACGCCTCAAAAGCTTTCGTAAAACTGCTCCTGCGGGTGAACCAGCCGGGTTGCTGGGTTGTCGTTGGTTGACCATCGCAATCACACTGATATCGTGGCAAACGAATTCGTAGATGAACTTGCTTTCCAAGAATATCCAAATGGCGTAATTCTATAAATTCACCATGGCCATTCGCTTTATCTATTCGCTTTCCGCATTTGTGACAATGTGTACCTTTTTCTGTGCTGACCACAGTGAGAATGTAATGACCACTCCGATCTTCAAAGGCATCTTGGATTTGAATATTTGGGATGTCAATTAATAGCTCCATAGCTTGCTTAAGTGACGTAGTGTTCGACTCGATGGCGCCCTCCAGTTCTTCGTAAGGCCATGTTATGGAAGTATATTATAACCTACTGAGTTCCCAGAGAGCCTTTTTTGCTCGCTTCGCCGCATCGCAACCGATTGTTTCTTCAATATTTGTGGCTTAAGTCAGTGCCATTCGGGCCAGAGCCCTTTAATGCCAAAATGTTGTGATTTGCCATGCCGAAGCGAGTCTACATCGAAACTACCATTCCGAGTTTCTACCACACCTTGCGAACCCAACCCCGAGTCGATCGCACGCCGGAACTGGACAAGAACTTGGTGGTCAACATTGGCACCGGAATTCACTCTGACGACGAGTCTCGCCGTGATCGCAGAAATTCAGAGGGGAACAAGTGCGGCGACCCAAAGCAGGCTGGCGTTGTTAAGCGATCTTCCGGTAGCTGGAGCATATCCGGATCATAAATTATCGGCTCGGATTCGGAATGCCATTGCTTGCAACGCCTCTCAACTACCTTGGCGGAGACGACAACAATGAGTGACCCCGAAATCGATGAAGTCAGAACTTCCCGTCGTGAGATCTCTGCGCAGTGTGGCCACGATATTCATGCGGTTCTCGACTATTACCGAGGGATAAAGCGCAATCTTGGTGCAGAAGAGCAAACCACGTTTTCGCCAAACCAAGTAGAAACCTGCCTAACGGGCGGCCAAAGAGCGAGCGCGCGCCATCACGTGGCGGATGGGGCGGATGGGGCGGATGGGGCCAGATCGTGACTTATGCCTAGGTCGACGGTCTAAGGCGTATAGGGGACAGAGCACGATTAATTCTTCTGTCGCGCTTGGCAACTCGATCCGAAACAACCAAGTCAGATAGCTTGAAGAATGCTCAATGAAGATTTACCTGGACGTTTGTTGCCTCAATCGTCCCTTTGACGACCAAACACAGGACAGGATTCACCTGGAGTCAGAAGCCGTCCTTGCTATTTTGAAGAACCTGGACGGCGACAACTGGATATGGATCAGCAGCAGCGTTGTGTTATTTGAAGTGAATCAGGCCCCAAATCTGGACAGACGGCGCCGTTTGCTGAAGCTCTGCGAACAAGCCTCCTCCATCGTAAAGCTTGATGAAGAGATATTCGCTGCCGCCGAGACTCTGAAGGAATCAGGCTTTAGGTCATATGACGCCCTGCACTTGGCTTGCGCCAGAAGCGTCGGCGTAGACGTTTTCTTGTCGACAGATGACAAGCTGATTCGGAGGGCAGCCCGAAAGAAAACGCGAGTAGGTGTTAGGGTTTCTAATCCTCTAACCTGGCTACAGGAGATTCTTTAGATGAGCGCAGAAGCGATGACGTTGGATCAGGTAAGGGCCGTTGGCATAGACGCCCTAAGTCGGAGCCTCGGGCCAGTTGGAATGATAAGATTCTTGCAACAAACGGAAATGGGGTGGGGCGACTACACAAGCGATAGAGAAACGTGGCTCGGAGACCCAGACCTTAGGGAACTATTCAATTCGATCAAAGCTAGCGAATCGGGAAAAGAGGACGCCACATGAAAAATTGCGAAAAAATGTGGCCAGAAATAGCAAAGGATGGGGTCAAGCAACGGATGGAGTCAGGTCTTGACTTATTCCTCCCGCCATAAGTCAAGACCTGACCCCATTTTCCATTTCCCCAAGGCTTCAGCCTTGGCCTGCCGATCCAAGGCTGAAGCCTTGGACTCCAGCGGGCCGGCGCTACGGCTGGCCGGAACCATAACCAAGGCCGACCCGCCGGGAATAGTGGGAACGGGGGAAGGTCCCACGTTTCTTGCGCAAGCCGTCGCCAGTGCAGATCAATGTAGCATAGCGTCCAGACTGTCCGCGGTGAGGATGCGGTCCGACCAGCGCAGCAGGGCGTCGGGGTCCGCGCTGCTGATGCGTGCGCGCACCGTTTCGCTCGGGGGGCCGAACTTCCGGTCGATCAGCCGCAACAGGATAGCGGCCTCACCCTCCTGTCTGCCCTCCTGTCTGCCCGCCTGTCTGCCTTGCTCGATGTAGCGGTCGATGAAGGTTTGCATGATTGGGTCTCCCGTGGGGTTCTGTTCCAGAAGGGCGCGGACGTCGCGTTCTTCCACGCGCCCGGTGCCTTGGACATAGTAGCGCAGCAGAGATTCCAGGATTTCCAGGGCCGTGGTCCGGTCCTCGACCTGCTCGATCAGCGTCAGCAGATCACCCAGCCGCGCGAGGGGCTCTTTGCTGAAGATCCAGCGCATCGCCAACTGGACCAGACGGGTCAGCACGGCGCCTTTGATCTCGGCGTTGGTGCGCGCGGAGATGTCGTGCAGCGCGTAGGTGAACCGCGGCACAAAGGGCGCCAGCACCGTCGGCAGCGGGGCGATCAGGTCGTGGAAGTTCCGGGGTGCGCGCCAGCGTCCTTTGCCGTGATAGATCACCAGGGGATAGATTGGCGGGAGCCGGCGGGCCGTCGGGTGTTGTTTGCGGTAGGCATCGCCCTCCGCCGCGAGGTAGCGCAGCAATTGCAGCAGCGTCCAGTACTCGGGCTGCTCTTGTGCTCGAACAGCACGTAGATCGTCAGGGGTCCGTCGCGATGGCGCACGCGATAGACCAGATCCGAATAAGCCGAGCGCAGATCGGCCGAGACATAGGTGTCCTTGGAGATTTCCAGGGTTTCGAGGTCGATCTCGGCCAGCAGTTCGGCCGGCAGGTGATGCCGCAGGAAGTCGACGGCGATCTCCCGGCGGCCGAAGCTCTCGTGGAAATAGGTGTCGTGGGGGGTGGCGATGTCGTCCATGGCCTAAGAGGTTAATCGCGGTGCCTTGGCGGCGTAAGCGTCAGAGAGCGCGTAGGTTGGGCTGAGGAGCGAAGCCCAACACGGTATCTCGCGTAACCTGCGCACTTGGGCCTCCTTCGTCGGTCCAACCTATGGAATCTAATGGATTGGCGCGCCCCGTAACCCGACTTGGCACCGCCGGAGGTCGGGTTACGCTTCGCTAACCCGACCTACGGGACTGGTCGCGACCACCCGCACCCTGTTCGGCGAGGTCTACAAACAGCTCGCCCGCCGCCGCACCCCCATAGCGGCTGCGCGCCAGTTCGCCGGCGAAGATCTCCCACGGGGCATTGCGCGGGTGTTCGGCCAGGGCATTGATGACGATCAGACGGATCGGCGGCACGCCCAAGACCAGATCATAGACCCCGGGCCACTCGGTGGCACGGCACACCCCGGGCGGCAGGCGCCGCAACAGGCCGCGCGGCATCCGCGTGGCCACGGCGTAACGGCGAAAGTCGCGTGCGGGCAGCAAGCGCGCGCCCGCCTGCCCAGCGCTGGCCCCGCCCGAACGGCCCCGGCGTGCCTGGGCGGCACGAATCGATTGCAGTTTCCTATACGTGACATAGTGCCCCGTCAGTTCCTCCAGCGCCCAGACATCGAGTGCCTCATGGTGCGATTTGTAGGTCAGCAGGTTGTGTCCGGCCAGGGTCTCCAGACCGTCGGGCAGACCGGCGAGGTCCTGCGCCTGGGTACTGGTGGCCTCGCCCGCCTGCCGCTCGATAATCAGGATATCGAGGCGCTGGCTCTTGAGCGTCAGTTCTTGTTCCAGTTCCACCCGCCAGGGGCGGCCGGTGAAGAGGTCGGTCAGGACCATGCCGAGCAGGCGGTGCCAGGGGGGCGTTGTGTTCATGGCTGGACGGTCGCGCGAGCGAATGGACGCAACAAAGAGATATAATGCTGGAGGCGGAGGGGCGTGAGCTACCTCGTTGACACCAACGTCGTTAGCAGCGAATGTTTCGGGGCTCGCAGAAGACGCGCCGCGTATGGTCATCGACGGAAGGCAAACGTTTCGGACGGGGCGAATGCCCCGTCCGGCCTGAAGGCATAGCCCGCGCTGACCACCACGGATAAGGAGCGGCTGCGCTCGCCCATGGCCTGACGGGCGGCGCCGAAGTCGAGCAGGATCGGGCGCGTCCCGCCCGAGTCCAGGCGTCCCAGGTAGATGTTCTGGGGCTTGATGTCGCGGTGCAGGAAGCCCTTGGTATGGACCGCGCGCAGGCCGTCCAGGATCGGCAGCATCACTTGCTTCGCCTGCTCCTCCGGCAGGCGTCCGCACGACAGAGGGCGCACCGTCGTCTGGGCGGGACTCGCGCCATCCGCCTCCGCGCGGGCGAGCGCGATCCGGACGTACTCTGCGCCAGCCTGGACCAGGAGGACGGTGTCATCATCGACACCATGCTCCAGGCCATCGCCGACCCCGCGACCCTCGCCGCCCTGATCGACCAGGCGTAGCATGGCCAAGCCGCGCGCTGCGTCCCGTGGGAGCGGCCTTAGCCGCGACGGGCCCAGGGGCGCTTGCGCGGTCGCGTCGCGGCTGAAGCCGCTCCCACAGCGTCGCTGCGCGACCTTTGGCCGGGCCCGCCGGGGCAACGCGTCGGCACCCGCGGGTCGCGCAGCGACCCCTGTGGGAGCGGCCTCCGGCCGCGATGATGCCTCGCGAACGGTCGCAAGGTCGCAGGTGAGCGCGGCCTTGAATCGCGGCCGGCGGCCGCTCCCACAGGGGGCCGGCTGAAGCCGCGACCTCCGGTGGGTGCCCCCGGTCCCAGACGCGGGTGCCGGGGTGGATGCGTTATGCTTCACCCCAGAAAGAGCAGTTCTCACACAGAGACACAAAGATCACAAAGATTTTCAACGCGATATGTAGGTCGATGAGGTCACCCGGGCGGTGATCGGCCCAACGCCTTCAATGATCTGTTTTTCTTTGTGTTCTTTGTGTGAGCAATTCCCGGATTTTGGTTTACCGCCATGCGGCCCCAGTCGCCGGTGCAAACCGCTCGCCCGCTGTCGTCGATGTATCTTCCCAACCTGTCGAGGTAACCGACCATGACCGAGGTGTCCGAAATCGAACGCGCGGTCGCCGGACTCTCCCGTGCCGACCTCTCCGCCTTTCGGGACTGGTTTTCGCAGTTCGACGCCGAGGCCTGGGATCGGCAATTCGAGGCCGACGTGGCCGCCGGGCGCCTTGCTGCGCTGGCCGAGGAGGCCCTGGGCGATCTTCGGGACGGTCGGTGTACTGACAGTCATTGACTCCATGCTGACCCCTACCACGCCGCTACCGGATAAGGCCCAGACGCCGCCGACCCCGCTCGACTCCCTGGCCATCCCCCTCACCGGCCTGCACCTGATCGAGGCGAGCGCGGGCACGGGCAAGACCTACGCCATCGCGCACCTGGTGCTGCGCCTGATCCTGGACGCGGGTCGGCGGGTGGACGAGGTCCTGGTGCTGACCTTTACCGAGGCGGCGACGGAGGAGTTGCGCGAGCGGATCAGCAAGCGGCTGCGCGAGGCGCGGGGGGTGCTGACCGCGGGGGGCGGGTCCGGGACGGACCCGCTCCTGTGGGCGACGCTCGCGCAGCAGCCCGACCCGGTCGCGGCCCTGGCCCGCCTGGACGCGGCGATTGCGAGCCTGGACCGGGCGGCCATCCGCACCATCCACGGCTTCTGCGGGCGGGTGCTCAAGGACTTCGCGTTCGAGAGCGGGGCGCCCTTCGACGCCGAGCTGATCACCGATGAGCAGGATCTCCGCGCATCCGCCGCCCAGGACTTCTGGCGGCGGCGCATGGCGCGGGCGGATGCGGCAGAGGCCGCCTGGCTGCTCGGCGAGTGGCCGGCCGGTCCCGCCAGTCTGCTGAGCACCCTGGCCCCTTATCTCGGCCGCGCCGCGCCGCGCCTGCTTCCGGAGACGCCGGGCGCCGAGAGTGAATGGTCGCGTCTGCAAGGCGAACTGCGGACCCTCCACCAGGAACTTGCGACCGCCTGGCCCGGGGCGCGGGAGGCGGTCACTGCGCTGCTGCGCGACAACCCGTCGCTTTCGCTGACCAGCTATAAGCCGGCGGCGGTCGAGGAGGCCATTGCCGCCATGGACCGCTATTGCAACTCTGCCTACCCGGGGCGGGACGCCCCGGCTCCCGGCGAGGAGGCCATCGCCGCCATGGACGGCTATTGCAGCGGCCCGCCCACGCGCCCGCCGCCCGGGCGCCTGGCCCTCTTTACCCCGGCCAAGCTCCAGGCCGCGACCAAGAAGAAGGGCACGACGCCCGCGCACCCCTTTTTCACTCTCTGCGAACGCCTGGCCGCCATCGACCCCGCGACCCTGGCCCGCGCCCGCCGCGCCGAGGTCCTGGCCGCGGCCTACGGGGCGTTGCGCTCGGACCTGACGCGCCTGAAGGAGGAGCGGCGCGTCATCTATTTCGACGACCTGCTGACCCGCACCGCCGAGGCCCTGGCCGGCCCGCGCGGCACGGCCCTGGCGGCGCGCATCCGCGGCGCCCACCCGGTGGCCCTGATCGATGAGTTCCAGGACACCGACGACCTCCAGTACGGCATCCTGCGCGCCATCTACGACGGCCAGGCGGGCACCGGGCTCTTCCTGATCGGGGACCCCAAGCAGGCGATCTACGGCTTTCGCGGGGCCGACATCTTCACCTACATCGCCGCGCGCCGGCAGGCGCAGGGGGTGGGGCAGGTCCATACGCTGGACACCAACCGGCGCTCGGCCGCAGCCCTGGTGGAGGCGGTCAACCGGCTCTTCGGGCGGGTGACGGCGCCCTTCATCTTCGAGCCGGACATCCGCTTCGACCCGGTCAAGGCGGGCTCGGACGCGGATACCAAACCGCTGCTGATCGACGGGCAGCGGGCGGCGGCCCTGGTCTTCCGTTGGCTGCCGCTGCTCCCCGAGACGGCCACTAAGAAGGGCGACCGGATCACCGCCGAGGCGGCGCGGGAACTCGCGGTGGCGGACTGCGCCCGCCAGATCGCCGGGCTGCTCGCGGGGGCGGCGGCGGGTCGGACCCGGGTCGGGGAGGCGCCGCTGCGCGCCGGGGACATCGCGGTGCTGGTGCGCAAGCACGGCGACGGGCTCCTGATCCGCGATGCGCTGGCGGAGCTGGCGATCGGCTCGGTCAGCATCGGACAGGAGACGGTGTTCGAGTCGGCGGAGGCCGAGGACCTGGCCGCCCTGCTGGCCGCGCTGGCGCCGGGGGCGGGGGACCGGGCGGTGCGCACAGCGCTCGCCACGCGGCTCCTGGGTTGGACCGCGGCTGAGTTGGCGGCCCTCGGTGGGGGCCAAGGGGGCGGCGCCGACCCCGACCAGGGCGCCGCCGCCGCGGCGGCCGAGACCCGCTGGGGCGAGGTCCTGGCCCGCTTCGCCGGCTATCGCGACGCCTGGCGCCTGCGCGGCTTCATGGCCGCGCTCGATGCCCTGATCCAGGGCGAGCAGGTGCCGGAGCGCCTGCGCCGCGGGCCGGACGGGGAGCGCCGGCTCACCAACCTGCTGCACCTGGCGGAACTGGCGCAGGCGGCGTCGCGCGAGCACCCGGGTCACGAGGGGCTGACGCGCTGGCTCGCCGACCGGCGCCGCCCGGACGGGGACAGCGGCGGGGAGGCGGCCCTGCTGCGCCTGGAGAGCGACGAGAACCTGGTCCAGATCGTCACCTTCCACAAGAGCAAGGGCCTGGAGTACCCGGTGGTCTTCCTGCCGCTGCCCTGGTCCAAGGGGCGGGAGCCGAACCAGCGCGAGCCGGTCGCCTTCCACGACCGGGCGAGCCTGACCGCCTGTCTGGATCTGGGGTCCGGGGACCAGGAGGCGCACCGGCTGCTGGCGGCGCAGGAGGACCTGGCCGAGCGCCTGCGCCTGCTCTATGTCGCCGTCACCCGCGCCCGGCACCGCTGCGTCATCCACTGGGGGCCGGTGAACCAGGCCGAGGGCGCGGCCGCCGCCTATCTGCTCCACCAGGGGCCGGACGGGGCCCCGGCCGCCGGGCGCATGGCGGCGCTCGGGGACGCCGCACTGCGCGCGGAGGTGGAGCGCCTGGGCGCGGATCTCACGGGACCGCTGGCCGGGTCCATCCGCGTCGAGGACCTGGCGGACATGAGCGCGGGCGAGGCCGTGCCGGCGGCCGTCCCGGGGCCGGTGTTGCGCGCCGCGGACTTTCGCGGGCTGATCCCGGACGACTGGCGGCTCTTGAGCTTCTCCGCCCTGGCCCAGGGGCGGGACGTGGAGCGGCCGGACCACGACGCGGCCGGTCCGCTGCCGGACCCGGAGGCGGGGGGCGGCGCGGCGATCGTGCCCGCGATCGAACCCACGGCGGAGCCCGAGGCCGTCGTGGCGGCGCCTGAGTTGGAGCCGGCACCCGCCGTCGACCCCATCTACCGCTTCCCCCGCGGCGCCCGCGCCGGGCACTGCCTGCACGACCTCTTCGAGCACCTGGACTTCCGCGCCGCCACCGGCCCCACCCTGGCGCGGGCGACGGAGTCGGCCCTGGCCCGCCACGGCCTGGAGCCCCACTGGGCCGAGACCCTGGCGGAACTGGTCGGCCGGGTTCTGGACACGCCGCTCGATCACGACGGCCTGCTGCTGCGCGGCCTGGGGCCGGCGGACCGGCGCAACGAATTGGAGTTCCACTTCGCCCTGGATGGCTTCGACCCCGCCGCCCTGGGCGCGGTGCTGGCCGCCCACGGGGTGCCGACCCTGGGTGCGGACGGGGGCCGCGCCGGGTCCGCGGCCCTGTCCGGCCTGATGAAGGGCTTCGTCGACCTCGTGATCCGGGTGGACGGGCGCTTCTATATCCTCGACTACAAATCCAATCACCTGGGCGACGGCCTGGACGACTATGGACCGGCGGGCCTGGCCCGGGCCATGCTCCAGCACGGCTATCACCTCCAATACCTGATCTATACCGTGGCCCTGCACCGCTATCTGCGCCGGCGCCTGCCCGGCTATGACTATGACCAGGCGATCGGCGGGGTGTGCTATCTGTTCCTGCGCGGGATGCGGCCGACGGCCGGACCCGAGCGCGGGGTCTTTGCCACGCGGGCGCCGCGCGCCTTGATCGAAGACCTGGATCGGCTCTTCGGCGCCGCCGCGCTCTGATGCCGGTCGGGCGGCGGCAGGTCCGCGCAGCGGACCCTACGGCTTCGAGCGGGGCTAACGGCCATGGACTGCCTTGGCCATCCCGGCACATGAAAGGACCGCCGTAGGGGCGGGTTTGAAACCTACCCCTACGTGGTTGCATCCGGTGTTCACAGATACCAAACCGGTATCGCCGATACCTCCGCGGACAGCGGTATATCCGTCTCCTTCAGGCACAGCACAGCGCCCTCGCCGGTGCCCCGCCCGAGTCCGTCGAGGACGCCGAAGCTGCGCGTGGCAGTAGATCGAGGACCGCCACCCGCCCGGCCAGGGACTCGGTGATCCCCTGCATCAGATGAAATTTCTGGGAGCCGGTCAGCCAGTACAGGCCGGGCTGTTTGGCCCGGTCGACGGCGAGCTTGATCCCGCTGAACAAGGCCGGCGCGTACTAGCCCAAGTTTAACACCCTAGATTATTTTTCTCTTAACATCATCAGCTTACAGCGGACAAGATCGGTCAGTGGCACTACAAGCGTGCAATTTTGTGAAACGCCGCGGCTCAGACAACCATTTTCT
>Ga0247838_1004607_pt1 | contig 14582 bp, 11 predicted proteins | sample LaCruzMarch2015__5_FD_189097 | JGI IMG/M metagenome (GOLD analysis project Ga0247838, IMG submission 189097) | Freshwater microbial communities from meromictic Lake La Cruz, Castile-La Mancha, Spain - LaCruzMarch2015_15m | ecosystem: Environmental > Aquatic > Freshwater > Lake | place: Spain... | reverse complement strand
CCTGGTACATGGCGATGTCCGCATCGCGCAGGACCTCGTCGGCGCTGCGGTAGTTGGGGCCGGCGTGGGCGATGCCGATGCTGGCGCCGGTCTGGACCTCCTGGTCCCCCAGCAGGAAGGGCCGGCCCAGGGCGCTGATGAGCCGGGCGGCCAGGTCCGCGGCGCGCCGCCCTTCGGTGACCAGCACGACGAACTCATCGCCCCCCAGGCGCACCAGCCCGTCCTCCGCGCGCAGTTCGGCGCGCAGCCGGGCGGCGACCGCGATCAACAGGGCGTCCCCGGCCTCGTGTCCCAGGGTGTCGTTGACGGTCTTGAAGCGGTCCAGGTCGATGAACAACACGGCCAGGCTGAGGCGCCGCGGGCCGCCGCCCAGCAACAGCCGCTCCAGGCGGGACTGGAGCCAGGTGCGGTTGTGCAGCCCGGTCAGGTGGTCGTAGAGGGCATCGTGGCGCAGTTGCTCCTCGGCCCGCTTGCGGTCGCTGATGTCGGTGTGGGAGCCCGCCATGCGGATCGGCAGGCCGTCGCCATCGCGCTCCGCGAGCCCCCGCGACAGAAACCACAGGTAGCCGCCGTTGTGGTGGCGCAGCCGATACTCGTGGCAGAAGAAGTCCGTGGTGCCGTCCAGGTGGCGGCCGATCTCCAGGCGCACGGCGTCGGTGTCGTCCGGGTGGATGCGCTCCAGCCAATCGTCCGGGGTCCGTTCCAGGCGGGTGCCGCCGAGGCCCAGCAGGTCCTGGAAGCGGGGGGAGAGGTACAGCGCCTGGGTCTGCAGGTCCCAGTCCCACAGGATATCGTTGGTGGCCCTGACCGCCAGGGCGTAGCGCTCCTCGCTGGCGCGCAGGGCCTGGTCCGCCGCGGCGCGGGCCGAGAGGGTGTCCATGAAGGCGTTGAACCAACTGACCAGTTCGCCGATCTCGTCATGGGTGCGCACCGGCAGCCGGGTACTGGGGTCCAGGCTGTTGGATTGGAGCCGTTTGAAGCTCGTGATGACCTCCTGGATCGGCCGCACCAGGTCGAGCGAGTAGACCCAGGTGGCACCCGCCACCACCAGGAAGCTCAGGAGCAGGGCCACGAACGCGGTCTGGCGGATGACCAGAATCTCCGCGAACAGGGTGCGTTCCGGGATGGCGTGGCAGAGGGTCCAGTCGGCGCGCGCCACCGGCTCGCAGTTGAGCAGGTAGGGGCTGGCCCGCCACTGGAGCCGGACGGCGCCGGAGCGGCTCGCCGCGCGGGCCGCGGCGGTGAGGAACCCGGGGTCCGCGTCCTGACCCACCCGTTGCGGGTCCGGGTCATAGAGCAGGCGGCCCTGCTGGTCGATCAGGGTCAGGAAGGCCCCGGTGCGCAGCCGCGCCGCGCCGAACTGGCGCCCCAGGGACCTGGGGTCCAGATTGACGACGATGAGCCCGATGGGCCTGGTGTTGAGGGTGGCGCGGTCCGTATGCATGAGCACCCGGGCGGCGGCCAGCACCTGGGGGTGACGGGAGGCCTCGTTCACGTTGGCGATGGCGCCGGCCCAGTAGACGGTCCGTCCGGATGCCTGGGCCTGGGTATAGAGGCGGTCGCGGGCGGCCTGATCCAGCCGGCTCCCGTCCAGGGTGTCGCCGACGTGAAAGTGCTGCCCGTCGGCGGCGAACAGGTCGATCGAGACCAGTCCGTCCAGGTTCAGATAGCCGTTCAGGATATAGCCGATCCGCGCCTGGGTGGCGAGACGGCCGTAGTCATCCTGCGGTTCGTCGCGGGCGAACCCGCGGCCGATGTCCTCGATCCCGGAGAGGTTGGCGATCAGGCCCTCCACCTGGTCCAGGGTGCGGTCCAGGAGCCGCACCTGGCCGTCCACCAGGGCCGCGATATTATGCCGCGCCTGGGCCATGATCGTGTCGCGCGCGCTCTGATAGGAGGCATAGCTCACCGCCAGCAGCGGCAATACGCTCACCAGCATCAGATAAAGGATGAACTTGCGGGTGATCTGCGGGGTGGCTCGCAACAGGGCCATGGCGGTTCCGGTGGTCCTAAGGCGCCGCGGGCGCCGGCTGATCCGGCCCCGGTTGCCGCGGCACCGGTGGCCCGGGGGGCGCGGCGCCGGCCAGGGTGTCGCTGGTGATGACACGGGTCTCCACCATGGTCTCCGGCGGCACCTGGTCCCCGCGCAGGGCCTTCACCGCGTAGACCACCCCCAGATAGCCCTGCGCGGCCGCCTGTTGGTCGACCGTGGCCGCCAGCCGCCCGGCACGGACCGCCTCGCGCGCCTGCTCCAGGGCGTCGAAGCCGATCACGCGCACCTGCGAGCGCCCCGCGCCGGCCAGGTATTTCATCGCCCCGATCGCCATCATGTCATTGGCGCAGAACAGGATTCGCACGTCCGGATGCTGCTCGAAGATGCCCCGGGCGACGGCCAGCGCCTCGTCGATCTTCCAATGGGCGGACTCCTGGGCGACCACCTGGATCTGCGGGTTTTCCGCCAGCGCCCGCAGTGCGCCGCGCTTGCGGTCATCCGCGTTCGCCGCCCCGCGGATGCCCTCGATGAGCGCCGCCTGCGTCGGCCGGTCCACCCCGGCGGTCACGGCGCGCACCGCCGCGTAGGCGCCGGCCTCGTTGTCCACGCTGATGAAGGGCACCGCGAGCAGGCCCATCTTGCGGGAGAATTCGGGACTCAGGCGGTTATCGATGTTGACCACCAGGAGGCCCGCGTCCTGCGCCTTCTTGAGGACCGGGATCAACTCGACCGAGTCCCCCGGGGCGATCACGATGGCCGCCACCCGGTCCCGGATCAACTGATCCACGATACCGATCTGCTGCTCGATGGAGGTCTCCTGGGCGGCGGTGCGCACCAGCAGTTCCAGCCCGAACTCCTGTTCCGCCCGGCGCGCGCCCCGCTCCATCTCGATGAAAAAGGGGTTGGTCAGCGTCTTCATGACGAGCGCGATGCGCGGGCGCGCCGTCGCGGGCGCCGCCGGGGTCGCGGCGGGCGGTGTGGCGTCGTCGCAGGCGGCCAGCAGCAGCAGGATCAGTCCGGCGGTCAGCCCGGTGATCAGCCGGCCGCCCCGGGACGGGGGGCGGCTGCGCGGTGTAAAGCGGTGCGTCATCGGTGCCGATCCTGTAGTGGTTATTGGGTCGTCGCGGGTCCGGCGGCGGAGGCTGAGGTCTGAAACAGGCGCCATTATACCCGCCCGCTATCGGCGCCTCGGCCGATTGCCGTCCCCGCGCGCCCTGGGGGCGCCGCACCCCAGTGCGGCGCGATCTCGCAGAAAACCCCGGCGGTGTGGGTTGCGCAGAGACCGCGCCGCACTGGGGTGCGGCGCTCCCAGTCGCCGTCGCGGCCTGACCGAATGGCAGTGCCACGCACCCCCCCCACCCCTAATCCCGCAAATCCCCCCACAACGCCTGGAGCACCGCAAGCGCGGCGAGCGGTGCCGTCTCCGCGCGCAGGATCCGGGGCCCGAGCCGCACCCCGACCACCCCATGGCGCCGCGCCAGGTCCAGTTCCCGCGGGCTCAGCCCCCCCTCGGGCCCCACCAACAGGGTCACCTCGGGCCCCGGCGGCCCCAATTGCGCCAGCGCCTGGGGCGCCCGCGGGTCCAGCAGCAGCGTCCCCGGCGCCGCCGCGGCCAGCCACTCCGACAAGGGCAGGGCGTCCGCCAGGGCCGGCAGGCGGCGGCGCCCCGACTGCTCGCAGGCGCCGATTGCGACGCCCCGCCAGTGCTCCAGGCGTCGCTGGAGCCGCTCCCCCTGGAGCTGCACCATACTGCGCTCGGTAAACAGCGGCCAGAGCCCGGCCACGCCCAATTCCACCGCCTTCTGGATCGCGTAATCCATGCGCTCCCCCCGTGAAATCCCCAGGCCCAGGCAGATCCGCAGGACGGGCGCGGGCTCCACGGCACCGGCCGCACCGATCGCCAGGACCACCCCCGGCCGGGCGACCGCCGCCACCGTTGCGGCGCGGTCCCGACCGTCCCCATTGAAGCACGCCAGCCCGTCCCCGGGCCCGAGCCGCAAGACCTGTGTCAGATGGCGCGCCGGGCCCTCCGGCAGGCGCAGTTCGGTCTGCGGGTCGAGCGGGTGGTCGAGATAGACGCGGGGGATACGCATGGGCGGCGGGGGGCGGGTGCCGATGGTTGGTGGGGGAGGGGGCAATCTTAACGCTTGAAGCGGGCGTGGCGCCCGCCGCGTGGACCGACCCGTTGGCGGGCCGAGTGAGCGAGACCGCGTCAGGCGAAACCGGGCAGCACCGTCAATGGGGCATTAGGTAGCGAACGCACCTGGCTATTTATTCAGCTTCCATAATTGACCTTGGCCCCTTTTCCTGTTGCAGCATTATCTTTGTCAGCGCCGCCTCCTCCGGCTCCGCCTGCACCTCCGGGTCACTGGAGCCAGCCCACGTCATGCGCGCCATGGGCATCCCCTTCACCGCCGCCCACGGCACCGTGCGCTTCTCCTTCTCCCGCTACAATACGATGGATGAGGTCGACACGGTCATCCGCGCCGTCCCGCCCATCGTCGCCCAGTTGCGCAAGCTCTCGCCCTACTGGGGCGTCGATGGCCCGGTCGCAGACCCCGAGAAGGCCTTCGCCCCCGCTTATGCCTGAGGCCAGTCCCCTGGAGTCCAAGGCTTCAGCCTTGGACGTCTGATTTCGTCTCCCAGGCGCCGGGCGAGATCCCGATTGCGGCGCCGCGGGCTTGGGCGTGCGCGACCCGCACGGTCCACAACGTCCCCGGGCTTGCGGTGTCGAACTTGAGTCCCGGGACTGCCGGCGGAGGCTTGCGGATGTCTACGAATCTGTCGCCCTACCCACAAGCCTCGCCCCCGCGGCGCCAGGATCATGGCCGTTAGCCGTATGGGCAATAGCTGCCCCCGGCCGAGGCCCGAACGGACCGTGACAGGATCTTGCGAACCCTGGTAGCCTAGCCCCAACCGAACGCACGAACGGGGCTCTCAATGGACGCGGCAGTGGACTTGCTTCGCTCGCTGGAACAGTTTGCAACCGCGCACAAGGACCTACTGGAGTTCCTGATCGCGGCGGGGACTGTCGTCGGTTCTCTGCTCTTCGCGGCGGTCTGGCTCAAGGGCAAGTTGTGGCCCCCCGAGTCCGCAGACCCCAAGCTCAGCGACCCGCCGGTCGCCGAGCGCAGCCTTGCGCGCTACAGCACCCGCGCAGTGGAACTCTTGGGTCGCGATGAGGCGATGGCGCGGCTGCAAGCCTTTCTCGCCTGCGAGGGCGGCTTCGCCTGGATGCAGATCGCCGGCGTCGGCGGTCAGGGCAAGAGCCGACTCGGCTACGAGCTGACCCTGCGGGCGCGCGACCAGGGCTGGCGGGCGGGTCTGCTGGAGAGCGGCACGGACCTCGAAGCCTTCGCCGAGGTTCGGGCGAGCTGGCAACCCGGACAGCCCCACCTGATCGTCCTGGACTACGTGGTCGGGCGGGAGTCGCAGATCGGGCCAATCATCCAGACCCTCGCCCGTCGCGCCGAGGCGCTGCGCAAGCCCGTGCGCCTGCTGCTCCTGGAGCGCCAGCGCTGGGACCGGGGCGGGCTCGGCGCGCTCGGGCGGTCGGCGGGTCCCGGTCTCGCCCCGGGCGCCGAGTCGGAGGGCCGCGCCGACTGGTTCGTCAAGCTCGCCGAGCGTCACGACGGCAACGATCCCGCGCTCGATGCCACCCGCTTCGAGGACGGCGTGCTGGAGCTCAAGCGCCTGGAGCCGCCCGACCTGATCGCCATCGTGCGCCGGATCGCTGAGTTGGAGGGCGCCGCGACCGCATTCCCCGACCCCACCATCGCCGAGCGACTCCAACACATCGACAGCGCCGGTCGCCCGCTCTATGCCTATTTCCTCGGCCAGGCATTGGCCGCCGGTGGCCCGGCGGGACCCGGCTGGAGCCGCGACGACCTGCTCGACGCCACCCTGGAGCGCGACCGGGGCTCCCGCTGGCAGCGGTTCCTGGGCGGGTCTGCCCCCTGCCTGGGCGACGGGAGCCCCGCCGAGCGCATCGCCGTCGTCGCCACCATCGCTGGCGGGATCGACTGCGCCGCGGCGGCGCGCCGGGGGCTGATCCCCCATGCCGATAAGGACACCCGCCTCCAGGCCCTGGTCCTGACCGACGGACCCATCAGCAGCGGGGTCAGCGGACCCGGCCAGCTCGTCCCCGCGCTGCAACCGGACCTGCTCGGGGAATGGCTCGTGCTGCGCGCGTTTGCGGAGGGACTGCCCGCGGGCGAGATCCTGGACCTCGCCTGGCGGTCTGCGCCGGATCGCACCGCCGCCTTTCTCCAGCGTCTCGCCCAGGACTTTCCGGTTCATCCGGTCACCGCCGAGCTGCTTGAGCGGGAGCCGCCGGATGCGCTTGCCGCGGACGCATTGGCGCGAGTTGCCACCTTGATCATCTACAACCTGGATCGCGCCCACCGACCCTTTCCACGGCCCATTGTCGCCGCACTGACCGCCTCAGCCCAGGCGGGCAATGGCACTGCAATGGCCAATCTCGGGGTGTGCTACGAACGGGGCCGGGGCGTCGAGCGCGACCCTGTTCAAGCCGTGCACTGGTACCGCAAGGGCGCCGAGGTGGGCAGCGGCCTGGCCATGACCAATCTGGGGGTGTGCTACGAACGGGGCCGGGGCGTCGAGCGCGATCCTGCCCAGGCCGCGGACTGGTACCGCAAGGGCGCCCAAGCGGGCGACGGCGGCGCCATAATCAATCTGGGGCTCTGTTGCGCACGGGGCAAGGGCGTCGAACGCGATCCCGCCCAGGCCGTGCATTGGTTTCGCAAGGGTACCGCGGCGGGCGACGGCCTCGCCATGGCCAACCTCGGGTTCTGCTACGCGCGGGGCGAGGGTGTCGAGCGCGATCCCGCCCAAGCCGTGCATTGGTACCGCAAGGGGGCCGAGGCGGGCGACGGCTTGGCCATGACAAATATGGGAGTCTGCTACGAGCGGGGCCAGGGCGTCGAGCGCGACCAACCCCAGGCCGCGGACTGGCACCGCAAGGGCGCCGAGGCGGGCAACGGCCTGGCCATGGCCAATCTAGGGACCTGCTACCTTGTGGGCGGGGGCGTCGAGCGCGACCTGAAGCAGGCACTGGATTGGTACCGCCGGGGCGTAGAGGTCGGCGACGAGACCGCATCGGCCGGATTGCGGCGACTGCAAACGGTTCAAGCCTTGCTCACGCCCCAGCCGGAGCCCGATGGGCGGAGCGACGAATTGTCGCGCCGACTGGCCGAGGCGCTGGGCAACACGGATTGGCTGGACACGCCGCCCATACCGGGCAAGTGGCAGGATCTTGCCAACGCCGACGCGGCAGCCGTGCTCGGGCGACTTTGGCCGCAGATCGAACACGAGCGGCTCGGCGACGAGCCCGCGTCCATCGAGATCCAGCGCCTGCGCCAATTACCCTTGAGCTATTATCGCGGCTGCGCCCTGGTGGATCTGCAGTTGCGTCGGCCTGGGCAAGCGACCGCTGTCCTTGCATCCGCACTGGTCTCGGCGGGCGGAGCGGCCTTTCTCGACGGCGATTCGAACCTCATCCGTGCCATCAACCCCGACCTGCTCGCCCTGGACGGCGATGAGGCGACCATGGCCTATCTGCGATTCTTCTGCACCTTCGTGCGCGGAGAGCACGGGCCCTTCAACATCGTCGACGATATCCAGTCCCTGCCCATGGACGACGGCAGCCGGGCCGCACTGCCCAAGGATGTCCACGAGGCAATCACTCCGCCCCGCGCGCTCGACGGCGACCTCGCGACCGACGGCTGGCGCCGTTTCGATGCCTGCGTGCTCTACAGTAACGGGCTGTTCCGGTCCACCTTCAAGGTCCTGTCCACCGGCGTGGTCGAAATGGAGGACGACCAGCCGATCGCCAGCGATCTGCCGATCCCCACGCGCCGCTACGACGGCATCTTCCGCACCCCCTTGTCCGTTCCCGCCGACGCCTGAGATCGAGCATCCCAATGTCACAACAGGGATCGCCGCCCGATTTCTCCGCCGCTGATTCGGCGCTGGGCTACCTCTATCAAGCCCGGCTCGCGCTGCTACTGGCGCTGCGGCGTCTTGCACGGGACGAGACCTTCGCCGTCTACCTCGAAACGCTGGACGACGTGGTCTTCGAGCTCTCCGGCTCGGCCCTGGAGTTGCTTCAGCTCAAGCACCATTGCGGGCGCGCCGCGAACCTCACCGACGCAAGTCCTGACCTTTGGAAGAGCCTGCGGGTCTGGATCGAAGGCCGCGAGTCGGGCGGCATCCCGGGGGACGCCCAGCTCGTCCTGGTGACGACCAGCCCCGCTGCTACCGGGTCAGTGGCGGTCTGGCTGGGCGCCGATGGGCGGGATGAGGAGGCTGCCCTTCGCCGCATGGAGCAGGTGGCCGCCACGTCCGTCAACGACACGAACCAGCCAGCCTACCGTTGCTTCTCCGCACTCTCGGCCGATGCCCGACGGGCGCTGTTGGCCTCGATCACGATCCTCACCAGGTCGCCGGACATCGGTGCGGTCGGCGACGAATTGAAAACAGAGGCGCGGCTGAGCGTGCGCCGCGAGCATCTCGAGCCCTTTCTGAGCCGCCTCGAAGGATGGTGGTATCAGCGCGTGGTGCACCAGCTCAAAGAGGCCGCGAAGCCGCCGATCCTGAGCCCGGACCTGGAGGCCCAGATCAACGACCTGCGGGAGCAGTTTCATCGCGATGCGCTGCCGGTCGACCAGGACATTCTCGATATGGAGGCGAGCGCGGAGGTCTACCGGGAATCGGTCTTTGTCCGTCAGGCCGAACTGGCCGGCATCGGCTCCAAGCGCATCCTGGCGGCCATTCGCGACTACTACCGCGCCTTTACCCAGCGGTCTCGGTGGCTGCGGGAGGACCTGTTACTGGTCGGCGAACTGGGCAGCTACGAGCAATTGCTGCGAGAGGAATGGGAGATCCAGTTCGCACGCGCGCTCGACGCACTCGGGGAGGATGCTGCCGAGGCGTCCAAGGCTGCCGCGGCCCAGGCCATCTACGCCTGGGTCGAGACGAGCCTGTACCCGATACGTCCGCAGGTTCGGCACCCGAGCATGACGCGCGGCTCCTTTCACATCCTGGCGGATGAACTGCGTGTCGGATGGCACCCTGAATTCATGGATCGGCTTGCGCAGGTGCTTGAGCCCGGGAAGGTCCGATGAGCATGCGGCCATGGTCGCAACGCCCGGTCGAGGAGGCGCGGCTGCTCAACCCCGCATTCCTCGCGGTCCTGACTTGGGCCTGCGCTAGAGGATACGGCGAGGATGATGGTAACGGCGTTCCGTTCCCGCTGCTGTTCGTGGCGCTGCCCGTGGTACTTCATAAGGCGACTCGACAAGATCTGCCACGGGCGGTGAGCACTGCGCTCGGGGCATGGCTTGCGCACCATCCTGAAGTTCAAGTCCGCTTCGCCGAACGGGCACTGGCATTGGTCCCCCTGGTCAAGGAAGGCATCCTGTTCGGCACCAACGGGCAGTTGCTCCAGATGTCATCTTCCCGGATTCTGGCAGCGCCCAGGCCCCGGGCCATGACCGGGTTTCTAAAGGCGGCGACCGCGGAAGTCGCCGAGTGTGTGAAGAAGGCCGAGTTTGTCGGCAAATGGTTCGCCCATTCAGGCGAGTACAGCACTGTGATGGCACTGTGGGGCATGACGCCGTGAGCATTCAACTCCTCGATATCGTCCTGTATTCGACGCGCGGCGAGCGCCGCGTGTTGTCGTTCCGGCCGGGGGCACTGAACATCGTCACCGGGGATTCAAAGACTGGGAAATCCGCCCTGATCGACATTGTGGACTATTGCTTGGGAAGCTCCACATGCGCGGTGCCCGAAGGGGAGATCCGAAACACTGTTGCCTGGTACGCAATCCGGCTAACCGACGGATCTGGGCAGCATTTCGTCGCGCGTCGGGCTCCGGATCTTGGGCGAGCCACGACCAGTGATGCATATTACAGCCTGGGTTCGACGGTACCGATTCCCGAGGCGACGGATCTGGCGGCTACCGACAACATCGGCTCCGTGATAGATCGATTGACGAGCGTAGTCGGCATCGCGTCGAACCTTCACGAGCCGCCGGAAGGCCAGACACGGGAGCCGGTGACCGCAAAGCTCCGGCACGCCTTAGCCTTCGTCTTTCAACCGCAGAACGAGATCAGCCAACGCGCCTTTTTGTTCCACCAGCAAAGCGACCACTGGGTGGCACAGTCGATCAAGGATACCCTCCCGTATTTCCTCGGCGCGGTCGAGGATGACCACGTCGCCGCCAAAGCAAAGCTCAAAGATCTGCGCCGCCGACTGCGGGAGCAAGAACGAGCGCTCGCGCGAGCGCAGGCCGTCGCTGGCGAGGGTGTCGGCGCGGCAGGTGCGCTGCTGGCCGAAGCCCGGGATGTCGGCATCCTTCCACCGGAGGCTTCGCCCCAGTCCTGGACGGATGCGGTAGAAGTGCTGAGAAGGGCGGCGAGCGCGTCCTCTGTGGAACAACTCGCCCGCGCCGAGCAGAGCCCTGGGCAGGCAGAACTCGAACGACTGAACGAGGACTTTCGGCGCCTGCGGCACCGGCTCCAGCGCGAAACCGATGACCTCGGCGCAATGAAGTTGCTCCTCGCCGACGAGAACGGGTTCTCGGGTGAGGTGCAGCAGCAGGTATCGCGACTCGCCAGTTTGCACCTCTTGGCACCCCACGGCGAAGCCCGGTGCCCACTCTGCGACCAGGCGATCGGCGAGCGCGTACCCGCGTCCGAGGAACTGAGTGCCGAGCTGCGACGGGCATCCGGACAGTTGGAGCGAGTGGTGCGCCACACCCCCGGTCTGGAGGCATTGGTCGTCGAGCAGGAGGCCAAAATCTCAAAGACCAAGCGGCTCTTGCAGGAGAACCGGTCCGCGCGCGAGGCCGTGCGACGGATCGACGAGACCCTGGCGACAACGCACGACGCCGCCACCTTGAGGGCGCATACCCTTGGGCGGATCAGCTTGTTTCTTGAAACCCTTCCCCAGGTTGAGGACTCATCGCAGTTCAAGGTGGAAATCGCGCGTCTTCAGCGAGAGATCGAACGGATCGCGAGGGAGCTCAGCGACGAGGCGGTTCAGGAGCGATTGGATTCGATCCTCTCGGTCATTTCCCGCAGCCTGACAGTGTGGGCAACCCGGCTTGAGCTTGAGCACCAGGGAAACCCGTTTCGACTCGACCTGCGGCGATTGCAGTTGGTCGCGGATACGGACTCCGGAGCGATTCCGATGGACCGCATGGGGAGCGGCGCCAACTGGGTCGGCTGCCATTTGATGGCACATTTGGCACTGCATTCCTGGTTCGTGAGAAAAGCACGGCCGGTTCCTCGGTTCCTGTTTCTTGATCAACCGTCGCAGGTGTATTTCCCTGCCGAGCGCGATATCGAAGGGGCCATTGATGCAAAGGCGGACGAGGACCGTCTGGCCGTCTTGCGCATGTTCGAGCTGATGCGCGACGTGGTAGCGGAGCTGAATCCCGGATTGCAGATCATCGTGACCGAACACGCGGACTTCAAAGAGGACTGGTATCAGCGCGCGGTGGTCGAGCGCTGGCGCAATGGCGCGGCGCTTATCCCACTTGCCTGGTCTTCGCGCTCTGATTCAAGCCCCGAAGGCGAACGCATCGGCGATACTGGTCATCGTTACTGAAAACGTCCCGCAACGGCTGCGCGGACGCCTGGCGGTCTGGCTGCTGGAGATCCGCGCCGGGGTCTACCTGGGCGACCCGTCCAAGCGCCTGCGCGAATTTATCTGGGAGCAGGTCACGGAAGGCGTGGAGGACGGCAACGCCGTCATGGCCTGGAACACCAACACGGAATCCGGGTACGATTTTGAAACCATCGGCACGAACCGGCGGGTTCCGGTAGACTTCGACGGCCTGCGATTGGTGAGCTTTCTGCCCCCGGACAACCCTAAGAAAGCTCCTTAACAATCAGAAACTGACCCTATTGATATGCGAACACATTCGGTATATTTTTCCTGCTCGAAATTTCCGAATTAAATTAGATAGAAGTGAGCAGTGTGTGTTCCCCGTGCCCGCGGGGATGAACCGGTGCGGTGCATCTCGTAGCGGCTGCTGAGGTCGTGTTCCCCGCGCCCGCGGGGATGAACCGGCCTTGGACATTGCGCTGTCCGGGCGTATGGCGTGTTCCCCGCGCCCGCGGGGATGAACGGGCAATCGGCGGCCGGATAGTCGCAGAAGTCCTGTGTTCCCCGCGGCCGCGGGGATGAACCGTCGGCGTTGGTGCGGGTGTCGATGGGGGCGGCGTGTTGAACTGGCGACGGGGGCGCCGTTCAACGCCGATACGGTCCAGCGCGACTGGCTGACGCGGAACCTGAACGGCGCGGTTGAGATCGAGACAGTCAGCCTGCTGCCCCATCAATCCTTGTTCTTTCACTGGGACAGCGGCGGCGGAAAGTTCTCCACCCTGGGTTTCTTGAGGAGTCCTGGGCGTGCGGGAACCGGAGCGACTGGTCGCGCTTCCGCAGAACGTTATCTGTCCAGCCAAGGCCTGTTATTGGTCCGCCGCCTAGGCTAGATTGTCCCCATCACCGCGGACCTAAGCTATAGAGGCTGCCATGCAAACCTTCAGCATCCGAGAACTCCGCGACCATACCGGTGACCTGGTACAGGCGGCCGAGTCCGGCAAGCTCTCGATCGTCACCAGACACGGCCAGCCGGTGTTCGTGGCGGTGCCCTTCGACGAGGAACTCCTGCGCGGCGGTGTAGCGCTCGCCCTGGCAACCAAGTTGTTCGATGAGGAGGCGATCTCCTTGGGCAAGGCAGCCCGGTTGGCGGGGATGAACCTGCCGGACTTCATCGATCATCTGGGCCGGTTGCACATCCCGGTCGCACGGCCGCGATCCGGAGAGTTGGAGCAGGAGCTTCAAGCCTTTGGCTGACATCGTCGTCGCGGACGCCGGTCCACTGATCGCTCTGGCCCGCATCGCCGGCTTGGGGATGCTGCAGGCGATTTTTCAGCGCACCCTGATTACCCGGACGGTCTTGGATGAATGCGTCGCCCGACCGGATCGACCGGACGGCCTCCTGATTCAGTCGGCGGTGGACTGCGGTTGGTTGGAATTGGCAGCGGAGGTCACACCAGCGGAGGATTGGGGCCTCGACGCCGGCGAGACCAGCGCGATCAACCTTGCCCGTGCACGCAACGTCGGCATTTTGATGGACGACCGAGCCGGAAGACGCGTCGCGGCCGGGCTGGGCATCCCGCTTATCGGTGTGCTTGGGGTATTGATCCTGGCGAAGCGGGCCGGGGCCATCCCACTGGTGCGTCCGCTGGCCGAGGGGTTGATTAGGGACGGCTACTACCTTGCAAGCCGAGTGGTCGAGGACGCGCTCCAGCTGGCTGGAGAGACATCGAAATGATCTGTACCCACCGCCCGAGACCCAGGTCCCGGTATCGCACCGCGAGCGCCCGGCCATGCTCCCCCCGCTGAAACCCATCGCCATGAAAGAGCGCGTCTCCTTGATCTTCATCGAGCACGGGGAGATCGACGTGCAGGACGGCGCCTTCGTCGTCATCGACAAGAACGGCGTGCGTATCCATATTCCGGTCGGCAGCATCGCCTGCATCATGCTGGAGCCCGGCACCCGCGTGTCCCATCGCGCCGCCGCCCTGGCCGCCCGGGTCGGGACCCTGCTGGTGTGGGTCGGCGAGGCCGGGGTCCGGCTCTATGCCGCCGGCCAGCCGGGCGGGGCGCGCTCGGACCGCCTGCTCTATCAGGCCAAACTGGCACTGGACGATCAGGCCCGGCTCAAGGTCGTGCGCAAAATGTACGAGCTGCGTTTCGGTGAGGCGCCGCCGGAACGGCGCAGCGTGGAGCAATTGCGCGGCATCGAAGGGGCGCGGGTCAAGAAGACCTACGCCAACCTGGCCACGCGCTTTGGCGTCAACTGGAAGGGGCGCAATTACGACCATACCGACTGGGACAGCAGCGACCTGCCCAACCTGTGCCTCTCCGCCGCCACCGCGTGCCTCTACGGCATTACCGAGGCCGCCATCCTGGCCGCCGGGTATGCCCCCGCGGTCGGTTTCATCCACACCGGCAAACCGCAGTCTTTCGTCTATGACATCGCCGATATCGTCAAATTCGACACCGTGGTCCCGGTGGCATTCAAGATCGCTGCCAAGGAACCCGCCAATGCGGAGCGGGAGGTGCGCCTGGCCTGTCGTGATTGCTTCCGGCAGACCAAACTGCTCGGCAAGATCATCCCGATGATCGAAGAGGTCCTGGCGGCCGGCGAGCTCAAGCCCCCGGAACAGCCCGAGGAGTCCGTCGGTCCGGCCATTCCCGAAGGCGAGCGCATCGGCGATGCTGGTCATCGTTACTGAAAACGTCCCGCCCCGGCTGCGCGGACGCCTGGCGGTCTGGCTGCTGGAGATCCGCGCCGGGGTCTACCTGGGCGACCCGTCCAAGGGCCTGCGGAAACCGGGGGAAACCGGAGGGGAAACCGGGGGGAAACCGGGGACGGGGAAACCGGGGACAGTGCGGCTTGGCAATGTCGCGTAGTCTAGTGGGTGGAAATCCCACCTGGGTAATCGTGAGCCGCGAGCCCAGTATCGAGCCTTGCGGCGCGCACGGTAAC
>Ga0247838_1004601_pt1 | contig 14596 bp, 7 predicted proteins | sample LaCruzMarch2015__5_FD_189097 | JGI IMG/M metagenome (GOLD analysis project Ga0247838, IMG submission 189097) | Freshwater microbial communities from meromictic Lake La Cruz, Castile-La Mancha, Spain - LaCruzMarch2015_15m | ecosystem: Environmental > Aquatic > Freshwater > Lake | place: Spain... | reverse complement strand
AATGCCAATAAAACTTTTCCAGCAGCTGATGCATGAAAAGGAACTTTTTGTCCAACCCAGTTTCTAGAACTTAACAAGAACTTGGCATCTACCTGGGCAATGTTTTCAACAGCATCTTGACCAGCAACCGCTAAACTTGCGGTTTCTCCAGTTGCACTACCTATTGCATCAAGAACTGGTTGCAGTCTTGCCACAAGTCGACCAGTTGAGCTTGAGCGAAGTGCAAATCGATTTAGCGTTGACCCTGTTTCTATTTCACCGTTGTTGTTTCGTTGCAATAAACCTTTACGTTCAAGTGCACTGATAAGTCTGCTGGCGGTGCCCTTGGCTAAGCCTGATGAATTAGTTAAGTGAGAAAAGGTAACAGGGTTTTCAGCATTGAGAACTTCAACTAGAAGATCTGCTGCTCGGTCAACGGCTTGGGTTCCAGTGGCGCGCTTAGTAGGGGCTGGATTCATGAAAGACCCCTTTCCCAACTTTTCACCATATGAAACGCTTGTTTCATATTGTAGGGTAATGTTTGGGGTTGTCGTCAAGTACTAAATTGAAGACGATTCGAAGTTTCGACCCAGAAAGGGCTCAAACACTCATGTTTCAGAACAAAATGCCTCGATACGAAATCTTGTCTAAAGATGCCATGGCCACCCTGGATAAAGGTTGGAAACGAATAGTTAGCGAAATTGGCATCGAGTTCATGAGTGAACGAGCATTAGATCTTTTCAAAAAAGCTGGCCAAAAAATTGAAGGCAACAACGTAAAATTTGACCCTGAATTTATTTTAGAACAAATTGCAAAAGCTCCTCGAGAATTTGATGTGCAAGCAAGAAATTCAAAAAACAGTGTTCACATCGGTGGAGACTCAATGGTTTTCAGCGGAGTTTACGGCCCTCCGTTTGTAAGAGATGGTGCGGTTCGAAGAGACGCCACCATGGAAGATTTTAGAAACTTTACAAAACTAGCTCAAGCATTTCCTGAAATGGATTCTGCGGGTGGAGTTATTTGCGAACCAAATGATGCATCTTTTGATACCAGACATATTGATATGACTTATGCGCTACAAACTTTAACCGACAAAATTTATATGGGAAATGTTGTTTCAGGCAGAAACGCTAAAGACGTTCTAGCGATGTCAGATATCGTTTTTGGTGGAAGAGACAAGATTGAAAAAACTCCTTGTACAATTTCGTTAATTAATTGCAATTCTCCCCTTCGCTGGGATGATCGAATGCTTGATGCACAGTTTGAATACTCTGCAGCAAATCAAGCAGTTCTGTTAACTCCATTCCTATTAATGGGTGCTATGAGTCCAGTAACAATTCCAGCAACATTAGCTCAACAAATTGCAGAAGCCTTAACTGGAATAACTCTTTCTCAATTAATTAGACCGGGATCTCCAGTAATCTTTGGATCATTTTTATCAAATATTGATATGCAATCTGGATCTCCACAATTTGGAACACCAGAATCTGGTATTGGTTTGCTTTGCACAGGTCAAATTGCAAGACATTTTGGTTTGCCATTTAGATCTGGTGGTGGATTAAATTCATCCCAAACAGCAGATGCCCAAGCTGGTTATGAATCTCTAATGACGATGATGCCAACATTCTTGGCTGGAGCTAACTGGGTTATGCATACTGCAGGTTGGTTAGAAGGTGGACTTGTAGCAAGTTATGAAAAATTTGTAATGGATATCGAAATTTTACGAATGCTGCAAGCAGAATTCACACCATTAGAAATTAATGAAGAATCACTTGCTTTTGAAGCACACGTTGAAGTTGGTCATGGTGGACATTTCTTAGGAGCTGCTCACACTATGGATCGTTTCCGCGATTGCTTCTATCGTCCAATTCTTTCATCAAGTGAAAACTATGAGAAATGGACCAGAAATGGTTCCAAAACTACAGATATCAGAGCAAATGAAATTGCTAAGAAAAAACTTGCTGAATTCGAAGCTCCTGCAATGGATGCGGCAATTAAGCAAGAATTAGATGAATTTGTTGCCAAAAGATCGGCTGAACTAGTTAAGTGAAGTCCGATATTGAAATAGCTCGCGAATCAACAATGAAACCCATTGTTGATATAGCTAGCAACATTGGAATTCCCCAAGACTCGGTTTTAAACTACGGGAAGTACAAAGCAAAGATTTCATTGGATTTTATTAAATCTTTGGAACAAAAACCCGACGGCAAACTAATTCTTGTTACTGCAATGACACCAACGCCTGCTGGTGAAGGAAAAACCACGACCACTGTTGGGCTGGGTGATGGTTTAAATGCGATTGGCAAAAAAGCGATTATTTGTTTAAGAGAACCATCCTTGGGCCCATGTTTTGGAATGAAAGGTGGAGCTGCAGGTGGAGGTTTTTCACAAGTAGTTCCTATGGAAGATATAAATTTGCATTTCACAGGAGATTTCCACGCAATTGGTGCCGCACATAATCTACTTTCAGCATTAATTGATAACCATATTTATTGGGGAAATGAATTAGGCATAGACGTACGAAGAATTACCTGGAAGCGTGTTTTAGATATGAATGACAGATCATTGCGTGAAATTGTTTCGTCCCTTGGAGGACCAGGGAACGGTTATCCAAGAGAAACTGGTTTTGACATAACGGTGGCAAGTGAAGTAATGGCCATACTTTGTCTTGCACAAGACTTACAGGATCTAGAGCGAAGATTAGGAAATATAGTTATTGGCTACACCCGTGACAAAACACCAATAACGGCAAGTGAATTAAGTGCCCACGGTGCAATGACAGTGCTGTTAAAAGATGCAATGATGCCAAATCTGGTGCAGACGTTAGAAAATAACCCAGCTTTCATTCACGGCGGTCCATTCGCAAATATTGCACATGGTTGCAACACGGTTCTAGCAACCAAAACGGCGCTTAAACTTGCAGACTACGTAGTAACTGAAGCAGGTTTTGGTGCAGATTTAGGTGCTGAAAAGTTTTTTGACATTAAGTGCAGAAAAGCTAAATTAACACCTTCTGTAGCCGTAGTAGTCGCGACAATTAGAGCTATAAAGATGCATGGTGGAGTTGTTAAAGAGGAACTAAATAAGGAGAATTTAAAGGCACTTGAAGCTGGTTTGGCGAATTTAGGTAGGCACATTAGGAACGTGGCCTATTTTGGTGTGCCTGTTGTTGTGGCAGTGAATCATTTTACTTCTGATACTGAAGCGGAATTCCAAATTGTAAAAAATTATTGCGCAGATTTAGGTGTGGAAGCAATACTTTGTAAACATTGGGAAAATGGTAGTAGTGGTATAAATCCTCTTGCAAAAAAAGTTGTTGAGCTTTCTGAATCTGGTACAAATCAATTCAGGCCTCTGTACGAAGATTCAGTGTCGCTCTGGGAAAAAGTCAATGTAATTGCGAAAACTATTTATGGCGCTAGTGAAGTCGTTGCCGATAAATCAATACGGGACCAATTCAAGAATTATGAAGCAACAGGTTATGGTGATTTTCCAATCTGTATGGCAAAAACTCAGTATTCATTCTCTACAGATCCAAATTTAAAGGGTGCACCAAGTGACCATGTCCTTCCAATCAGAGAAGTAAGATTATCTGCAGGTGCTGAATTCATAGTTGTTGTTGCTGGGGAAATAATGACGATGCCTGGTTTGTCACGAAATCCAAGTGCGAACTCAATCAAATTGGATATTTCAGGCAATATTGAGGGATTGTTCTAGTTTCTAATTTGCATATAGGGTACTTCACTATATGTTCGGATAAAGTCCTTTAGTATGTCGAGAAAAATCACTTCAGGGAATATCAAAAAAACTAAACTATTTATAGGGACATCTTTAACTTTTTTTGAAGGAATCACATTTTCTCTACTTTTAATTTATGTTACATCTGGCTTGAAAGTAATTGATCCAAGATATACAGATTGGCTTCAAGTTGGCGATGGAACTATGGAAATTTCCTGGGAATTTTTCAGAAGACAACCTGTCTGGCAGTTTCCCTTAGGTTTAAATCCAAACTATGGATTAGAAATATCTAGCACTATGGTTTTTGATGGACAAATACCACTATTTTCTTTAATTTTACACCCCTTTAGTCCATTTCTCTTTGAAAGATTTCAATACCTTGGAATTTTCATATTTATTTGTTTTGCGCTGAATTATATAGTTTCCAAGATTATCTTCTTAAGATTAAACTTGAATAAAGTAAACTCTTCCCTAGCTTCCGTAATATTGGCTACTAGTCCAATAATCCTAAATAGATTCATAGAGCAATCACATTACGGATTGTCTTCTGCATTCTTAATTCTGCTGGCTATTTACCTCGTAATTAAAGATGACTCCAATTTCTTCAAGTGGGTGTTCTTGTATTTGTTATGCTTGAGTATTTTCCTCTACTACCTTGTCTTTGTAGTTCTCATCCATGTTTTGTTTTTGTCCTACCGTATATACAAAAAGAAAGAAAGACTAAGTTTCGTTTCTATCAAAATGATTATTATAGCTGTTGTCAATTTACTTTTTATGTATGTAATCGGATATTTTTATGGTGGAAATAGTTCTAATGACATTGGATTTGGTGTCTATAAAACTACTCTCTCTTCACTGCTAGATCCTTCGGGCTGGAGTATTTTAGTTCCGGATATAGCAGAAGCTTTTGGCGCCTATGAAGGATTTGCTTATCTAGGTTTGCCTTCAATAATCATGGCAGCCATGGTGGTTTATTTCAGATTGAGAACACCAAGTCAAAAAATTTGTGTGGATGTTTACTTCAAAATTCTATTCATCGCCGCAGGAATATTGTTTATACTTTCACTTTCAAATAAAGTCAGTGTGGCTACTTATGAGATTTTTGAGTATAAGATCCCACCAATATTGGAAAACTATTTCCTTACATTCAGAAGTAGTGGAAGATTTGCCTGGTTACTGGTACTTGTAATTTATATTTGGTTAACTCGACAGATTTCACTTTGGGTTCAACCAAAAAGTCACACTATAATTCTAGTTTTACTTCTAATAGTAAGTCTTCTTGACACAGGCAAACAATTAATTTCACAAAGAGATAAAAAGTTTAGTGATAAATATGCTTCAGATTTAACGAATGCCGGCTGGTCAGAAATTGGTAATTGCTACAGCAAATTAAGGATTTACCCCCCAGGCCCTGCAGTTGATAATTACTATAACTTCGTAAATCTTGCATTGCAACAAGATTTATCTATTAATACAGGAAGATATGGGAGAACAAGTTTTGATAAAAATTATGCCGCATTTATAAAAATGGAAAAAGATTTCTCTCTAGGAACGCTAGAGCCAGATAGTTTTTACGTTTTTTCAAGTGCTTATTATACTCCAGATGATGTAGTAGATTTTCACAAAAACAAGGCAAGTTTTAGTTTGAATGATTTGTCAGGTATGGGAAGTATGGATGGGTATACATATATTGCTCCTTTAATAAGGAATTGTCAAAATGTTAACAAAATAATTGAAAACACAAAGACATTTGGTGTTGATATAAATAAAAAATACTCTGGCGGTTTACTTTCTTTTGGGATTGAAAAAGACGCAAGTCAATACGTACTTTCTGGTTTTTCACAATTGCAGGAATGGGGAGTATGGTCCGTTGGAAATAACTCAGATGTCTATCTTCATCTTCAAGGAGGAATAAATGCATCCAGTTTATCAATCAATGCCAAATCCTTAGTGCGAAACAATGAATCAGCTGTGGTAAGTATTTTAGTTAACGATAAAGTGGTAGGTAAATGTAAATTGAATGATTCTTTTTCGATATGTGAAATTGTCAACATTGAAGATTTCCAACAAAAAGGAATTGTAAAAATCAGCTTTCAACCTCTAAATCCCATTAGTTATAGGGATTTAGGATTGTCTGACGATGGTACTGAATTTGGTATCGGTTTAAATTCGTTAGAATTAAATTAATTTACTCTCAAATTCTTAATTTCATAATACAAATTACGGGGATCGCTTTCTAATTTGCAAGGAGGTGAATCAGTTTTTATCTCAATCCGACTGACATTATTTTTATAACTATTTAACGTAAATTCCATCAAACGACCTTCAACTCCTACACTACCTCGAAACAAATTTCGATTGGGAAATTCTGTAATTTCGAAATTTTGCACCGTCTGACAATCATTAGGGCTTATTTGAAAATTCAGAAGAGTGATGTCGTCAGCGTAATTTATGGAAAGTAAAAATGTTTGAGGAGTTACCGCCCACCTCCAATTTGCTTTACCATTTGTTTCATTTGGGGTGAAGCCATATAGTTCTACAATTTTGAGACTATTTGAAATTGATTTCAATCCATTACCTTCAGTTAAGATGCAACCACGATTATCACTTTCTATTTGGTTGATCCACCGAAATATCTCAAGTGGAGGTACTTCTGAAGCGAAAGGTTCGATTGGATAATTCGATGGGAAAGCACCTGAATATCCATTCACGGTTGGCGTTCCTGAATACATTGCTAGAGTCATAGAAGTTATTTGGTCATACCACCAGCCACCTGGAAAGTCCGCATAAAAATAATCACAATTATTTTTGATTTCATCCTTATTCGCCAGAATAGTAGTATTTACTAGCTGTCGTTTTTCCCAACCGATAAATGAATTTCTCTGCTGATCAAGAAACACAATTGCTAGTAAGACAAATACGAAGATTTTTGGTGTGCGAGATTTAGCATTTACAACATATTTGTCCAAGACAAAGTGAATACAAAAAATTGCAAAAAATCCGATTACAATTACGTATCTACTTGGGTATCTAATTGAATTAAAACCCGGAACAAATTCAAAGAATATTCTGTGGACAGAAAAATTGTTAACAATTACAAGGAAATATATATATATCAAAGCGATTGATATAACTAAATTTAGTTCCTTAAAGTTATTAACATTATCTTTTATGTACTTGAACCCAACAAAAAACACTAAAACAGTAACAAAAAACCCTAAGCCAAACGCAAATTCATTTTCATTATCAAGATTTAAAAAATTATAAATAAATTTGAATATTGAGCCATCCAAGCTGCCCTCTCCTACATTTCCACCGTTTGCTAGGTAGCTAATTCTTGGTGAGTATTTCATCATTTCTTCAACTGGTCTTATTGGAACATCTTGGACAGGCAAATAGATATACAAAAATAACCAAGTAAAAAAGGTTTGAATAGGCAGAAAATATAGAAAGATTTTTAGATCAAATTTATGATTTGATACCTTTCGCTGATTATTTCTAGTGAAAAAATCAAGTATTTCCTTAATCAATATAATTAGGCCAAAGAAAAATGCACCATACCAGCAACTTAATGCATAAATTGTCAATAAAATGAGAAGAGCGTAAACTTTCATTTGCCTTTTCTTGCTTACTTCTTCATTTTTTATACTCAGATAAAGCAACGATAACCAGGATAAAAAGGCGTACCCAACAATATTTGGGTTGAGAGTAAAGTAATTAACAAAACTTAAGCTAGTTATCATGCTAATTAGGAAGAGAATCTTGACAAAGTAAGATTTTAGGAATTTATTTGCCAGATGAATCCAGCCTATATTTCCCAAAACTATTAGTAGAATTGTTGTATAACTCCAAGATTCAGCTAAATCTTGCCCGATGAATCTAAAAACTGAATAAAGAATTCCCTGTACTAAGAAAACGTCTGAAAAACCTAGACTCTTATCAAATGGATAGAAAAATTCTGTATCACGAAGTTCAACCAAGCCATTTAACCATCGCCACCAATGTTCGTGTAAAACGATCATGAGCGTTGAATCAAATCTGTCCCCTAATAGTCTTTCAAAAAATATAGATCTATATGTAAATAAAGTAAATGCAATTGTGACTATATAAAGAAGTACAATTTTGTTTCTTTTATTTATTAAAAAATTAATTTAACTATCTCCTGCCGTACTTCCGGGATCTGCGGCAGATGGATCAGAAAGCTTATATTTCACAATTGCCTCAGTGACTACTTTGTTTTTGATTTCCCCATTTTTTGCCAAGGATGACAATGACTGCACAACAATAGATTCTGCATCAACTAGAAAATGTCTTCTTAAAGCTCCTCTAGTATCCGAGACTCCCCAACCATCTGTTCCCAATGAGTAAAAATCCTGATTCAAGTATGGTCTCAATTGCTCAGGCACCAATTTCATCCAATCTGACACTGCAACGATTGGTCCTTCATGATTCTTTAGTAATTCTGTAATAAAAGGTTTCTTTGCATCCTTATGATCATTCAATAAATTAAATCTTTCGGTTTCTAAACCATCTCGTCTTAACTCGTTCCAAGAAGTTACAGAATAGATGTCTGCCAAAACGTCATAATCGTTTTTCAACATTTCTTGAGCTTTAAGAGCCCAAGGCATCGCTACACCTGATGCCATAATTGCGACTCGAGAAAGTTTTGATTTTCCTTCAGCTTTGGAATAAAGATATGCACCCTTTAGCAATGACTTAACATCAAGATTTGCTGGTTCTTCTGGTTGATGAATTGGTTCGTTATAAACAGTCATGTAGTAATAAATATTTTCTGGATTTTCTCCATACATTCGCTTTAAGCCGTCTTGAACAATATGGGCAATCTCAAAACTAAATGCTGGATCGTATGCAACTACAGCAGGATTTGTGGTGGCTAAAACCATTGATTGACCGTCATCGTGTTGTAAACCTTCACCAGTCAAAGTTGTTCGACCAGCTGTAGCTCCAATAACAAATCCTCGAGCCATTTGATCCATGGCCAACCAGAATTGATCTCCAGTTCTTTGGAATCCAAACATTGAATAAAAAATATAAATTGGAATCATTGATTCGCCATGCGTGGCATAACTTGTTGCAGCAGCAGTCCATGAAGAAACAGATCCAGCTTCGTTAATTCCTTCATGCAAAATCTGTCCAGTTTCCGATTCTTTATAGGACAAGAAAAGTTCACGATCAACAGATGTGTATTTTTGTCCCACAGGTGAATAAATCTTGGCAGTTGGGAAAATGGAATCTAAACCAAAAGTTCTGGCTTCATCAGGAATTACTGGAACAAATCTTGCACCAATGTTTTTGTCTTTCATCAAATCTTTAATCAATCGCACAAATGCCATAGTCGTTGCAACTGCTTGTTTGCCAGAAGACTTTTTTGCAAAATCATAAGCATCTTGGCCTGGAAGAATTAATGGTTTATTAGTGATTCTTCTTTCAGGTAAGAATCCACCTAGTTGCTTACGTCTTTCATGCATGTATTGAATTACCGCATCATCTTTACCTGGATGATAATAAGGAGGATATTTTTCATCTAATTTTGAATCTGGAATATCTAAATGTAATGTATCTCTAAATTTCTTCAAGTCTTCAACTGTTAATTTCTTCATTTGATGCGTTGCGTTTCTGCCTTCAAAATGAGAACCAAGAGTCCAACCTTTAATAGTTTTAGCAATAATTAAAGTTGGTTGGCCTTTATGTTCAGTTGCAGATTTATAAGCAGCATAAAGCTTTCGGTAATCGTGTCCACCGCGTTGCAGTGCCCAGATTTCATCATCACTCATTGGTTCAACTAAAGCTTTAGTTCTTGGATCTCTGCCGAAGAAGTGTTCTCTTACGTAAGCTCCATTTTCAGTTTTGTATGTTTGGAAATCACCATCTGGTGTGGTGTTCATTAAATTCACTAATGCGCCATCGTTATCTTTAGCCAATAACGGATCCCAAGTTCTACCCCAAATAACTTTGATTACGTTCCAACCGGCACCACGGAATAAACTTTCTAGTTCTTGGATTACTTTGCCATTTCCTCGAACAGGTCCATCTAGTCTTTGTAAGTTGGCATTAACAACAAAAGTTAAGTTATCTAATTTTTCTCTTGCGGCAAGTACTATTCCGCTAACTGATTCTGGTTCATCCATTTCTCCATCACCAAGAAAAGCCCACACTCTTTGATCAGATGTGTCTTTAATTCCGCGAGCATGCAGATAACGATTAAATCTTGCTTGATAAATTGCATTGAGTGGACCAAGTCCCATTGACACTGTTGGAAATTGCCAAAAGTTTGGCATTAATCGAGGATGTGGATAAGAAGGAAGTCCTCCACCAGAATGAGAAAGTTCTTGTCTGAATCCGTCTAATTGAGTTTCGCTAAGTCTTCCTTCAAGAAAAGCTCTGGCATACATTCCCGGAGATGCATGACCTTGGAAAAATATTGAATCTGCTCCACCTGGTGCATCATGTCCTCTAAAGAAATGATTAAAACCAACTTCATATAAAGATGCACTTGATGCATAAGTTGAAATGTGTCCACCAACACCATATTTTTGGGCACGGTGAACCATGATCGCTGCATTCCAACGAATTAATCTTCTAATATTTCTTTCAGTTTCTTCATCTCCTGGAAACCAAGGTTCTTTATCGGGAGAAATTGTGTTGATGTAATCAGTGCTTGCAATGGTGGGAACTTCTAAACCAAGTTCTGCTGCTCTTCTTAACAATTCGAGCATTAAATATTTTGCTCTTCTATTACCACCAGTTTTGGCAGCTGCTTCTAAAGATTCACGCCATTCAGCGGTTTCAATTGGATCTGTATCTACATATTGAGATGGAATATGGGCATTACCCAATGGGTTATTTTCAAAACCTGCAGACACTTTTGTGGTGCTCCTTTGGGTTTTCGTTGCTTGTGGCTCGAATGCCCTACTAAAGATTAAGCCTAATCATGAGCAATATAAACAGTAAGGGGGTGTTTTTATTGAACCGAAATTCAGTTCATTTCCCTAAATTTATTGATCTGAACTTGGGTTTGTTCCAAAGGATTGACTCCAGCCTCAACCGCTTTGTGCCAATCAAGTGTCCAATCCAGAGTTTCCTCGAAAGAAAGTTTGTTGTGCCAGTTCAATTGGGTTTCAGCTTTTGTTGCATCAAGTGCCAATAATTCTGCCTCGTGAGGATTTTCTTTTTCATCAGTTGTCCAAGACGCACCTTGGCCCCATCGGTTTTTTAAATAATCTGCAACTGTTTTAACGTCTTTAAAACTTCTTTCATCTGGTCCAAAATTCCATTCTCCGGTCGCGTTGTTGTTCAACATTTTGTCAATCAAGGTCAAATAACCGTTTAAACAATCCAAAACATGTTGCCAAGGTCTTACTGCACTTGGATATCTAATCAACACGGGTTTTTGTCGGATGAATCCGTTAATTAAATCTGGAATTAGGCGATCTTGACTTACATCGCCGCCGCCAATTACATTTCCTGCCCTGGCTATTGCTGTTGGGACTCCAGGAAAACTTTTTACAAATGATTGAGTCGCGATGTCAGCCATAGCTTTGGAAGCACTGTAGGGATCATCACCACCTAAATAATCTGACTCTACATAACCTTTTTTTTGATTTATATTTTTATAAACTTTATCTGTAGTAATAATCAAATTAGCTTTTACAGATGGGATCTTTGAAACTGATTCAAGAAGATTGAAAGTACCAATTGCATTAGTTTCAATAGTTTCTCTAGGATCTAAATAAGATTTTCGCACTAAGGGCTGAGCAGCTAAATGAATAACAACATCTGGAGAAATCTTTTTAATTTTTTTGTTTAATCTTTTCACATCTCTTATGTCGCATCTTTCATCAAACGACATTTTTTTGCTAATTTTTGCAGTCTTGAATAAAGAGTTTTTAACAGGACCGAGTGAAATTCCTGAAACCTCGTGACCTAATTGACTTAGCATCAAAACCAACCAGCTACCCTTAAAACCTGTGTGGCCAGTAATTAGATAATGCATTTCTATTTAACTTTTCCACTCATAAAATCTTTAATACTTTCAGCAATATAGTCAAGCATTGGATTTGTAAGCCCTGGATAAGTTCCAACCCAGAATGTTCTTTTCATGACAATATCTGTGTTGGTGAGATCTCCAACAACTCTAAATTCTTGGTCTAGATATGCAGGCTGTCGCATGATATTTCCCGCGAACATCAACCTAGTTCCAATTTTTCTTGAATCTAAAAATCTAAGCAGTTCCTCACGATTCACAGAATGTTTTGGATCAAGTGTGATTGGAAACCCAAACCATGAAGGATCTGAATTAGGAGTTGCTTTAGGAAGTAATAATCCGTCTGTTCCTTCAAGTTGTTGATAAAGATAATTAAAGTTTTCTTTTCTTCTTGAAACAAATAAGTCAAGTTTGTCCATTTGTGATAAACCAAGAGCGGCTTGCATATCTGTTGCTTTTAAGTTGTAACCAATATGACTATAAATATATTTATGATCGTATCCTTCTGGTAATTCTCCTAATTTCCATTCAAATCTTTTCAAACAGGTGTTGTCGCATCCTGTTTCACAATAACAATCCCGACCCCAGTCTCTAAACGAATCAACTTGTTTTTTGACCAAAGGTGACTTAACAAAAACGGCGCCTCCTTCTCCAGTGGTGATGTGATGAGCAGGATAGAAACTCACAGTCGCTGTGTCACCAAAACTTCCAGTTCTTTGACCTCTATAGGTGGAACCTAGTGCGTCACAAGAATCCTCAATTAGCCAAAGATCATGCTCTTTACACAATTCTTGAACAACATCCAAATTGAATGGATTTCCTAAAGTGTGAGCCATCATGATTGCATTTGTTTTCGGTCCAATAGCTTCACGAAGTCTGTCCACAATTGCGTCATATGTTTGAAGCTCAATATCAACTACAACTGGTTTTAGTCCATTTTGAAAAATAGGATTTACAGTTGTGGGGAAACCCATTGCAACGGTTAATACTTCGTCTCCGGGTTTTAGCTGATCTGCCCCTAATTTAGGACTAGTCAAAGCACTAAGTGCTACAAGGTTCGCACTCGATCCGCTATTTACAAAAACGCAGTCACGAGCGCCAACATATTTTGCTAATTTCCTTTGAAAATCTTCTGTGAATCTTCCGGCTGTTAGCCAACCATCAAGTGATGAATCAACTAGTGCTACTAAATCCGGAGGAGTTAACACTTTTCCTGAAACCGGAACAGCTGAAACTCCAGGTACAAAATTCTTTGTAGCAAGAGATTTAGTCGCAAAGGACTCAACTGCATCAAGAATTAATTTACGTTCACTTTCTAATGGGTCGATCCCCACAAGAACCCCTATTTCTATCTGGGCCGACTTCACACATTACTGCATGTATATAGTCAATCTCTTTTCTATCAAAGATGGGCAAGTTCGACATTTTCAGTTACTTTGGGCACTAGCCCCCAACCTTTACCTCGTATAGTCTGAATTTTCAATGAAGACGACTGGTTACGAATTTCTTCCTAATCCAACAATTGGAGTGTCCTATTCAGTGAACATTCCGCATGAAATACTCAGACTCAAATGATCGACCTATTCATAAATGGCAAGCGCCTCAAATCTTCTAGTGGTGAGACCAGAAACATCATCCGCCCAGCCGATGGCTCAATAGTTGAAGTTGCTCAAGAAGCAACCAATAGTGATGTTGAGATGGCAATCAAGTCTGCTCGCTTGGCTTTTGAAACAGGTCCTTGGTCAAAAACAACTAATGCGCATCGAAGTTCTGTACTAAAAAGAATTGCTGAATTACTTGAACGAGATAAAGCATCTTTTGCAAAAGCAGAATCAAAAGACACCGGTAAGAGATTTATTGAAGCCGAATATGACATGGATGATGTCATTAAAGTATTCAAGTATTTTGCTGAACTTATTTCGCAACAACAAAATCGCAAAGTAAATGTAGATAGAGAAAATGTTGAAAGCACCATTCAATCTGAACCAGTTGGTGTTGTTGGATTAATTACCCCGTGGAATTATCCCCTTTTACAAGCCTCTTGGAAAATAGCTCCAGCACTTGCTGCTGGTTGCACTTTTGTTATCAAACCAAGTGAATTAACTCCCTCCACAACTTCTCTGTTAATGGATACATTGACCGAAGCTGGAGTGCCAGATGGAGTGCACAATTTAGTTTTGGGATCTGGCGCTGTTGCTGGTTCTCCTTTAAGTACTCATCCAGATATAGACATGGTTTCTTTCACAGGTGGACTAATCACCGGGAAAAAAATTATGGCAGCAGCAAGTGAAACAGTTAAAAAAGTAGCACTTGAACTTGGTGGCAAAAATCCAAATATAGTTTTTGCCGATTCAGATATGGATGCTGCGATTGATAATGCCCTAACCGCAGTTTTCTTACATTCCGGCCAAGTTTGCTCAGCCGGAGCACGATTATTAGTTGAAAAATCTATTCACGACAAATTTGTCAACGAAGTTGCCAGACGTGCAGATCTAATTAGATTAGGATCCCCCGAAGATTCATTTGCAGAAACCGGTGCATTAATAAGTGCAGCACATCGAGACAAAGTTGAAAAATATGTGGCAAATGCAGTCTCAGAGGGTGCAAAACTAATTGCCGGTGGCAAAAGGCCAACTGAATCTCATCTACAAAATGGTTTCTATTACCGACCAACAGTGCTTGATAATTGCAATTCCAAAATGCAATGTGTACAAGATGAATCATTTGGTCCAGTTTTAACTGTTGAAACCTTTGAAACTGAAGCTGAAGTTATTGCTTTAGCCAATGACACAATTTATGGATTAGCAGGTGCTGTGTGGACAAAAGATATCGAGAAGGCTCAAAGAGTTGCTAACCAATTAAGACATGGAACTA
>Ga0247838_1004581_pt1 | contig 14644 bp, 10 predicted proteins | sample LaCruzMarch2015__5_FD_189097 | JGI IMG/M metagenome (GOLD analysis project Ga0247838, IMG submission 189097) | Freshwater microbial communities from meromictic Lake La Cruz, Castile-La Mancha, Spain - LaCruzMarch2015_15m | ecosystem: Environmental > Aquatic > Freshwater > Lake | place: Spain... | reverse complement strand
TGGAACTCGGGTGGTAATTGCATATATCTTGATAGCTTGAGAACCTTCAAAATAATGCTTTTTCACCCAGTTCTTTTCTTTTCTAAAGGGATAAAGTCCAGTACAGAAGGTGTTGATAATTTAACAGTAAAAAAAAACAAACTAGTTTTTAACATATTATCTTTTGTAAGTAATTTAGAAATCAATGAAGAGTTGATAAAATTAACAGATCAAAAATCGAGCTAATTTTCACCCCGCTCGTCCAAGTCTTTCAAAGCCAAGCTAAAATACCGCACTACCGCTGGTACGGGTCTCACGACCCTTATCTCCGCGTCTTCAAGACGCATGAGTATGCACTAAGGCGCATTTTTTTGAGCACTATTGTTGCTTATTGTTGGAATTGTTTTTATATTACTACCGAATTGTTGCGGCAGGGCAAGATAGGTTCCTACCGCTACAAGATCATTAACTGGGGTTTAGTTTTACTTAGGGCCGAGACGCTGTGCGTTTCGGCTTTTTTATCGTACAAGTTATGGCGGATTAAGCCACCTATTCAGATATTTCTACTACAAAGATTGATAATTTTATGCCATGAGTGATATCATTAAATTCGACTATGAGGGACAGCAAATTAGCTTTGAATTTGCCGATGGCAACAAGATGATTAATGCTACCGAAATGGCTAAGCCATTCAAAGGCAAATTGGCGGCGGATTTCCTGAGATTAAAAACGACCAAAGACTTTATCCTTGCACTGGAAGCCCGTTATGGGAATTCCCATAACGGAGGGAATCGTGAGGTTTTACGCATTATTCAAGGCGGCACCCCGGAACTGCAGGGTACCTGGATGGACGAACTCCTCGCCTTGAAATTTGCTTCCTGGCTCAGTCCCTATTTTGAAATCTGGGTCTACGATCGTATTCAGGAACTTGTTACCACCGGAGTCACCCACCTTCAAGGTATTCCTCCTTCCGGCTTCGCAGCCACATTGCGCCTCCTGGCCGAGCAGTGGGAAAAGCAGGAGCAGATCAACGAGAATGTGAAGGAAGAGCTTGATAAGGCAGCCCAGCGCCTCGATGAGCTGGAGTCGAAAATCATTAGTGTAGATGATCATTATTATACCATCGCCGGGTATTGTAATTTGCATAAAATCCCCTGCCCTCTTCATCAGGCCAAGGAATGGGGAAAAAACGCAGCGGCATTAAGCCGTCAGAAGGCCATACCCACTGGCACTGCGCATGATGAGCGTTATGGTCAGGTCAGAACTTATCATGAGGATATACTGAAAGAGGTGGTTGTGTGATATAGCGCAGCCTATTTCTAATTTTTTCATCCATGCTTGAAGTAAAGAAATCTCAGCGCATCTGCATATTTCTAAAAGTACCCTTTACCGCTATCTTGATCATCAAGGGATAAAACCTGGCAAATAGATGTGAAATGAGTGCTGAAAGGGAATTGAACTCCTGAGTCATCCCGAATTTTTGCCTAGGTAAAAATTCGGGATGACTCAGGTTTTTGATTTTTCACTGCTGCTCAGCAAGAATCTGCCGCGCTACTTTCAAAATCTCGTCATCGTCTAAATGAACAACTCCTCCTCCTGGCCCAGGTTCGATGTGAACACCGATGGTTTCTCCCTCGTCAAATTTCGTTGCGCCAAAGTAGTTCCGCACGGTTTGCTCCGCAATGTTAAGGGTTCTGGCTATTCGGGAGATGCTGCCAGTAGGTAGTTTGTGTTTAATGTCTCTCAGATCATTGAATGTGATGTTCATAGACAGTCAATTTTGTGAAGAAAAGGAGAAATTTTGTTCACCTGAAATATAACATCAATTCTTTAAAATCTCAATATCGATTCTTTTTATTTTTCTAAAATCAGTTCAGAAAAAATGAAATGCTGATTTTTGTCAACAAATCAAAATTAGCTGGTGACAAAAATCAGTGTTCATTGATGATAAACACCGTAGGTGCACAGGCCATCAATTCATAGCGGTGCAACTTGATTTGATCCCAAAAATTTCGGCTCAAGATCAAGATGTCATAATCGCGAAAAGAAGCCATGTCGTAATCCTTCTGCACCAAAAAATGGGCTTTGCTCGCAATGGGCTCTGGAGCTGCCTCAAGGGGCGCTTTGCTCAAAACATGGAGTTGGTTGTGCCCCGTTTCCGCAAAATTCTTGAGCAAATCAAACAAAAAGACATCGCTGTTTTCGTGGTATACCATCAGGGCTTTTTTGATCTGGGTGAACCCCTTATCGATCAGTACGCCCACCGAGGCATCAATGCTTTCAAAAAAAGTTTGTACCATGCCTCCGGTTTCATCCCGCGAAAACAAAGGCCGCGAACTCCCGATCAACATGAGGTCAAACCGTCCCCTATTCGCGTATTGGATGATTTCCTGGGGTACATTGTTGCTGGCCTTGTAGTGGGTTTTCAAAGGGATATGGTATTTCTCAGCCAGGCTTTTGATGGGTTCAAAACCTTCTTTTTCAAAGATTTCCGTTTCGGCAAACGAAAGATCTGCATTGGGTGTAAGGTGGAGGGCATATACTTCGGCAGGAATGCGCAGTTGCTGTGCCAATTGCAAGAGTCTTCCTCCTGCCTTGGGTTGACCAAAGGAGATCAGCAGTCGAAAGGTGTGCTCTGGCAATTTTGGTGCTGCAACTGGGTGCGTTTCCTTTATTTTAGAGCGCCGTTGAAACCATTCCAGCAAGTTCAGGGCTGGGCCGGTCATAAAGGTGGTCGCCAGCGCCATCAACACCATCATGGCAAAAACCGCAGGGGAGAGAATGCCCAGGTCAAAGCCGATATTGAGCACAATCAGTTCCATCAAGCCTCGGGTGTTCATCAAAGCGCCAATTGCGATGGAATTGTGCCAGGTTAAACCACTCAAACGGGCTGGAATGACGCTTCCTATAAATTTACCTGCAACGGCCAGGGCAACAATCAAACCACAAGTTTGCCACAGTTCGGGGGTATTCAGCAAACCAATTTGGGTTCGCAAGCCCGTAAACACAAAAAACAAGGGCAACAACAGCACCACCGTCAAGTCTTCTATTTTGTTGGTGATGACGTGTCTGAACTCTTCATTTTGGGGAATGATCACCCCGGCCACAAATGCGCCAAACAAGGCGTGGATGCCAATGACTTCGGTCAGAAAGGAAGACAATACCACCACCGAAAAAATGACCGCAATGACGCTGCGGTTGATGGTTTCAAGGCTAAAAAAACGATTGGCCAATCTGGCCAACAAAGGCTTGAGCACATAAACCATAAACAACACATACCCAATGGAAAGCCCAATGGTCAGCAAGGCACCCTGTGCCGAACCCGACCGCACCAAAGCAATAATTGCGGCCAGGATACACCAGGCCAAAACATCATTGACGGCGGCAATGGCAATGGCCATACTGCCCAGGGGAGTCTTGTTCAGTCCCCGCTCCTGGATGATGCGCGCCAACACCGGAAATGCGGTGATGCTCATGGCAATGCCGATAAACAGGGCAAAAGCCAAAAAACTGATCCCCGCAGGAGCATAGGTTTGGAAAAGGAACCAGGCCAAAAAAATGCCCATAAAATAAGGCACGATGATGCTGGATTGGCTGATAAAAAAAACGTCCAGCGCGGAGTTGCGTAAGATCCTTAGGTCGAGCTCCATACCCACGATAAACATGAACAAAACGAGTCCCAATTGACTGATCAACTGCAAGTTGCCCAAGGAACTGGGCGCAAACAAATATCCAAAAAAATCGGGAGCTACCCAACCCAACAACGAGGGGCCAAGCAAAATACCCGCAACAATCTCTCCAACCACGGTAGGCTGTCCAATCTTGTTCATCACCCAGGCCAGCAAGCGCGCCATGGCAATGATGGTCAAAATTTGCAGGAGAAAAAGGCTCAAGGGGTGTTTCAACCCCTCCTGAATAGAGTGCCAGATGGGCTGATTGGCCATTGGCAGACTGGATTCAAGGCCATTGTTGATTTCGAGCAGTTTGCCTTGTTGCAATATCCACCATGCCGCAACGACCAAAAGTACAATTGCCAAAACATAGGGGATCCAATTTTTTTTCATTCCTGATTAAATTTATGGCACAAACTACAAATTAGGAACGGTTGAACCCTAAACTTTGGCACAGCATATTTTAAAAGCGGCGCAACTGGGTCTTCAGGAAAGTCCATTCAGGGGTCAGCACCTCTGCTCCACTGGCCTTGAGGCTGTACCAGGGGCTCAATTTCGGGTCATTGAAGTTTTGCAAGATGTGGATGTCCTGTGCTGGCATGTAGCTTTGCGCCAGCAGGAAAAGTTTCTCCCCCGTAGCTGGATTTACCGCCATATCCACCACCAATACGGCGTGACCGGGGCTACCTCCCCGAATCAATACATCCCCGATGTTCATTTCATTGAAGGCGATGGGTTTCAGTTCTTTTTCGAGCGACAGGGTTCCGGCATAGGTATACACCAGATCGAGGTAACTGCGAAACGATCGGTACCCCGGAGTGGCGGCTTCTTTTTTGTACCAACTGGTTTTGTTGCCCACTACCTTCATCCGAAAGCCTTCCTTCCACTTGCTGTAATCGCAACGAAATCCATTGGTAAAATTGAAGTGGATGTCCTGAAACCGTGCCTGACTGAACAAATACTCGGCCCGCATGCGCATCACCGCATCGGCACATTGCTGCAAATCGCGGCTGCCCACATCCAACGTCAAGACTGCTGCATGTACATTGGCCATTTTGGGTACGCCGTTGAATAAGGTTACTCCGCTTTGGTCGGGCTTCAAGGTCAATTGACGCAGGTAAACACCAAAACTGCCTTCAGGTGCAGCTACTCGTTCAAATTTTTGGGGCAATTTGATGCGTGTAGCAATTTTGTCGCCTTTGGGATCGATGAGGTTGCTGGGGTTTTGGCTGCAACCCGATTCCAGTATTCCGAAGCAAAGCAGGATTTGCAGGAAAAAAAGTTTTTTAGGCATTTTCGCGTTTTGATTAAAGGTAATCACTTATTCCTCTCAATACTCAGTAGGCTAATTATCGAATGCTTTCGCTCACAAAAGTGAAGATATTGTGAACGAAAACATTCAAGATTTAATTTTTGACTTACCGCACGCATTTAACCGCAGAGTAACGGAGTTGACGCGGAGTTTCGCGGAGTTTTTTTAGGGCACCTTCGGTGCGGAGAGGCCGCAGAGGTCGCCGTTGTTGAAGTTTGGTTCGTTGCCATATATTAAGTCCCAGCAGTATACTTGATTTAGGTAAAGTCATTCTGAAGCACGATCTCCAGCCACCGCAGGTGGCAAGCTCCTAAATACTAAAAAACTCCGCGCAACTCCGCGTCAACTCCGTTACTCTGCGGTTAAAATGTGCAATGTGAGTAAGTAAAAACCTAATCCTCCTCCCTCACAAACGCCCCCCGCCGTGGCGCGGGCATTTTCGAGTTTTCTCCCCTTACCGCTTTCCACACAATTTCACTGAACAGCAAGTCGGGTACCTGATCCAATTTTTGCAAGGGCAAATTGCGGGAAAGTTGGGACAGTTTCCCCCTCGCTGGATTGAATTGATCCAGACTGATGCGGTTTTTCTCTGCAACATAAGGCTGCAAGTTGGGGACTTTGGTAAAACAGGCAAACATTGGCGTGGCTGCTGCATCGAACTGGCTCATGGGTTTTAAACCCAAAATCAGCTCGATGGTACGCACCATGCTGGAAGTGCTGTACATCGAAGATTCAAGGTGCTGGCGCTTGGTGTAGGGGCTAACCACCAGAGCAACCGAACGGTGGGCATCCACGTGATCGGGGCCATTTTGCGCATCGTCTTCCAACACAAAAACAGCCGACTCTTTCCAAATGGCACTTTTTGACAGGTGTTCAATCATTTTCCCCATGGCCCAGTCGTTGTCGGCTACCATGGCTGCTGGCGTACGAGCGCCAGGAGCAGCGCCAGAGGTATGGTCACCGCCCAGGCCAATGATGCTGAGTTTGGGCATTGCGCCGATGGCCAGCAGGGAATCAAAATCGGATTTCCAACGCTCGAAACGCACTGAGTCTTTAATGCCTACATCCCAGGAAGGATATTTGCGGCAACTTCGGGTTTTGAGCGCAGGTGGGATGGGTTCGTTGTATCCATAGCCCATCTCGCCATAATTGCGGATGCTAATCTTGTTTTTGACGCAATGATCCCAGATGAACCCCTCCTTTGGTACCGAGGTAGGGTTTTGGCCTTCGTAATCGTACGAACCACCTTTGCCCCCGTAATTGGTGGGCCAGGTTTTTTCCAGGTAATCGTTGGCATAAGCACCCATCGACCAACTGTGGCCATCGGCACTCACTTCTGCGTCTACATAAAAATTGTCGAGCAAGACATAGTCCCGTGCCAACTTGTGCGCGTTGGGCGTGATGCTATCGGGAAACAGACACAGCGAGGGGTCGCCATTGCCCGCTTTGATGTCGCCAAAAACCTGATCATAGGTGCGGTTTTCGCGAATGATGTAAAACACATATTTGATCGGTGAAGGCTGGCCCACCACCCTTGGAATGGGGTTGCCCACCTCCCCTTCTGCCTGGAGTTCGCGGGCTTTGGTGTAAGGTGTGTTTTCGTACACCATTTTGGTAAATTGCTTCAGATCTGTCTCAGTTGGTACTGGAACAATGGACAATGACCCTTTGAACAAACCTCCAATGTACTCCGCGCCACCATGACCGCCGCTGGGTTGTGGCCCGTGCGGGTTGGCCAGTGAGCCAATGCTGCCCTTGCCATTGGTGACGTATATTTCCTCGCCAAATACCCTCACGCTGGTTGGATACCAGCCCGTTGGAATAAAACCTTTGGATTGGCTATTTCCTGCTTTGGTTACATCAAAAACCACCAGACAGTTATTGTCCGCATTGGCCACATACAGGGTTTTTCCATCTCCAGAAAGCGCAAGTGAGTTGGGTGCACTGCCCGTAGGTGCGTCGGGATAAAGCGCAGCAACCAGCGTTTCGGTATTGCTGCGACTGGTCAAATCGATGACTTCCACGGTATTGTCGTCGGCACAGGCTACAAACAAGCGTTTGCCATCCTTGCTTTGAAGCATTTCGGTAGGGTGCAAACCTGTGGGGATGCGAGACACGATGCGTTGCTGGGCAATGTCGTAAATGGCCACTGCTTTTCCGCCCCAGAGAGAAACGTATAGTTCTTTTTTGTCTTGAGAAAGCAGGCAGGTATAAGGTTGCGCTTCCAGCGTAACTTTCTGACGAATGTTCTTTTTTTCCAAATCAAGTACGTACAGCGCCTTGGCGTCTTTGCCCACCACAAAAAGGGTTTGGGCAGATTCGTCCAGGCTCATTCCTGCCGTCCATACGGCTTCCTTGGGCCAGCGACTGCCCAGGGAGATCGAGTCTTTGAGCACCAGTTTGTCTTGCTGGATTTGGTACATGCGCACATTGTTGTCGTTGCCACCTGAAGCGTAAACCGTATTGGCTTGGGCATTGAGGGCCAGACCATACCAGGCTTTGGGCACTTCGAGGGTGTGGAGCAGGGTATCTTTTTCCAGATCGATCCATTGCAAAGAGTGGCCGCTTTGGCCATTGTTGCTCACCACGGCACGGCGGCCATCGGCACTAATGAGCAATTGGAGCGGTAAGTCGCCCAATACCAGTTGTTTACCCACCGGACTCAGGCTCCAACCATTGGGTAATTCAATGCGTCGGGCAGGAAAAGCATCGTTGGAGCTGTGGATAGAATGTTCCTGACAGGAAAGTGCACAGCACCACAGGAGGGCGATGTAAGCATATTTTTTCAGCATGACCTGGTTTTTTCGGAAAAGTACTTCGACAAAAAGGAAAAAGTGCGGCTGCAAGGTGAAGTTTTTGTGAATTTTATGCTTTCCTTTGTGTTCTAAGGGCGATAAAAAAATGAACACTTATTTTTGCCCCACTACTAATTCTCTAACTGAAAAGAAAAACGATGCTCCTATTTATTGGTCAGCTGATTAAATTCATCCTGCACATTGACGACAACCTGCTCGTCATGGTCAACCAGTACGGCAATTTGGTCTACATCATCCTTTTCCTGATCATTTTTGCGGAAACAGGTTTGGTCGTAACCCCCATTTTGCCGGGAGACAGTTTGCTTTTTGCGGCAGGTGCACTGGCCGCAGGCGCTCAAAAACTGGACATTACCATTTTGATCCTCATCTTTTTTGTGGGTGCAGTTTTGGGCAATACCGTGAATTATGCCATCGGTCGCTATTTCGGGCCACGCATTTTTCAAATCAAAAGCCGCTGGATCAAAATGGAATACCTGGAGCGTACCAAAGCATTTTACGACAAATACGGTGCTACCGCAGTAGTATTGAGCCGCTTTGTACCCATTTTTCGCAGTTTTGTACCCTTCATCGCTGGCGTAGGCCAGATGAGCTGGGGCAAGTACATGGCCTATACGGTATTTAGTGCTTTCATTTGGGTGGTGCCCATTACCTTGTTGGGTTACCTGTTTGGCAATGTTCCCATCGTGAAAGAAAACTTCAGTCTGGTGGTGCTGGGCGTGATAGGCATCAGCTTATTGCCCGTTATTTATCAGGCAGTTAAGGGGTTTTTCGCATCGAAAAAAGAAGCTTAATCCCTAATCACTTCAAATAATACACATAAAACAAGGCAGCCAGTCCCAATACAATTACCCATTCCAGGGTGCTGCCCAAGGCTTTGTTGCGTACGCGGACGTGGATGATGGAAATTAGGGAAAAAATCAAACCGAGTACGAGGTAAAACCGCAGTTTGGAAACATCGGCGATGCTGGGGCCAACTTCCAGACCCATTTTGTATACAATACTCAACACAATTGGCGCAAGGAGTACGCTGACTATTGCGGTAAGGCCGCCAGCCAACCACAAAATGACCACGGGCATGTCTTTTGCCAGCAAGTGCAAGGTACGCACGGTGCTGCTCACAATTAGCCACAACAAAAAGAGTTGTAGACCCGTAATGACCTTGGTGGCAAAATTGCTGTAATCGCCAAAGATCACATAACAAAGCAAATTGCCTGCTAAAACCAGGATTCCGTAAAAAAGTCCAGCCAGCGGAACTGCACGAAGGATGGCCGCCCAGTAATTGGTTTTGCTCGAAGAACGATGGGTCGTAGGTTTGGTACTCACGATTGGCAATTTTAAAAAACAAAGGAGCAGAATTTTCTCTGCCCCTTTTCTAAATTGGTATATAGATAACCTCTCTTTTTTTATAAGAGTGTGTTTGAAATAGAATTCCAAACACACATTAAAACGAACGAGTCGATTACTTATTGGCTTTGGCGTGGTCTGCCAGGAATTGCTCCAACCCGATGTCGGTCAAGGGGTGCTTGAGCAAGCCCAAAATTGCAGACAGCGGACAAGTCACCACATCTGCACCTGATTTAGCAGCATCAACGATGTGCTTGGAGTTGCGAATAGATGCCGCAAGAATTTGAGTATCAAAGCCTTGAATGGCGTAAATTTCGGCAATTTCCCGGATAAGTGCCATCCCGTCCCAGTTGATGTCATCTACCCGACCCACGAATGGAGACAGATAAGTGGCTCCAGCCTTAGCCGCCAAAATGGCCTGGCCAGCCGAAAACACCAATGTACAGTTGGTAGGAATGCTGTGCTCCGTAAAATAATTAATGGCTTTGATGCCATCCTTGATCATGGGTACTTTTACCACGATATTTGGCGCAAGATCAGCCAGGCGTAAGCCTTCTTCAATGATGCCTGCATAATCTGTTGAAATAACCTCGGCAGAAACATCTCCTTCCACAATTTCACAAATGGCGCGGTAGTGGTTGATGATGTTGTCGATACCAGAGATGCCTTCTTTGGCCATCAGGGAAGGGTTGGTAGTTACCCCGTCCAGAATACCCAGATCCTTTGCTTCTTTGATTTGATCCAAATTGGCAGTGTCGATAAAGAATTTCATATGTTTCTAGTTTGGATTGGCTTTGACGCGTCAAAGCTACGTAATTTTTGAACAAAAAAAAAGCTTGAGGTTTTCACCCCAAGCCTCGCCATATGAATCATAATCACTTTAATGTTGGTGGGCTCGCGGTAGCAAGCCGTGCGGGTTGTCGTTCCGCTTTGTTGACAATACAAATGTAGGTGCTTAAAATGACTGAAACAACGACAGCGAGACACGTTCAATTATCAAAAAAAAAGCACTTTTTTACACTTAAAAAATCATAATTATTTGTCTACCAATATTTTAATCGAATCAAAATAATCCTAAATCAGTTAGATAATGTCCAAATCCAGTTTCCTTCACTATCAAAATATCCAATTTTATCACCTTGTTCTACTCTAAAAACGCCTTCACCGGCATATCGAATGTATTCAAAATCGGCGCCAACGATCAAATCACCCTGCAAATTAGACAATCCGCTGAATCCGTCAATGCGAACTTTTGCATATCCGTTCTCAAAACTTTCAATTTGGCTGTATTTAGGTGGCACCAATTCCATCCCCCTTCGGTTGATCACGCCCCATTTGCCATTGATCTGCACGACTGCAACCCCGTGATTGAAACTGCCTGCCTTTTGATAATAACCATTGTACATCCCGGCTTGTTCGGTGATGTAATAAAAACGGTATTGTTCGTCGCGTACCAAGCCTCGCCCTTCGCTAAAATCGAGCAAACGATTGATGCTGGGCTCTATCAGCATTTTTCCATTCAGATCCAATAGGCCCGCTTTGCGCAAGCTGCCTTGAGACACTACTGCCCTCCCATCAGAAAAACGCTGGCATTGTTTGAATATAAAAGGAGTCAAGCCATAGCCATCTTTGGTCAGGTAGCCACAGTTGCCGTCTTTGTATACGGCAGCCCGTCCTTCGGAAAAAGCTTCGGCACGAGAATAAATACAAGGAATGATTGATTTGCCCGTGGTGTCAATGTACCCATAGGCATCGCGGTCTTTGACTACGGCCAAGCCTTCGGTGAAAGGAAAAATCTCGGTATAATTGGTGCCTCCTACCGGAAGTCCTTGCAAGTTGATCAAACCCAGTCGGCTGTTTTCCTGGCTTTGCACCGCAACTGCCAGGCCATGTTGGTCGAAATTGCGAATCTCCGAGTATTTGGGGCGCAGCACCCAGCGGTTGTTTCCATCGATCAAGCCCCATTTTCCGCCAACTTTCACGCGGGCAACGCCCCGATCAAAGTCAAAGGCTTGTTCAAATTGAGCCGGAATGTCCATTTTGTTGTTGGGTCTAATGTATCCGATTCCTTTTTCGGTTTCAACCCAAGCCAACTGGTTGCAAAAATTGCCTGCCCGACGGTACTGAAAATCAATGACAACTTGCCCTAATTTGTCAATAAAGCCCCAAAAGCGTCCCAATTTGACCGCAGCCAAACCTTCATGAAAATCGCTCACTTCCCGAAAGCGGCAAGGGATTACTTCCAATCCCTCGTTGTTGACAAACCCCCAGAGTCCATCCCGCATCACCGCGAGGCGGTTTTCGCGAAAAGAGCCGATTTGATCATAAACCGCATTGACGGCCAATTGCCCCAGGGTATCGATCAATCCGTATTTAGGCCGCTGCACGTAGAGGCAAATGATTTTGTTTTCGGTATTTTCCAAAAAACTGATGTTGTCGTATTGGCAGGGAATAACCTGCTTGCCAAAACGATTGACCACTCCCCATTTGTTGTCGCACTGTACGATGCCCACTTCATTCACCACGTCACGGGCAAAGGTATACTGGGGCTTGATGCGTACTTGTGCTGCGGTATCGACGTAGCCCCAGGTGCAGGATTCGCAGGTTAAGGCCGCATTATCCCGGAAGATTTGGTCGTATTGAGTAACGTCAGCCAAAGTAACTGGTGAAGCCAGCGCCGAGAGGTAATCTTGCAATTTGCCAAGTTCCTGGTTGGGTTTTATTGCCCCCGAAATGCGCCCGACCTGACTCATTCGCGCCAGGCCATCCTGAAATGGGCCAATGAACGAAAAGTCATTTTGATGAAATTGACCCTTGCGGCTGACCAGCCCAAAACGACCAGATTGCAACCAACAACGCGCCCAGGTACTGCCTTTGCGAAAATCGTCCAAAAAGAAATGGATGGCACTGATCTCGGTGACCAAAGCCCCCAGGTTGTTGTCTACCAAACCATAAATGTATTCGAAGCGGTAAGTAGTCCGTTCAAATTCATAGTCTTTGCTACTGGGCATCCCTACCAGGGTGAGGCCCAACTCAGGTTCAACTTTGATGCGCCGAAAGGTAGGTGGAATTTGAATGCTTCCGTCGGCGATGTTGCGCAAGCCCCAGCGGTCGTCTTTGGCAGCATAAAACCATTCGTAATTGTCCAGAATATAGCCTGCTTCGTCTTTTTCCAGCACGCGGGTTACTTTGTTGGATGCTGCGCCTACCCGCACGCTGAAGTGACGATCCAGGCTCTGATCAGCAACCAATTCACCGCGTTCATTGAAGCGAAGTAGATCTAGTGATTCAGCCTGACCTGGTACACTAATTTTTTTATACGCTTTGGCTTGATTGCCTTCCAGCAGTATTTTTCGGTATTTGGGTACCGTCAGTTCTTTTCCCGCCAAATTGATGAGACCAAAATCCTGCCCCAGCTTAACGATGCTGACCGCACCTTTGGGAGGTGCAATATAACTGTACTTAAAATCGGTCAACTGTTGATCCCCTTCTTTCAGCAATGCCCATTGCCCCTTGAGGTTTACCCGAAATACCGATGGAGAATGCAACAGAATCTCATCGTAAAGGGGGGATATGATCGGGCGGCCACACCAATCAATCAGGCCGAGGCTTTTGTCTTTGCGCGTAATGATGTAGCGGGTGGTCAGCGGATAATAGTCGTCGTAGGTTTTTCCATCCGTAACGATGCCTTTGCAGATCGAAGAAAAAAGCAAGTTTTGAGTGCCCGTCTGAAAAATAAAATAGCTATCGGACAACCTGCGCCAGGATTGAAAGCGGTTGGGCGCCATTTGACGGCCACGGTGATCGATGGCTCCCCAAAGCTGGTTGCGCCTAAAGAAAAATAGACTATCGTTGAGGATTTCAATTTGTTCGGTAACCGGGCTGAGCAATTCTTTTCCACTAAGCAGATAAAGTCCCAGTCGGCCTTCATTGCTGGTTTGGAAGTAGTGTTTTTGTTTGAGTTGAACTTCGTCGTATTGGGCAGGAACGAGGCTGCGCCCCTCCCGATCCACTACACCCCATTTCTGATTGAGGCGATAGGCCAAATACCCCCCTTCCCAAACCAGCAAGCGGTCGTATCCTTTGGGCAAAATCACCCGGCCTTGCAGGTTCACCACCATCCACTGCCCTTGATCCATTACTGCAATCAGCAAAGAATCGAGTACCCGTAAGTCTTCATACCGAGGCGCCATTACTTCGTGGCCTTGCCGATTGAGCATGCCCACCTTTCCTTCGCGCTGCATTACGGCGTAACCGTACAGCTTGAAATCACCAATGGCTTCGTAGCGGGGTTGAATCACCAATTTCCCTTCCCCGTTGATCAAACCCCAACGATTGCTGATTTTGACTGGAAAAAAAGTCTGCGCTTGCACGCAGAAGCCCCAGAGTCCCCAAAAAAGTACAAAGACAATGCGCATAATCGGTATTTCGTTCTTTCCGGGTTGAGTAGATTATGAATTCTGTGGCCGCGAAAAACGTATAATAAAAACGTAATTTTAAGCCAATAATTTTAGGAAGGTAAGCGAAATAAATTCACTGCTTCCAGAATGTGTGCAAAATACTAAGTGATTTGTTTGTCTTTGGTAAAAAAACCAAAATGTGCCTCCCAGCAAAGCAAAGGGCGGAAAAGAATTATGTACTGGTAAATGAAATCAACTCGGAAATCTTTTCAAAATTCCATAACTTTAACTTTTAATACAAACAAAAAAATGACCACCACCATCCACACCGTCGCCCCAGGCGAAACCCTGACCAGCATCGCCCGTCAATACGATGTCAAAGTCCGTCACCTCAAGGCACTCAATGGCCTGCAATTCAGTCAATTGTTCATTGGGCAAAACCTGTTGATTGGAATAGAAGAAGAGGAAGACTCCCTGATTTCAACCACTTCTCGCGCCCTCACTGAGGTTTCCAGCGCTCAATACACTGTGCAAGCAGGTCTGTTGATTGGAATAGAAGAAGAGGAAGACTCCCTGATTTCAACCAAATCTCGCGGCCTCACTTACGTTTCCAGCGCTCAACACACCGTGCAAACAGGTGAAACCCTTTACCGCATTGCCATCAGGTACAAAGTGACGGTAGAGCAATTAAAAAAAGACAACAACCTCAAGTCAGATGCGCTCAGTGTTGGTATGACGTTGCGCATTGGCAGCAATCAGCCTGTTGTAACTCCGGTTTCTCCCCAAAGCACAAAAACTTATACCGTTGCCAAAGGAGACACCCTGAGCAAAATTGCGCGCGAGCAAAATACCACGATCGCCGCTTTGCGCAGCCTGAACAACCTGAATAGCGACAACCTGAGTATCGGCATGGTGCTCAAAGTCAGCGTCAGTGCGGGTGGAAACACTTTTCCTCCAATACCACCGACTCAAATAATAGTTAACCCACCGACTCCGATACCTATACCAACTCCCCCCATCAATTCCTCGAATAATTCGGCGTTGCTGAGCAGCAAGAATGACACCAGTTACAACCTATACCAAGAGATTCGCCTGCTCAATGGGGAAATTCGAACTTTCAAA
>Ga0247838_1004572_pt1 | contig 14662 bp, 14 predicted proteins | sample LaCruzMarch2015__5_FD_189097 | JGI IMG/M metagenome (GOLD analysis project Ga0247838, IMG submission 189097) | Freshwater microbial communities from meromictic Lake La Cruz, Castile-La Mancha, Spain - LaCruzMarch2015_15m | ecosystem: Environmental > Aquatic > Freshwater > Lake | place: Spain... | reverse complement strand
GGATGGCTGGTGTAGGTGTCGTCGATGGTCACAGTTTGTACCCTCGGTGAATGGCCACAACCCCGCCGGTCAGGTTGAAGAAATCACAGCGCTCAAACCCGGCGTCTTCCATCATTGCGCGCAGCGTCTCTTGGTCCGGGTGCATGCGGATTGATTCCGCCAGATAGCGGTAGCTCTCCGCGTCGTTGGTTACCAGCCGGCCCAGGGTGGGCAAGACATTGAATGAATACAGGTCATAGACGCGTCCGAAGGCTTTGCTGGTGGGGCGCGAAAACTCCAGGATCAGCGCCCGTCCGCCGGGGCGCAGGACGCGATACATTTCACTGATCGCCCACTCCTTGTGGGTGACGTTGCGCAGCCCGAAGCCGATGGTCACGCAGTCGAAGTGATCGGACGCGAAGGGCAGGCGCTCCGCGTTGGCCAGGGCATAGTGGAGGTTGCCGATGCGGCCCTGATCGGTCAGGCGCTCCCGTCCGCGGGTCAGCATGGCCTCGTTGATGTCGGACATCACGACCTCGCCCGCGGCGCCGACGATGCCGGCGAAACGCGCGGCCAAATCCCCGGTGCCGGACGCCAGGTCCAGGACCCGTTGGCCGCGGCGCACCCCGGCCAGGGCGATGGCGTGGCGCTTCCACAGCCGATGGATCCCCAGCGACATGAGATCGTTCATGATGTCATAGCGCGATGCCACCGAGTCGAAGACTTCGCGTACGCGCACTGCCTTCTCATCGACCGGCACCTGCCGGTAGCCGAAATGGGTCGTCTCTTTGTCGGTCATAGCCTGATTCTCTGCTCGCAATGGGCGTAATTCTACACGATGGCGGGGCGGCCCCGGCGCTGCTCGTCAGTGCTGGTTGCGGCCCGGTTCCCGTGGGAGCGGCGTCCCGCCGCGATGCGGTGCAGGGGGATGCGGGGGGAATCGCGGCCGGAGGCCGCTCCCACGGGACGGGACGGGCCGGGGCTGCGCGGTTGCGGCTGTGCGGGATCTCGTGGGAGCGGCGTCTCGCCGCGATGCGGTGCCGGGGTGCGCGGGAGGAATCGCGGCCGGAGGTCGCTCCCACGGGGCTGTAGTGGGCGCGTTTGCGCTAGACTTCGCGGGAGCGGCGTCCCGCCGCAATCGGTATCGAGGTCGAGCCAGTGGACAAACCCCATAGTCGCGATCTGCGCAAGTGCCGCATCTCCGAGTCGGGGCGCATTTACCATATGCGTACCTCGACGGAACTCAAACGTCCTTTGTTTGCCGACTTTTGGCTTGGTCGCGAGGTGGTGAAGTCCCTGCGTTTCCTGCATCAGCGAGGCGACGTCGAGAGCCTGGCCTTCGTCGTGATGCCGGATCATTTGCATTGGCTTCTCTGTCTGACCGGGGAGCGGCCCTTGGACCGGATCATGTTGTCGCTGAAGAGCTACACGTCGCACCGGATCAACATCCGCCGCGCGATGCATGGTCCGGTCTGGCAAGAGGGGTATTTTGACCGTGCGCTACGGGCGGAAGAGGACCTCAAGCATATGGCGCGTTACATCGTCGCGAATCCGCTGCGAGCAGGTTTGTGTAGGCGTCTGGGGGATTACCCATTGTGGGATGCGAAGTGGCTTTGACCCCGTGGGAGCGGCGTCCCGCCGCGATGCGGTGCCTGGGTGCGCGGGGGGAATCGCGGCCGGAGGCCGCTCCCACGGGGCGGGCGACGTTCTGCTCAGGATGGTTTCTTGCGCGCCTGTCCGGCCTTGAGCAGTTCATCCAGATACTCCTGCCACAGCCGCTCCTGGTTGAGACCGAGATTGTAGAGATACTCCCAGGAGTAGATGCCGGTGTTGTGCTCATCGTCGAAGTGCAGGCAAATGGCGTAGTTGCCGACCGGTTCGATCTTGTCGATGCCGACGTCTTCTTTTCCGAGTTGCAGCACCCGCTGGCCGGGGCCGTGGCCCTGGACCTCGGCGGACGGGGAGAAGACGCGCAGATATTCGCACGGAAGGTTGAAGTGTGAGCCGTCGTTATATTGCACTTCCAGCACCCGGGACTGTTGGTGCAGGTTGAGTTCAGTGGGTGTCGGCATGGCGTTCTCCGGTAATAGCGGACGGGTCCCGCGGCCGTTCAAGACGGGCGGGGACCCCGGTGGCAACGAAGGCGATTTCTGTCACAGGATGTAGCGTGACAGGTCCTCATCCGCGGCCAGTTGGGACAGGTTCTGGTCCACGTAGGCGGCGTTGACGGTGACGGTGACCCGATCCAGGTCCGAGGCGTTAAAGGAGACATCCTCCAGCAACCGCTCGAGGACCGTGTGCAGGCGCCGCGCGCCGATGTTCTCGGTGCGTTCGTTGACCTGCCAGGCGATCTCGGCGAGCCGGCGGATGCCGTCCGCGGTGAACTCCAGGTTCACCCCCTCGGTGGCGAGCAACGCCTGGTACTGATCAGTCAGCGAGGCATCCGGCTCGGTCAGGATGCGCACGAAGTCTTCCGTGGTCAGCGCCTTCAGTTCCACCCGGATCGGCAGACGGCCCTGCAGCTCGGGGATCAGGTCCGATGGGCGGGCCAGATGGAAGGCGCCGGATGCGATGAACAGGATATGGTCGGTACGCACCGATCCGTGCTTGGTGGAGACCGTGCTGCCCTCGACCAGGGGCAGCAGGTCGCGCTGCACGCCCTCGCGGGAGACATCGGCCCCGGACATCCCCTCGGCGCGGCGGGTGACCTTGTCGATCTCGTCCAGGAAAACGATGCCGTTCTGTTCCACGTTCTCGATGGCGCGCAGCTTCAGCTCTTCTTCATTGACCCGCTTGGACGCCTCTTCATCGGTGAGCAATTTGCGGGCGTCCTTGATGCGCAGCTTGCGGCGCTTGGTGCGGCCCTGACCGAGATTCTGAAAGAGCCCTTGGAGTTGATTGGTCATCTCTTCCATACCGGGCGGGGCCATGATCTCGACACCCAAGGGGGCGGCTGACACCTGGAGTTCCACTTCGCGCTCGTCCAGTTCACCCGCCCGCAGCTTGGTCCGGAATTTCTCACGGGTCGCTGAACTGGTGCTGCTGCGGGTTTCTTCCTCGAAGTTGGCCGGCGGTGGCAGCAGGGCGTCCAGGATGCGCTCCTCGGCGGCGGCCGCGGCCAGGTCGCCGAGCTTTTCCATTTCCTGTTCGCGCGAGAGCTTCACGCCGATGTCGGCCAGATCGCGGATGATCGACTCCACATCGCGCCCGACATAGCCGACCTCGGTGAACTTGGTGGCCTCGATCTTGATGAAGGGGGCGTTGGCCAGGCGCGCCAACCGGCGGGCGATCTCGGTCTTGCCGACCCCGGTGGGGCCGATCATCAGGATGTTCTTGGGGGTGATTTCCGAGCGCAGCGGCTCGGCGATCTGCATCCGCCGCCAGCGGTTGCGCAGCGCGATGGCGACCGCGCGCTTGGCCTCGTCCTGGCCGACGATGTGCTTGTCCAGTTCGGCGACGATCTCTTGGGGGGTGATTTCCGGCATGGTGTACGCGTCTGCAGGTTGGCCGCCCGGATGGACGGCACGGCGTAAGCGGTGGAAGGTGCGGGTCGGGCCGGGATTCCGCAAGGGCAACCCGGTTATCCCAGCGGCTGCTCAGGACGGGGCGTCCAGTTCCTCGATCACCAGGTTATGGTTGGTGTAGACGCAGATATCCGCGGCGATGTGCAGCGCGCGCTCCACGATCTCGCGCGCCGAGAGTTCGGAGTTTTCCAGCAGCGCCCGCGCCGCGGCCTGGGCGAAAGCGCCGCCGGAGCCGATCGCCATCAGGTTGTGCTCCGGCTCGATGACATCTCCGGTGCCGGAGATGATCAGCGAGGACTGGCTGTCGGCGATACACAGCAAGGCTTCCAGGCGGCGCAGCATCCGATCCGTGCGCCAGTCTTTGGCGAGTTCCACGGCCGAGCGGACCAGGTGACCCTGATGTTTCTCCAGTTTGCCCTCGAAGCGCTCGAACAGGGTAAAGGCGTCCGCGGTCGCCCCGGCGAACCCGGCGATGACCCGGTCTTTGTAGAGCCGGCGCACTTTGCGGGCATTGCCCTTCATCACCGTCTGGCCAAGCGACACCTGGCCGTCGCCGCCGATGACGACCCGGCCGGCGCGGCGCACGGAGAGGATGGTGGTACCGTGGAAGGTCTCCATGGGATAAGGCTCCGATCTTTAGGATGGTGCATTCTACGCCAGGGACGGGCCGGGTGGCGGGGTGGTGGGCTTTCAATTTGAATTCCAGCCGCAGATCAAGCGCCTGAAAACGGCGCATACGCCAACCGCGGGCGCGGCTGTTTTGCTACAGTTGAGCGGCTGTCGCCCCCCGGTTCGGGGCCTATCGACCTCACCAACGGAGCCTGTTATGGACCCCATTCGCGCCTTTGAGGGAAAGGTCCCAGCCATCGACCCGACCGCCTGGGTGGATGCCACCGCCGTCGTCATCGGCGACGTCACCCTGGGCGCCGGTGCGTCCATCTGGCCCCTGTGCGTCGTGCGCGGTGACATCCACCGGATCTGCATCGGCGCCGCAACCAATATTCAGGACGGCAGCATCCTGCATGTCTCCCACGACAGCCGTTTCATGCCCGGCGGCGCTCCGCTGATCGTCCATGAACAGGTCACGGTCGGACATCAGGTCGTGCTGCATGGCTGCGAGATCGGTGACCACTGTCTGATCGGCATCGGCTCACGGGTGCTGGACCGGGCGGTCATCGAGCCCCGGACCCTGCTGGGTGCCGGGTCGCTGGTCACGCCGGGCCAGGTCCTGACCGGCGGTTATCTGTGGGTCGGGGCTCCCGCCAAACGGGTGCGCGTCCTGACGGATCGCGAACTGGAATATTTAGAGTATTCAGCCGCCAATTATGTCCGGCTGGCGCAGCGGCATCGGGCGGAGCCGACAATCGTCAGGGAAACAGGGGTATCACCGCGGTGACCTGATGCAGGGCCGCACTGGACTCATCGCCGATCGCGCCCACCGGCGGCGTGCCCGGCCCGACGGGTTCGGCCAAAACCCAGTCGCGTCCGTGGTGACGGATCAGCCGATCGCCGGGGGCCGGGTCTAGCCCCAGGGCGAGGAAGGCGTGATTCGGTACCAGGACCAGGGCGCTGGGGATGTGGGGGTAGAGCAGGTGGGTCAGGGCGGCGAAGGCGACCGACTTGGTGTCACAGTCGCCCCGATTGTCGGCCAGCATCACGACCGGCGGCAGGAAGCCGGCATCGTTTGCGCGATCCAGCAGCCGGTCATAGGGAATGGTCTGGATGAAGGCGAGTGCGGTATTCAGGGCAGTGCGGGTGGACAGACCCTGCACCTGGGCGCTCATGGCCTGCGCCAGCGGGGCCAGCGCGGGCAGCGCGCGCTCGCCGATGCGCGCATAGTCCGGGAAGAGTGTGCCGGACTCATCGAGTCGATAGAGCCGTTCGCGGAAATAGGCCAGCTTGAAGGTGTCCATGCGCTGCTGGACCGCGGCAAATTCGCTGCGCAGGTCCTGGCCGAGCCGTTCGGAGCGGCGCTCGATCTGCGTCTGGACCTGATCCGCGTAGTCGGCCACTGCCTGGTTGGCCGCGCGCTGGGCCTCCGCGAGGCGCTGCTGGATCGCCGCCAGGTCTTTTTTTGACCGGGCACTGAGGTCCAGCGCGCCGTCTTCGCCGCGGCTGATGCGCGCCTGGGGGTAGTCGGCCTGGACCGTCGCGATGGCCTGGTCCATGTGCGTTCTGAACAGATCTTGTTGGCGTTCGGCGAAGTCGGCCGGCGGTTTGGTTCGCCACTGGATAGACCCGCTCTGCTTCAGTTCGAGTTCGATCCCCGGATGCGCCCGCTCCAGGTCGGCGACGGCACGGGTCGCCTGCCGGTCGCGTTCGGCGTCGGCGGCTTCCTCCAGATCCGCCCGGCGATAGGCGCGAAAGCCGCGGCGGGCGGCGACGATGGCCTCGGCGTCCAGCCGGAAGCGCAGGGTGTGGGCGCCTGACTGATCGATCCAGCCGTAGTCGAACCGCCACTGCGCACCTTCCTGATGCGCACTGAAGTGCGTTTGGCCGGGTGTTGCGGACCAGACCGTGCCGGCCGGCAGCAGGAGGCAGGCGAGGGCGGCGAAACAGGGTAGGATGCGTCTACGCATAAACTAGATAGAGTCGTGGGAGCGGCGTCCCGCCGCGAGGGGGCGCCTGGGTGTTCGGGAGGCATCGCGGCCGCAGGCCGCTCCCACGGGATCGTGGGGTCGTCGGCGATCTCCAGGGGCTCGCCGCAGCCGATTCTCAATGTCTTGAATCTGGACCATCCGCCCCCCTTTCGTTACCCTAAGACGTATGTCCAAGAAACTCTACATTCAAACCTTCGGCTGCCAGATGAACGAGTACGACTCCGCGCGCCTGGCGGACGTGCTGCGTGAGTCCCATGGCATGGAACTGACCCCGCATCCGGAGGATGCGGACGTGCTGCTGCTCAACACCTGCTCCATCCGCGAGAAAGCCCAGGAAAAGGTCTTCTCCCAACTCGGCCGGTGGCGTCCGTGGAAGATCCAGCGCCCGGATCTGGTGATCGGCGTCGGCGGCTGCGTGGCGAGTCAGGAGGGCGAGGCGATTCGCGAGCGGGCGCCCTATGTGGACCTGGTGTTCGGCCCCCAGACGCTGCACCGCCTGCCGCAGATGTTGCGCGACCTCAAGGCCGGCCGTCAGCCGCAGGTGGATGTCTCCTTTCCCGAGATCGAGAAGTTCGACTGTCTGCCGGCCCCGCGCGCGGATGGTCCAAGCGCTTTCGTCTCGGTGATGGAGGGCTGTTCCAAATACTGCACCTACTGCGTGGTCCCCTACACCCGCGGCGAAGAAGTCAGCCGGCCGTTCGACGACGTGATCGCGGAGGTCGCCGGCCTGGCCGAGCAGGGCGTGCGCGAGGTGAACCTGCTGGGCCAGAACGTCAACGCCTATCGCGGGCGCATGGATGATGGCGGTGTAGCGGACCTGGCGCTGCTGATCCGCTATGTGGCGGCCGTCGACGGGATCGACCGCATCCGGTTCACCACCAGCCATCCGGTGGAGTTTTCCGACAGCCTGATCGCGGTCTACGCGGAGGTCCCGGAGCTGGTGAGCTTCGTGCATCTGCCGGTCCAGTCGGGTTCCGACCGCATCCTGGCGGCGATGAAGCGCGGTCACACCGTGCTGGAGTACCGATCCAAGATCAAAGCGCTGCAACAGGTCCGTCCGGATATCCTGATCTCTTCGGACTTTATCATCGGCTTCCCCGGTGAGACCGAGGCCGACTTCGCCGCCACTCTGGATCTGGTGGATGCCGTCGGCTTCGACCAGAGCTACAGCTTCGTCTACAGTCGTCGACCCGGTACGCCGGCGGCCGACTACCCGGACGACTGCCCGCTGGATGTCAAGAAAGAACGCCTGGCGCGCCTGCAGCAGCGCATCGAGACCAATGCCCAGCGCTATAGCCGGCAGTTGGTCGGTACGGTGCAGCGTATCCTGGTCGAGCGGCCGTCGCGCAAGGACGGGGCTGAATTGGCGGGTCGTACCGAGAATAATCGGGTGGTCAACTTCGCCGGGGACCCCTCCCTGATCGGTCAGTTCGTCGATCTGACCATTACGGCGGCGCTTCCGAACTCACTGCGCGGGGTGATCAAAGCGCCGGGTGCCACCGCGTCTCCACGCGCTATTTATTAGGATGAATGTCATGCTGCATGTTCTTGCCGGGTGCTGAACCGCTTGTCTACCCAACCCCAATCACTCGACCTGGAACTGAGCCCCGCGGACAACGCGCGGCTCGCCAATCTCTGCGGCCCCTTCGAGCAGCACCTGCGGCAGATCGAGCGTCGGCTCGGCATCGAGATCAGCAACCGCGGGGTGTCCTTTCGCCTGATCGGCGACGGGGCGGCGGTGCGGCTGGGCGATCAACTGCTGCGTGACCTCTATGCCGATACGGCGGCCGAGGTTCTGAGCCCCGAGTCCATTCACCTGTCACTGCGCGAACTCGGTGCGGACGACCTGATCGTTGCCGTGGCCGATCGTTTGCCCGAACTGCTCATCAAGACCAAACGCGGTCTGGTCAAGGCGCGCGGGCCGAATCAGCAGGAATACCTGCACGCCATCCAGCGCCACGATATCAACTTCGGGGTCGGGCCCGCGGGCACCGGCAAGACCTACCTGGCGGTCGCCTGTGCGGTGGAGGCACTGGAGACCGATCGCGTCAGGCGCCTGTTGCTGGTGCGCCCGGCGGTGGAAGCGGGAGAGCGGCTGGGGTTTCTGCCCGGTGACCTGGCGCAAAAGATCGACCCCTATCTGCGTCCGCTCTATGACGCGCTGTTCGAGATGCTGGGCTTTGAGAAGGTCAACAAGCTCCTGGAGCGCAACGTGATCGAGGTCGCGCCGTTGGCCTACATGCGCGGGCGTACCTTAAACGATGCCTTCATCATCCTGGACGAGGCACAGAACACCACGCCCGAACAGATGAAGATGTTCCTGACCCGTATCGGTTTCGGCTCGACCGCGGTGATCACAGGCGACGTGACTCAGGTCGATCTGCCGCGCGGCCAGCCGTCCGGGCTGCGTCAGGCGGTGGAGGTGCTGAAGGACGTGGACGGCATCAGCTTCACCTTTTTCAACGCCCGCGACGTGGTGCGTCATGCGCTGGTGCAGCGCATCGTCCATGCGTATGAGGCCTTCGACCGGCCGGAACCGCTGAGTCGCCCGCGCAAATTCGGGACGCAAACCCCGCAGCCCGCGGCAGGCGCGCACGCCCCGGCGGCTGCGGAGCAAGCGGTCAGTGATGAGGCGTCGGCGCAATCATGAGCGCGGCGGACGATCAGTCATTGACAGTCGATCTCGATTTGGATCTTCAGGTGGCCGTGGAGGCCACCGACCTGCCGGGTGAGCCGGACTTTGCCCGGTGGACGGCGGCGGCCCTGGAGGGTCGCCGGGAGCGGGCGGCGCTGACGATCCGCATCGTCGATGCGCAGGAGGGGCATGCACTCAACCTGCGTTTTCGGGGTCGCGACCAGCCGACCAATGTGCTTTCGTTCCCCTTCGCTGCACCGCCGGGAGTATGCGGGGTCGATGATATGGACGCGCTGTTGGGCGATCTGGTGATCTGCGCCGACCTGGTGCGGCGTGAGGCCCGTGAGCAGGGTAAGCCGGCGTGCGCGCACTGGGCCCATCTGGTGGTCCACGGTGTGCTGCATCTATTGGATTACGATCACGTGACGGAACCCGATGCGGTCGTGATGGAAGGACTGGAAACCGCCATCCTGGTCAAGTTAGGATTTCCGCCACCCTACGAGGAGACCCCCTGACAGCCCATGACGAGTGATCGACCGACCGAGGACACACACCCCCGCAACTGGTTCGACCGACTGACCGCCTTATTCGGGAGTGAGCCGCAAAACCGCGAGCAGTTGATCGAACTGCTGAAAGATGCCAAGCAGCGCGCCCTGCTCGACACGGAAGCCCTGAGCATGATCGAGGGCGTTCTCCAGGTCTCGGAGTTGCGGGTGCGTGACATCATGATCCCGCGGGCGGAGATGGTATTCGTCCGCCGCGACGACAGTTTGGATCGTATTCTGGAGGTCGCGGTCAAGTCCGCGCATTCCCGTTTCCCGGTCACCGGGGATGACAAGGGCGAGGTCGTGGGCGTCATGCTCGCCAAGGATCTGCTCACCTTCTGCGTCGAGAGCGGCCGACGCCCTTTCAATATTCGTGACCTGCTGCGCCCCACCGTCTTCGTTCCCGAGAGCAAGCGGCTCAACGTGCTGCTCAAGGAGTTTCGGGCCAGCCGCAATCATATGGCCATCGTCGTCGACGAATACGGCAGTGCGGCCGGTCTGGTCACCATTGAGGACGTGCTGGAGCAGATCGTCGGTGAGATCAAGGACGAGCACGACTACGACGAGGGCGCCGAGATTTTTCGGCGCGGTCAGAATGAATACAGCGCCAAGGCGCGCACTCCCATCGACGACTTCAACGGTTACTTCGGCAGCACGCTGCCGGACAACGAGTTCGACACCATCGGCGGCCTGGTACTCAATGCCTTGGGCCACCTGCCCAAGCGGGGTGAGTCGGTGGAAGTTGGTCCCTTCCGCTTCACGGTCATGCGCGCCGACAGTCGCCGGGTGCATTTGCTCAGTGTCGAGCGGTTGGATTTCCAGCCGGAGGAGGGTGCCGAGCACGGGCATTGAGTGCGCGGTACGGAGCATGGTGGCTCCGTAGGCGATTTTTTTCATTTGGAGTCCAAGGCTTCAGCCTTGTCAGGAGAAAGCCAACGCTGAAGCCTTGGACTCCCGGCACGAGACAGCCGCTGCGCCCGTCGGTAATGGACGCAGCGGCCAAGCTCCGGCGTCAGAACTCGCCGAAGCTGTCGAAGTCGCCGCCGTCGTCCGCCATGAAGTCTTCCTGTTCGGCTGCCGGCTCCTCGGCCGGAGGCTCTTCAGCCGGCGTTTCAGCCGGCGTTTCAGCCGCTTCGGCTGGCCCGCCGAACATGCTGCCCACCGCGTTGGCGAGCAGCATACCGCCGGCCACACCGACCGCGGTCGTCATCGCCGTTGCCAGGAAGCCCCCGCCGCCGCCGCCGGGCTGGGCCGGACCGCTGCCCCAGCCGCGGCCGGGCGCGGCTTGGTTGCCGAATTGGTTGCCGTACTGGCTGCCCGGAGGCATGACCGGGGTGCGGTCCGGCCGGATGGTGGTGGTGGACTGTCCCGCCCCGCCGCCAAAGAGCCCGCCCAGGAAGCCGCCGCCACCGCTGGCGGGACGCTCGGCCAGTTCCTGTTCCAGCTTCTGGACCCGCTCGCTGAGTGCCGCGACGGCCTGCTCCTGGACCAGAATGACCTGTGACATGTAGTAGGGCGCGGCCGGCTGACTGCTCAGGGCGTCGCTGATCAGTTTCTCGGCACCCGGGTCACGCGGGCCGGACTGCTGCTCCGCCTGCTTGAGCTTATTGAAAAGCCCGCTGATCAGGTCTTGTTCGTTCTGTTGCATGAGTTCACCTCTGGTTGGTTGGAGAGTCCGCGGTTGGATGCCAGGTGGGTGCGGAAGTTCCCGCAGACCAGGGCAACCGCGGCGGCGGGTCTTGTGCGGTATCGGGGTACGGTGTCCAAGGCGTCGATCGCTGTTCCGGTGCCCGCTGTCGCGTCTCGCGGACTCCGGCCACCCAAGCACACGAACCACATGGACATCGCGGCCTCCGGTTGGCCGCTGACCCGTGCAAATCGCTTGGCAGGTCCTACATAAAGCATAAAATAACCGATTGACCCAATAAATGTGCCGCCAGACCCCTTGGCGGCGGCGGTAGGGTAAGCGCCTCCCGTTACACCAGAGTGACCACCAGTCCGTTAGGAGCCATCGAGATGTTAGAAGCCTATCGCCAGCACGCGGCCGAACGCGCCGCGCTCGGCATTCCGCCGCTGCCCCTGTCCGCGCAGCAGACTGCCGAGCTGATCGAACTGATCAAGCAGCCGCCGGCCGGCGAGGACGCCTTCCTGCTGGATCTGCTGACCCACCGGGTGCCCCCGGGGGTGGATAATGCGGCCCAGGTCAAGGCCAGCTTCCTGGCCGCGGTGGCGCACGGTGACCTCACCGTCGGACTGATCAGCAAGGCCAAGGCCACCGAGCTGCTCGGCACCATGGTGGGCGGCTACAACGTGCACCCGCTGATCGAGTTGCTGGACGACCCCGCGGTGGCCGCCGTGGCCGCCGCCGGCCTGAAAAAAACCCTGCTGATGTTCGACTTCTTCAACGACGTCGCCGATAAGGCCAAGGCCGGCAACGCGCAGGCCAAAGACGTCATGCAGAGCTGGGCCGACGCCGAGTGGTTCACCAGCCGCCCCGAGGTGCCAAAATCCATCACCGTCACCGTCTTCAAGGTGCCCGGCGAGACCAATACCGACGACCTGTCGCCCGCGCCCGATGCCTGGAGCCGTCCGGACATCCCGCTGCATTATCTGGCGATGCTGAAGAACACCCGTCCGGACGCCACCTTCAAGCCCGAAGAAGACGGCAAGCGCGGACCCATGCAGTTCATCGAGGAGCTGAAAAAGAAGGGCCATCTGGTCGCCTATGTCGGCGACGTGGTGGGCACCGGCTCCAGCCGTAAGAGCGCGACCAACAGCGTGGTCTGGGCCACCGGTCAGGATATCCCGTTCGTGCCGAACAAGCGCTTCGGCGGCGTGACCCTGGGCGGCAAGATCGCGCCCATCTTCTTCAATACCCAGGAAGACTCGGGCTCGCTGCCGATCGAACTCGACGTGTCCAAGCTGGAAATGGGCGATGTCGTCGACATCCTGCCCTATGACGGCAAGATCGTTGCGCACGGCGGTCAGGCGGTGCTCTCCGAGTTCGCGCTCAAGAGCGATGTGATCTTCGACGAGGTGCGGGCCGGCGGCCGTATCAATCTGATCATCGGCCGCAGCCTGACCGCCAGGGCGCGCGACTTCCTGGGTCTGCCCGCGTCCACCAGCTTCCGCCCGCCCGCGATCCCGGCGGACACCGGCAAGGGCTTCACCCTGGCGCAGAAGATGGTCGGCCGCGCCTGCGGCCTGCCCGAGGGCACCGGCATGCGCCCCGGCACCTACTGCGAGCCGCGGATGACCACCGTCGGCAGCCAGGACACCACCGGCCCCATGACGCGCGACGAGTTGAAGGACCTGGCCTGCCTGGGCTTCAGTGCCGATCTGGTGATGCAGTCCTTCTGCCACACCGCTGCCTATCCGAAACCGGTCGATGTGAAGACCCATCGCGACCTGCCGGCCTTCATAAGCAACCGCGGCGGCGTGGCGCTGCGCCCCGGCGACGGCGTCATCCACAGTTGGCTGAACCGCCTGTTGCTGCCCGACACCGTGGGCACCGGCGGCGACAGCCACACGCGCTTCCCGATCGGTATCAGCTTCCCGGCCGGCTCCGGTCTGGTCGCCTTCGGTGCGGCCACCGGCGTCATGCCGCTGGACATGCCCGAGTCCGTCCTGGTCCGCTTCAAGGGCAAGATGCAGCCGGGTGTCACCCTGCGCGACCTGGTGCACGCCATCCCGATGTATGCCATCAAGGCGGGCCTGCTGACGGTGGCCAAGGCCGGCAAGGTCAATGCGTTTTCCGGGCGCATCCTGGAGATCGAGGGCCTGCCGGATCTGAAGGTGGAGCAGGCCTTCGAACTGTCCGACGCCAGCGCCGAGCGCTCGGCCGCCGGCTGCACCATCAAACTCAACCCCGAGCCGATCAAGGAATACCTCACCAGCAACATTGTGCTGATGAAGAACATGATCGCCGACGGCTATGAGGACAAACGCACGCTGGAGCGCCGCATCAAAGCGGTGGAAGCCTGGCTGGCCAACCCGCAATTGCTGGAAGCCGATAAGGACGCGGAATACGCCGCGGTCATCGAGATCGATCTCAATGAGCTGAAGGAACCGATCCTCTGCTGCCCGAACGACCCCGACGACGCCAGGCCGTTGTCCGCGGTTGCCGGCACCAAGATCGACGAGGTCTTCATCGGCTCCTGCATGACCAACATCGGCCACTTCCGCGCCGCGGCCAAACTGCTCGGCGGCCAGCGTGACATCCCGACCAAGCTGTGGGTGGCACCGCCGACCAAGATGGACCAGAACGAGCTGGTCAAAGAAGGCCACTACTTCACCTTCGGCGTCGCCGGTGCCCGCACCGAAATGCCCGGCTGCAGCCTGTGCATGGGCAACCAGGCGCAGGTGCGTGAAGGTGCCACCGTCGTCTCCACCAGCACCCGAAACTTCCCCAATCGTCTGGGCAAGAACAGTAACGTCTACCTGGCCTCGGCTGAACTCGCGGCCATCGCCAGCAAACTGGGCCGGATTCCCACGGTCGCCGAATACCAGGCCGAGATGGGCATCATCGACGCGGACAAGGCGAGTGTTTACCGGTATCTGAACTTCGACCAGATCGAGGAGTATGCGGAGACGGCCAAGGGCGTCGCGGCCTGATCGGCATTGCCGATTGGTCTCCAAGAAACGGCCCGCCGGGACTTCCCCAGCGGGCCGTTCTTTTTGCGCGGAGTTCTTGTTCGGCGGCCTTGCGCCTCCTTCCGGCCAGTGCCCAGGCGTCGCGCCCCGGCGATTGAGGCTTTCGGCGACTTGCTTGATAAAGATCCCGACTGCGCATGCCCGCAAAATCCGTGTAGGGGCGGTGTAGGGGCGACTTTAGTCGCCCCTTCAAATCGCCAGATCATTTCCCAAAAACTCACTTGACCTTGATAGCCGCGCAGCGACCCTGTGGGAGCGGCGTCCCGCCGCGACGGGGCCGGACGCGCAGCCGCGGCGCTAAAGATTTCCGCCGCATCCCATCGCGTCCATAACCCGTAGGGTCCGCTACGCGGACCGAAAACCTACGCTACCGCGTGTCGCACCCCACCCCCCAGCAACGCATCCACCGGGCTTTGCACCGCCGAGCCGCCGCGCTGCAACACATGGGTGTAAATTTGGGTCGTGGTCACATCCTGATGGCCCATCAACACCGAAGGACCGCTGGATCACTGCTTGTCCGTAGTTCCGCTTACAGGGCGGTCAGTCGATACCCGGACAGTCACGCCGACGTGCGGTTCCTATCATTCTACCCGTGGGTTCAACCGAGCGATCGAGGGAATCCGACCCGCGATCAGGATCAGGCCGGGCTGCATCCGACTCTAGGCCTTGGCGGCCTTGATCATCGTTTTGGCCGTAGGGTGGACAAGCGCTAGCGCAGTCCACCGG
>Ga0247838_1004570_pt1 | contig 14668 bp, 13 predicted proteins | sample LaCruzMarch2015__5_FD_189097 | JGI IMG/M metagenome (GOLD analysis project Ga0247838, IMG submission 189097) | Freshwater microbial communities from meromictic Lake La Cruz, Castile-La Mancha, Spain - LaCruzMarch2015_15m | ecosystem: Environmental > Aquatic > Freshwater > Lake | place: Spain... | reverse complement strand
GGCTTTCGCAACTTCCATTACTTCCGAATCGCCGCTTATCTCAAAGCTGGCGGTCTTGAACTCAATATTGTTCATGCTTGAACCCACTCAAAACGTCGAAGCGGCTTTTTGGACAGTTGGATAACTTTATTTTTAACTCGGGCTATGAGTCTATAAATAAACTTTCGCCTCAAAATAGACTTTTGAAGGCTTAAAGGTAATTTATCAAAGTGCTTTTTATAAATCTGATCGACATTCTTATCTATCGTCTTATCTTGTAAAAGGCGGTCTGTTTTTGACTGCTCGTGAAGCCAAAAGGTTCCCCAAAACTCATCAAAGTGCTCAAATGGAAATGCATTTGACGATCTAAGGATAAAATCCAAATCCATCGTCAGGTGATCGTTTTCATCGTAATACCCGACTGTATCGTGGATTTCCTTCTTGTAAAAATAGGCGGCCGGATTGGGTGGAACAGGGAAGAGATCCGGACCCAACATGAAATCCTTGAATCGCAGAGATCTGGGCCTGTAGATAAACCAATCGCGTCGCCTCGGGTCGACTACTTTGCAATTGCCCACGGCGAACATCAACGCCTTACGGTCTTCGAATAACGCCGCCACCCTTCTCAACACACCACTCTCGTATGTGTCGTCCACATTGAGAAATCCCACCACGCTGCCCCTTGCCATCTTCAAGGCTTTGTTCATGGCCTGAGACTGGCCACTATCAGATTCGGAGATATATCTCAAGTGCTGGTGTTGTTTGCCCTTCTCCTGAATCAGCGCCACCGTCCGGTCCGTGGAATTTCCATCAACGATTATGTGCTCGACTGGGTCGAATTGCTGATGGGCGACAGACTCAATGCACCTTGCGATGTGTCTTTCCGAATTGAAAGCCGGAGTTAAAACTGAGATGCTTACGTTCATGGGTGCTAAGCCGGTATACCCCGATAATACTAGTGCTTTTTGTGAATCGAGAGAAAACGATCCATTGAGAAAAAGTTCATTTCGATCTCTGACAATTTTTCGAATGGCCAGTCCCACCACTTCATTTTTTCAAGTTCCGCAATAACGGAGGGGGAAAAGCGGTATTTGTGAATTACAATGGGATTGCCGAATGCAACAGCATAAGGAGGAATGCTTTTTGCCACAACCGCTCCGGCACCAATAACTGCCCCATTTCCAATCGATACCCCATCCAAGATGGTCGTGCGCATTCCAATAAAAACATCATTGCCAATGGTTATTGGAATTTGTTCCTTGATTTTGGATTTCTCTGTCAACGATAAACCATTTTGTTTTTGTGTGGAATAAAACATGGGGGATGTTGAGATGCCGTCCAAAGGATGAACACCCCAGCCGGAAAGGACTCCGGGGCCAATTGAGCAGAATTTGCCAATGGATGTCTTTTTGAATATTCCATTAGGGGCAAGATACGAGTAATCACCGACCACAGAGTCAATTAATACATTCGGCATTATGACTCGTGAGACGGGCGATATAGAGGAGTTTTCTATTTTGTTAGTCTCCTGTACCAGGCCGCATGCCATGTAAATGTCAGGGGCCAGTCGCTGCCCCATGCAGTACACGGCTTTTCGGACAACCTCTTTCAGAAATGTGAACTTCATTCTAGGAAATAAGGAGACTCAGCTTCGCTCTTTCGAACACATCAAGCATTCCGCCCTCCGTGGCATTGTATATCCTGACGCCTCTTTCCCGGCAGAAAGTGTCCATTAAACGATAGTCTCTCCAACGTGAATAATATTCGTAAAACCAGCGCTCGGAGGTGAATTGTCCCAGATGGTTCGCGTCGCTAAACCCGGATCCTTCGCTGTAGAAGTGGTGGTTAGCAACCCTTGCTGTGTCGTTCAGATAGTCATGGTCACATCCCAAAAGAACAATTTTATCGAACCCCATGTAAAATGCGATTTGGAGCGCATGGTACAAAACTGTACGCGCAACAAAAACGGATCTCGCAATATCCCACAGACGATCGTCCCTGAAATTGTTTTCCGAGAGACACTCGCCTTCTTTGACGGGAAGCAAGTGAAAACTTTTCGGCATCATTTGAGGATGGGTGGAAAGGTATTCCAAGTGGCCATATTCATATGGGAGGTTCCCTGCAAAAATCGGGGTTTCAGGTGGAAGCTGCTTGCGAATCCCTGAGTAGTAATGATCAAGATTCTCAAACCTAAATGGTTTGTGGTTGCTTGCGAACACGTGTGCACACGGAGCTATTTTGCGGGCAAGTGGGTGCAAAAAGAATGAACTAACTGAGATGGCATATCGTCCTATCAGACATGAAAGATCCTGAGTGTTTATTGATGGGCCTGTCGCGCAAATAAAAACAGTCTGGTTTTTATAGATGTTTTTGAATTGAAGATTCGATTGGAACCCTCGTAATTGGGCTTCGGTGCCTGGCCCATTCAGACTCTGCTTTATGGCAGAAAGCCCTTCGTAGATCCCTGGGGGCAGAAGCCACTTTTTAACCATATTGCTCGCGCTCATCATAGTGGTTCGGCGATTCCAACCACGATTTCAGCGAATTCTCTGATCGCCGCGACTCCTCCGCATTTTGTTAGGACAATATCCGCAATGCTTAAAATCCGCCTGTCTGCATCAGCCGGAGCCGCTGAAATTCCAACCGCGAGCATGCACTCAATATCATTCATGTCATTCCCGACATAGGCACAACGAGCGAGCGGAAAGCCTCTCCCTGTGGTCCACTTACTTAGCGCTGAGAACTTGTCATCGATTCCATGCAGGCACTCAATGCCAAGCTTATTGGCCCTTGCTTGCACGACCGGATTGCGTTCTTTTGACAAGACAAGCATGGGAATACCCCGCTGACGGAGCATTTCGATACCCATGCCGTCCCCGCGGTCGCAGCGAACCATTTCTCGTCCGTCCTGGTCCAAATAAACCTTGTTATCTGTGAATACCCCGTCGAAGTCAAAAATGATGGCATCCGGCTTGAACGAAATCGCAGGTTTGGGTTGGGATAGTAGCAGCATTTCTGCTATTTCCAGGTCAATAGGATCGTCAATTTCCCACCGGCGTTCCGGTGGTGTTACATATGCGACGGTTTTCCCGAAGAATCGGTGCCTGGCTATTTGAAAGCCCGCAGGTCGCACAACATAAACTGCTCCTGTTTCAATGAACTGAGGCTCACGTTCCTGTCGGAGCTGGCGTAAGGCCTTGTCATGGTTGATTCCTGACCAGTTACCGTGATCCTCCTCGTGCCAGAGAAAATAATGAAATGGGGTAACTGCAAGTGCAGAATCAGCATGTTTTTCCAGCAGCAGGTGGATCGTTCCATCGATGTCTTCGGAGGCGGTCAATGGGGACGTGCATTGAAGAAATACTAGAAGTTCCGGATGATACCCATCCCGCTCACCAAGCACTTGTAGAGCGTGGAGCAGTGCTGACTCCGACGAGGCAGAATCTCCGGAGATTTCGGGTGGTCTGAAAATTACTTCGGCTCCGCTCCTTTGTGCCACCGCCGTGATCTCCTCTGAATCTGTCGAAACGACAACCCGCAACTGATAATTGCTTTGCTTTGCAGCGGCGATACTCCACTCGATCAAGGATTTTCCAGCGACAGTGCGAAGATTTTTCCCAGGAATGCCCTTTGAGCCGCCACGAGCAGGAATCACTGCCAGAATGTTCATGATTGAATCTCTGTAATGCCTTCGGATTGGTGAATTCGCTTCAGCTTTTTACGCTGCACTTCTTCAACAGGTAGTAGCTCCGTATCCTTATACCGCAGGGCCAGTGAAACATTGCGCATGTCACGAGTCAGGCGGCGCAGACCGTCTGGCTCCAGGCTCGCGGCGTGATCTGTGCCCTTCCAGGTTCGATCCAAGGTAATGTGTCTCTCAATCCATGTTGCCCCCAGTGTCAGCGCTGCAATGTCCACCGCGATTCCCAGATGGTGGCCGGAAAAACCAACTTCCGACACGCGATTCCCGAAGGTTTTCTGCAGGCGTGAGATCTCCATGAGGCAAATATCCTTGAACTCGACCGGATATCCGGAAGTGCAACTGTAAAGCACCGTTCTCCCGGCGGCTCCGTGGGCTTCAAGTAACCGAACGATTTCCTCTTCTTCCTGGCGTGTTGTCATCCCAAATGACAAATGAATCTGCCCGGAGTAATTGAGCGCAAGCCACTCCAACATCGAAAAGTTTAGATTGCAGGCCGATGGAATTTTTATCAGTTTGGGGTTCAATTGAACAATCTCCCTAGCGGATGTCATATCCCAAACCGAAGTGCTATAGACAATTCGGTTCTCCTCGCACCAAGCTTTCAAATAACGGTGTTGTTCCTGGGTGAACTCCAGAAACTCTCGGTGCTCCCCGTATGTTGCCCCGTAGCTGTTGGCTGGGTTCGGATGCGGGGTATTGTATTCCTCTTCTGTGAGCAGTTCTCGATTGCAACGTTTTTGAAATTTAACCACATCAACTTTGCAGAAATATGCAGCGACGTGGATCATCTCCTTGGCAATCTCGATGTCGCCTTTGTGGTTGCAGCCGATCTCGGCTATGATGCGGACGTTAGGAATTGAGTGGTTCATGATTTATGTGGAAAACCTGACATAAAGCTGCTCACCCATGTCGGGATGTGATCTTTGCAAAACATGCAATCTATGTCGAAGAGCAATTTCAGAGAGAAGTCTGCGAAATGCAGAGCGGGGATGGCGGCTTACTGCTCCAAGCGCACCCATCATGCTGTCAACATAGCGTGGGACAATGTAACTCCGAGGTTCGAATATCTGAGAAGTGTTATAGCCTGTCCATATCGTGGTTTTTAGCGCGTAGCGTTTTCCTATTTCGACAAAGGACTTCGGAGTAAAAGCAAAAAGATGGCGTGGAGGATTCCAGCAGGTAATCGAATCATTCTGATTCATCCAGAATTCGGCCTGGTCCTCCGAGGCGCCATTCTGCAACAAGATGTCCTTGTAGCTTTTCCGATGACTCGGCCGGGCACATTTCTCTACTGAGTTGGCATTGGGCGTAGCGAAAACCAATGATCCTCTTTCTGCTAACATGCCAAGTAATTGTCGAAAAGATTGATCAAAGTTGTTCCAATGCTCGACAACGTGAAATGCGAATATCACGTCATAGGGTCCAGCGACATCGTGCATTGTAGAGTAAGCACGGGAGACCCCCATCTCCCTGCGTGCGAAGTCAATCATTTGTTTGTCATAATCGAAGAGGTCGGCTTCCCATCCTAATTGTTCAGCCGCCAGAGTGTAGATTCCGCTGCCACCGCCGTAATCCAAAAAACGCCCGTGGGATTCCGATCGACCGACAAAGAATTGAAGGCTCTCTCGAATAGCTGGAAGGCTTCGCAGGAGCGAAGCGGGAGACTGACGGAGGAAGTTGAATCCTTGATAATAGGCAAGTAGCTCGTTGTCGGAGGGCATTGGAGAAGAGAACGCAAGCCCGCAATCTGCGCATTTGTGCAGACAAAATATGCAACCTTGAATATTTAGGGATTCATTAGCGGAAAAACAGGCGGGGCAGTTGCGAACCATGAAATCACTCATGAAAACAAAGCTTGGAAGGTAAGTTTTTGTCGCAACTTTGACTTAATGCGTTTAGCTAGTTTGCGAATTTCATTCACTAAGCGAAATTTGTGGCGAAACTCGACTTTTTTTAGATAATTCACAATTTCTTTAGCGTCTGTTTTGTACGGAATGCGAGCTTGTGCTGCAATTTTGAAAAGTCCCTGAATGCTTTCATCCGCACTTAAACATTCAAATCCCGCAATTTGAGCTATTTGGCAAAGACTGCTTCTACAAAAGTGAAAAGCATGCGCGTTTTGTAAATACATTCGGATGTTGCCCTCGTATGCATTATGAATATTTAGAATCCCTGGAACTTCGATATACAGTAAAGCTGATGGCCAACGATCTGCTAGTTTTCTTAAAAAACTAATTGGGTCACGCTGATGCTCGAGAACGTGCGATAGTATGATGAGATCACAATGAAAATCCAAAGGCAAGTCTTCGTGGCCGCCAACGATAAGATCTAAGTCATCCTCTTTTCCTTTTTCAATCAGATCTGCTCCATAGTCGACGCCTTTTGTTTTCCAGCCAGCATCTCGGAATGGAAGCAGGGTGGCGCCAAGGCCACATCCAATATCAAGAACAGTTCCAGCACGTGTGCCATTTAGTTGATTTATGAATGCAATGATGCGGTTGCCTCTACTAATTTGATCGTCTCGCAGTCGCTGCATTCCAATCTCTCGCCAAGTATAAATCGTTCGATAATACGATGAGTAAAAGTCAGCTAAATCTTTTTCGCTGAAGTAAGGATCAGTTCGGACAATTCCAGTTTCCATATTGATAACGGTGCGCACTGGAAATCCATAGCGGTCTGTCAGGGCCAAAACGATATCCTGACATTTTTTCGAACTGAGGGGATCTGACAGCTTTTCAGGCATGAATCGACCATCACAAATGTCCTTTTCAAAATTCGAGATGGCATCTGAATTTCCGCTCCATTTTGCGGGACACTCTTTCGGGGGATACGAGAGTGAACTCAGTTTTGCGTGTTCTGCTCCAAACAGCCATCCTTGTTTTTCACAAATTGAATATGGTATGCTCATGATCTTTACCCTATCTGGCAAGTGCTACAGTAATATATGGGGCTATCCCCCAAGGGGCATTTCTGACTACGATGGTGTCAAGATTAAGCCGTCTAAAAATATGTTTGGTTCGGTTTTCTGACAAGACATGAATGTCAAAATAATATCTTCCGGCAGCGAGAAGAAGGGGCGCGGTCGTAATTGTGTATTTCAGCAATGCGTTTGGTCGAAATTCCAAAACCGCAAAGAATTCTGCCACTTGCATCCCATCTCGGGAAAAGCCACATCGAATATGAACCCTTTTTTCCAAAGTTTGTTTTGTTTTGAGAGAAATGGCACACTCCAATGTATCTCCATAACAACACTCTTTCGGGATTGTAAGTTCTAGGCACTCAAGATCGTCGGAAATCAATTCTGGGCTTTTCTCCAACGACGATGAATGTTGGTTGCCTTCGTATTCATCCAAGCAACGGGAAATGCTGCCCAACATACGCATTTGCCCTTTTTCCAAAACGAGCCCGCGATTACAGATTTGGCCAAGCTGGGCAGCGGAGTGACTTACAAAGATCACGGCGCATTTCTCCAACGCACGGGAGATCCGCTCCGAGCATTTAAACCGAAACGCCGCATCTCCGACAGCAAGCACTTCATCTAAAATAAGCACATCGGGATTCATTGTTGTGGCGACGGCAAAGCCCAAGCGGACCTGCATTCCAGAGCTGTAACTCTGCACCGGTGTGTCGATAAACTCCCTGATCTCTGCAAAATCGATAATCTCTTCCATCTTCTCATCAATTTCTTTCTTGCTCAGCCCGAGCACGGATCCGTTCACGTAAATGTTTTCTCTACCCGTAAGCACGGGATTGAACCCGGCGCCGAGAGCAATGAGCGCCCCGATGCGGCCGCGCATAGTAATGTGCCCTGCATCCGGCTTGATGAGTCCAGTGAGCATTTTGAGAAGCGTCGTTTTACCGGCTCCATTTCGACCAATCAAGCCCAGGCACTCCCCGCGGCGAAGCTCGAAGGAGACGTCGTGAACCGCCCAGAATTCCCCGGCGCGTAGGGGCGGTTCAAGTTGCGAGTTGGTATCCAGCTGCGCTGGGGTTGCATGCTGCAGGTTGTTTTCATTCGGAACTTGCAACTTGGAACCGTCGGCTTGCAACTCATTCCTGCCAAAGGGCAGCAGCTCGGCCGCAATGTCGCAGACCCCATACCACATGGATTTTTTGAGAGAACGGCAGAACTTTTTTGACACGCCTTCCACCTTAACGAGGACTTCGCCCTCGGAAGTCGAGGTTGCAGGTTGCGGGCTAGCTTCCCTGGCGTTGCGGGTTGCGGTTTGATTCATTTTTGGCCTTTTTATTTTTTGGGCACAGCTTCTCAAGGTATGAAATGAAGCCGCCAGGTAACCCTCTAACTGAATTCCAGGAAGTTCTCAATTCGTCGAAAACACGTTGGGTTAGATACTTTTTCGTCGAAAGAGCGCAATTGAGGTGCTCAAGCACTTCCATGTGGGAGCCTCGAGCCTGCCGGCAGAATTGGAGGTTCTCCTGCGGATGTTGCCTGCCGAATCCTTCTGCCAGATTGGCTGTAACGTAACGGTTTGTCCGAACCAATTGATCCTTGAACCGGTATTCTTCATTTTTGGGTAGGTGTTTGCAAACCGAGGAGATTTCCACTCGAAATGCCCGTGCTGCTTTGTAGCACTTCAACTCTTCAAATGTGTCTAGTTTTTCTATTTTGTAAACTTTCAACTCCGCAACTTGCAACCTGTAACCCCAGCAAAGCTGGCTACCCTCCCAGGCGGGCGATCAGGTGGGGCATTGCGACCCGGTAGAGTATCCAGCCGAGAAAAAGAAGGACGAGGGAAGCACCGGTAATAACCAAGGTCGCTCCCCACATCGTCGGAGGTTGGCCGGTCATCAGGGCCCGCGTTGTCTCCAGAACGGGCAGAATCGGGTTAAGAGTGGCGATGGTGCGGCCGATTCCGTGTGGAGCAATCGGAACGACGGCTCCGCTGAAAATCATCAGGAACGGGAGCAGGAGCGGAATTCCTTTTTCGATATCCTGGTAAAGGACGGCGGCAGGTGTGAGGATGACACCAACCATTGTGCCCATAAGTATCAGGGAGATGAGGGGGAGTGGGAACAGCAAAAGGGAAGAACCCAGGGGGATCTTGAAATAAAAGAACACAGGAATCAATATCGCCAGTCGTATCAGAAAGTTGAAGATCGTTTCGCCAACTCCAGCAAGAATAAGTGCTTCGCGTGGAAAGTTGATTTTTGTGAGCATCGGTTTGGCCTGACTGACCTGCCGCATGGGGTTGTTGAGCGCATCAGCAAAAGTCTGCCACAAAAAGGTCCCAAAAAGAACCCAGGCGGGATACGGAATACCAGTATCAGCAACTTGAAAAAGACCCCCTTTGTTCAGAACGATAAACGTGGCCGCAGCAACAATCGGCGGCAAGAATGCCCATACATAGCCGAGGATAGTCTGCCGATACATGGCAGAAATATTGCGGACCATGAGCCGCCAGGCAAGTTCACGTCCAGCCCAGAGACTGGAGAACATCTCGTGCAGCATTACTGCTGGATTTTTGAGTGCTGGCTCGGGTCCGTAAATCGTCGTTTTCATTTCGGATGACTTATATTCAATCAGATCTTGAGTCCTGCATTATTTCACAGATTTTTTCAGCCACCCGTTTTGCGCTAGGAGAGTCGAGGTGTATGGCGTCTGAAAAAGACATGGTTTTGTTTGCTGTCGCTAAAACAGGGCCGGGCTGAATCAACAAAACCTTCAGCTCATCCGCTAGTGCACGTTCAGGGCCGCGAGCTGGGATACCCCAACCCTCGCCGCTTGGGATGACCAGCAGGGACACATGCACTCCATTGCGTTGTAGATCTTGGATCGCTGAACGAACATATGGATACTGATCACGCGGATTCCAAAAAACGGTGCGTTGAGTTGTGGACTGGTGGAGAGTGCTTTCTGGGGATTTTATCGTCCCTCGCCCTGCGTTATCCTTTAATTGTTTTAGTCTGCTGTAAAGAATGGAAGAGGGGCGAGATGATGAGCGCATTGCGACCAACCGTTTCGAAGCAAAGAAAGATGGTGAATCAACAGCTTCCCTGAGCGTTTCATCATTCGTAGATAGGGGTTGAAACAATGAATAGGTATCCACAAGAATGTAGCGGGGAAGGGCACTTCTTTGTCGAATAATCTCAAATGCAAAAAGCGGACACGAACCGTCGAGACCAAGATTCTGCACCTCCAATTCGCTTTCTTGGAAGTATTTCGGCAGGAGTCGCCCGGCTACAGACGACCCCACTAGCGCAATGGACGTTGGCTTCTCATACAGATAATTCGAGACTCGAATTAGATTTGCCTGGAGATTCGACTCTGCAAGCTCGGCGCGCAGCCCGGTCCAGTGGAGGAGAAGGGAGTAGGCTGCCAGAAGAATTGCAGCCAGCGCAAGGATACTCAAGGCATTGCGGCCGGCACTGGCAGTCGGTGGGATGGAAGATTTGGGAGTCAGAATTGAAAGTATATAAAGGCTCCGGGGCTTCCACTGTTAGTCACGATGAGGAAGAGGAGGGTTGCGTAGGCGAGATTGCTGCCGAATCGGAAAAGCGTCGAGTGGTTTTGTTCCAAGGCGTCAGTGACGGCTTGCCGCATTGATCCCCAAATGTGGTAGAGGACAACAGGCGTCGAGAAGAAAAGAATCGCAAAGATGGGCTGCGGAGCCATGCCCGACTTCCAAGTTGCAAGCTCTTTCATGTAGAGGATGACCTCACTGAAATTGGGCAGTTGGAAGAGGAGCCAGAGGAAGGAAACCACGTTGAAGATCAGAAGGACACGCAATACCCGAAGGATGAAACTCGAAACTTGAGACGTGAAAAAGAAGGGAGTCGAGAGTCGAGGGGCGAGGGTCGAGACAGCAGAGGGCGGAGCGTCGCGGGCCACATGAGCTACTTCAGCTTTAACGCCAAAAAAGCGTTCGATGGCGAGCAGGAGGCCGTGGGCGCCACCCCAGACCATGTAGCTCCAGGCCGCCCCGTGCCAGAGACCGCCGAGCAGCATCACGACGATCAGATTGATGTAGGTGCGGGTTGCGCCAAGGCGGTTTCCGCCCAGCGGGAAATAAAGATACTCCCGGAGCCAGGTAGAAAGGGAAATGTGCCAACGCCGCCAGAACTCAGTGATCGATTGCGACATGTAGGGAAAGTTGAAGTTAATTGGCAATTGGTAGCCGAATAGGCGGGCAAGCCCCATGGCAATGAGGGAATACCCGAAAAAATCGGCGAAAATCTGAAAAGAAAAACCGTAGAGCAGAAAGAGGAGATTGATTCCCGGCAGGCCGATAAATGCAGGATAGCTGAGGCTGGCGGTCGCCTCCTTAAGATTGTCGGCCACGACCATCTTGAAAAAATAACCGAGGATCAGCTTTCTCGTCGCATCGTCCCAGTCGATATGCCGGAGAGTCTTCCCCGCAATCTGATACATGAACTCGTGTGCCTTGACGATGGGACCGGCAACGAGTTGGGGAAAAAATGCCTTGAAGAATGCCATCCGAAGCACCAGCCATCCGGATTCCGAACGGGATTCGGGTGGGCGCAATCCCTCGATTCCCTCCCCTCTCGATCGGTAGATGTCCACCACAAGGCTGATGCCTTGGAACGTGAAGAATGATATCCCGACCGGAAGCGGAATTTGCGTGAGATCGAACCCCCAGTGGGACCACCACGTATTTGGAAGAAATGTTCCTACAAGAAGGGACGCGTATTTGAAGAATGCCAGCACCCCTAGGTTTGCAATAATCGCAAAAGTGACCCATCCTTTTCTCTCTTTCGGGGTCGCGGCTTTGTGGATCAACCTCAGTGTCACATAGGCGTTGATCCATGTTGAGGCAGCCAGAATGACAACCAACCACGGTGTGTGCCATGCGTAAAATACATAGCTGGCAACCGTGAGAAGACTGATCTGGAAAACTACCTTCTGGCGGGTTGGCCAGGGAATTAAATGGTAGATGCAAAAGACGACGGCAAGAAATGCCGCAAATGTCCAAGAATTAAAGAGCATACGAAATTGTCAATCGCAGGATTGTTCGATTTCCTCACCCGATTTAACTCTGATACTTTTTACCTGTCATATATTTTGCTGGCAGCCAACTCAAAAGTATTAAATTGAGCCGCCCAATCCTCGCCAGATTTTTTCGAGAAAGTTTTCCTATATCTTAGGATTTCGCGAGATGGTCTGCCAACCGCAATGCAAGTGCTATAAGCATGAGTGTTGGGTTCGCGTGGCTGCTTGTCGGGAAGACGGACGCACCTGCAACATATAGGTTGTCCACACCATACACCTTGCAGTCCACATCAACAACACCTTCCTCAGCGGTGTTTGCCATACGTGTGGTCCCAATGTTATGGGAATTGCTGTTGAATGGGCTGCGCTCAGGATTTGCTAGGAATTCTTTGTCTCTTTTGGTCAAATGGAATGTTCCTATCCCGGTTTCCTCGATCCGCCGCTTAAAGAGCGACACAAACGTCTTAATCGTGCGATAATCAACCTCCGAGAATTGAATTTGAGCCACCAAACGCGGCATTCCAAAGTCATCGAGGGATGATTCGTCGATGACAACCCGGCTTTCCTTGAGTGGCGCATGTTCGGTCTGAAAGAAAAGAGGGTATCGATTGGCTTTTTTTGGAGGCAGCACCATCGGGAGACGTCGTTTTTGAAAGCATCGCGAATAGGCAACCGTGGCCAGCTGGCCAAAAATTCCAGGGCCGTCTTTCAATACGATACCGAGATGAGTCAGAAGCTCCCTGCGTTGATCCCTGACAATTTGGTAAAGACGCTTCGGTCCCCTTTGGGCCCCTCCAAGCAACGTTTTAACGAGCATGACGGTAGATACCATCGCATTACGGTGCTCTGACTCCCCTGAAACAGATCGGAAAAAAAACCCCACAACGTTGCCAACTTTATGGGTTTTCTGGGCTTCTGGCGTTAACCAAAACCGGCGACGGCAGTATACTCCTTCGGCGTCCTTTTCAAAGTCGTACATGAAGTCCTTGTTTGGCTCCTTCAACTCGGCATATCCACAAACACCAAAACGATGGGACTGGTAGTAGCGCCCAACCAAGTCGAGCTTATTCCCAATGCCTTCAGGCAACACGTCCCTTGCTGCAAGCAGGAGTCTCGCATTCTCAAGCGCGCCACAGGCAATTGCTGTTTTCTTTGCATTGACTTGGAAGACACGACCAGGAACGCAAGCTGCCTTCACGTGATCAAGCGTCACACCATTTGAGTTCATCTGGAGATGAATGGCATGTGCATGGAGGAGAACCCGCACATTGGAAGCCATCTCCAAGTCGGTTTTGTAGCGCTTGCTGTAGTCGGTGGGAATGCTCCACCTTTCGAGTGGCCATGTGGCAAAGTCCTCGTCGTCAAAACCACGCACGAGTTCTGCCTGTTTTTCCGGAAACACAGAGCGCGCATCGAAATCCGCTTTGCCTGCTTCGGACAGTTGATTTGCCTGGGCGACATAATCTTTAAGTTCCGAAAAACCAATGGGCCACCCGCTTCCGGGAATCCACGATCTCGATTCAAAGTCAATCGGGTCAAAGGGGACACATCGTCCGCCCCACACTGTCGTGGAGCCACCCCACATTCGTAGACGATTTTCTTCAAGTGGCTCATGGCTTTGCTCGGGGCTGACCTTTCCTCTATACAAATCGATACACTGTGGGGTTTGTTTTGGCCCTCCACCGGGCAGGATGACAATGCTTTTCCCGGACTTGATATATCCCATCGCAAGCGAAATGGCAGCCGCCCCGCCGCCAACTATGCAAAGGTCCGCCCCAATAGACGTGTTATTCGGAAATCCTCGTGCGTCTTCTATCATAGTTTGTAAAACGTTGAATGGCTCATGTGTGGTAAAGCTGGCCGGCGATCCATTAATTGAACTTGCCGATTATTCATCGTAAGTGGCACTTCAAATTTCAAGGAGCATCGCCAGTCTATGCGCTTCACTTTCCGGCAGGGGATTGCAGGCCCATTCATTCGATTGGCGAAGGTGGGAGGGATTGTGCGTTCCACAGAGAATTGTGGCGTTGCTTGGCAATAGTGCGGAACTCCCGCGCATCAGCAGTTCGTGTGTCATTCCTTCAACACCAAATCCAACGGGATCAAAAATATTGTTCCCAAGTATTTGGATTCCCTGACTTATACATTCCTGCCAAACTGGCAGCATTTTTTTGGCTGCTTTTAAGCTTGCTGGAAGCTGAATTACCCCATACCGACCGGAGGAGGTAGCCGCCTTAAGCACATCGCCATCCGCAGAATATACTCCTGTGAGACGCGTCTTGCCCGCACTTTGGAGACTGTCCAACATGCAAAGAACCTCTTCGCTGTTTACAATATGAAGCGGCGGATTGTGCAGCAAAAATGCGTCAACATAGTCTGTGTCCAGGCGGGAAAGGCTATCATCAATGGACTTCTTGAGATAAGCCGGTGTAAAGAGTTGCGATGGGCCGATATATTTTATGCATTTCTTCAGAAATTGATTAAACGGACGAAGAGGACCTGCAAGATTCGAATACCGATACCCTGCCTTAGTTACAAGTGTAAAACACTGGCGGCGACCACGTAGAACCTTCCCTAAAAGCAACTCACAGTCTCCTGAACCGTAGGTATCGGCTGTATCAATCACTGACACGCCTAACTCGCTCATAGTATCGATGATATGTCCAGCTTCTCGAAGCGAAACATTTCTCCCTAAGGACGCGAGAGTTCCAGTGCCTAACCCCAGTCTCGACCAGACAGGAGTTGCTTGCAAAGGTGCAGATTTGTGGGTTAAAGCATTCAATATTCGTGACAAATGTGGGGCTAAATATTTTTCCGCTTGTAGGAAGTGCCCGGCTAACTTTCTTGAGTGCCCACACGCGTCATTTTTTGATCGCAAGAATCAATTTTTTGGCTCTTCACAAAAATCTGTGGGTGAAAAAGCACCAGTTTGATGGGGGCTGTGCGCCCCCAAACCCGGCACCGCTCGCCGCGGCAGGCGTTCGGGGGGAGGGATGGGTAAGGCTTGCCTGCGGCAA